>Ga0102938_10000046_pt1 | contig 63825 bp, 53 predicted proteins | sample SalPonR2_B_D2_MG_FD_84516 | JGI IMG/M metagenome (GOLD analysis project Ga0102938, IMG submission 84516) | Salt pond soil microbial communities from South San Francisco under conditions of wetland restoration - Salt Pond MetaG R2_B_D2_MG | ecosystem: Environmental > Aquatic > Marine >...
GAACAGGAGGCACAGGACGAACCGTCTGTTAATTCGGACACCAGCAATTTAATAGATGATATAGAAAATGTAGTGGATAAGGCGAAACAGTTTCTTCATTCGGTCCCACTTCCGCAGCTTATTAGAGTGTTCAAAGAAGATCCCTACTACCGTTTACTTGTATATATACCCCGTATAAACGCTATCGGCTTTTATCGAAGTATGAAAAAATTAAGTATACGCGGTGATGTTGATGAAAGAATATCGGAAGTAAGAAAAGAAGCCCTTGCACAGGAAAGGGGCGAGTTGTTTCGGAATGTTAAAATGCGTGCACTCCATTATTATCGTTCTTATTCTTCAATCGATTATGAAAAAATGGGGATTTCTCCTTTTAGGTACTACCAGGCTTTACTGGTGCTCTATAACTTCTTATCCATCTTCTATAGGGGTACTATTCAAAAGGTACTGCAGCTGTTGGATGGTTTAATTACTGAACAGGACCGCATTACCCGGGAACGGCTTCTTAAGCATTCTGCTTCTTGTGAAGATGTGTTGTATAAAATTACTGAAATTGATGATTCATTATCTCCGGAGCAGGATGATGGGAAGAAATTTCAGAAGTTAAGGTTTGAAAACACCCTTGATGCTGTTCAGCAACGTATTTATCAGGCAATCGTTATGAAAAAGGACAGAGAGGCGCTGGAATTGTTAAATAAAGGCCGCGAGGCCGTTCGAGGAATAAGGCTTCTGTTTCAGGATTTCCAGCAAAACCAAGAGCCTCAAATACAGGCTAGTATGGAAAAACGCTATCTACTGCAAGGCCAGGCAATCAGCCTAAAAGATGTGTTAAAAACGAATATAGAGCGAATTATGTTGATGGAAGTTATTCTTAATCAGTTAGACCAAATCAGAGATGAAACGGGTTTTGATGAAGTAACTCTTTGATTCTTTTCATTGTATCAAGGGGGCTCTCGACCAGGACCCTTTTACCTGCAATTAAATCGGCGATACCCGTTTCCCGCGGGTAGCGGGGTATAATATGCAGGTGTAGATGCTCAATGCTGGCCCCGGCGGAAAGCCCCATATTAAAGCCAATGTTATATGCGCTGGGAGAATAGACAGTGTCAAGGATGGACAAAAAACGGCGTTGGAGGGCATGAAGCTGCTCTTCTTCATCGGGAGTGAGGGCCCTTATGTCTGTAATGTGTCTTTTCGGTGCAATGAGCAGATGTCCAGGATTATAGGGGTACAAATTTACTGTAACGATAAATTTTTCATTTTCCCATACTGTCAGGTTTTGGACCGCTTCTGATTTTTCCGAGATAAGACACAGAATACACCCCTCGGGTTTGGGGGCTTTTAAGTACGCCATTTTCTCAAAATTAAAGAAATATTCACTCAACTGTTTATTCCTCAGAAGTTTCCTCTAGGGCCGATTGAATTAGTTCGATTTCGGGGAGAAGCTCTGTAAGCTTTTCCTGCTGTCCCAGAGCAAAATACTGAATCAGACCCGGATAATCCGTAAAAAGTTTCCCATATTGTTGGAGAACTTCAATTTTAGATTCCTGGCTCACCATCCACTCCCGTTGACGTTCGAGGGTTGCAGTTTCGGTTTCCCGTCGTGTTTCGAGTAAATCAAAATAGAAAGCCCGGGCGGATTGGTAAAGTTGTATATCAGGAATCTGCAGATCCGTGATTGCGGCCGAACTGATATTCAGATAAGAGAGTGTATCCTCCAAATCCTCAACAAGCTCGGTCTTAAAAGTTGAAGTTTTAAAATCATCTAGGGCAACCGATTCATTAGTACTAATACGGTTTTCTATATAACCGGTAACAAGTGAGTTGATCCTTTGTTCAGCTTCTAGGAAGAAGTCGTCCAGGGTCTCGCTGCTCAGCGCTTCTTCCTCCACTAACTGCGGGAGGAGATCGGGGCGCAATGAGTAGGTGATTGAGACTCCAAGGGAGTATTCAAACTCCGTTGAAGCATCGATTGCACTACCGTATATTTTACCTGAAGGAAGGCCCCCGACTTTTTTAAGTTCCACTGAACGGGGAATTATTTCTATTTTATGAAGTTCCATGTTAGTCGGAATAAGTGCTTCCCATCGCCAGTTAAATTCTCCCGGACGAATTACCTCTTCTTCATACCCGCTCGTTTTGGAAAACATTACTCCATAGGTATGCTCTTCCAAACGAAATTGGATCCAGCCAAAATAAAAGGCGGTCCCGCCGATTAGAATAATGATAAGAAGAAAAAGAAAAAATTTTACTTTCATAGGAAACGTCTCCTTTTACTAGCCCAATACAAGGATATGCTTCAATTGCGATATATCCGTTAGTATAGCGTCTGCCCTGTCTGATTGTACAAGAGAATTTTCTTTTCGCATACGAAGGGACCTTTGATCACCGGCAAAAAGTGCGGTTTTACATCCCGCTGAAGCGGCAGTATGGATATCATTCAGCATATCATTGCCTACGTAGAGAATTTCCTCCGGATATATAGTTTTATCTGTGTGGTAATAGCTAAGTACGGAAGAAAACAGTTGTACCGACGGTTTTGCCTCTTTTAGTTGGTACGACCACACAAGGGCTTGCCGGTCAAAACCGAGTGCGGCCAGGGATTCATCACAAAGCACCGAAAAAATATAAGGCGTATAAAACTGGGCGTTAGATACGATCCCAAGGGAATAGCCTCCCTGGGAAATAGTTCTTAGGGTTTTACAGGCCTTCGGCATAGGCCACGTCGGGTTAGAGGATAATTCATAAAGAAACGCGACTTGAATGAGCTTATATGCAGTGAGTGTAGTAGACACAGCTTCTCTTTGAGTCAGGGTCTTCCAAATTGAGTGCCAGATTTCCAGTATATCTACTTCCGGATAGGTGTTTCCTCTGGATTTTAAGTCTCTATGGGTTTGTTGTATTGCCTCGGTGTACAATTTTGTACACAGTTCATTAAAACTACTAGCAGGAATAGTGATTTGAACTTCTGCTTTCGAAAAGGCTTGAAAAAACAAAAGGTCCTGCTGTGGAAGACCCTGCTGCGGAGGAAGTTCCTGCGGGCGAAGGTCCTGCTGCGGCGGGGCATCGAACTGTGTTTCGCTTTGGCCGGAGGGTGGTACCCCTTTATCAGTGGGGTGCTTTGTATCGGCCGCACTACCGACCTCTCCACTTCCGGATATAAGAAGGGTCCCGTACACATCAAAAAGGACCGCCTTTATCTTTGGGAGTGAGGGCAAATGGGGGGACATTGATGTAGGAATCGGAGAAAGGGGGGTGGAATTGGTGCGTATTAAAGATTCCCACTCATGGGAATACTCCCGGAGTGTTTTGTATAACTCAGTTTTAGATAGAGAGCTTTTCCTTTTCACTGTAGTATCATTGTAAGATGATACAATGGTAAAAGGCAACATCTATAAGTCAGAATTCCCGACTGTACTATGACAAACAGTTCTGATACTGTTACTATTACAATTATGGACCATTGGCATTTGCGCAGTATCGCCGGACTATTCGCACTCTACCTCTTTTTTTGTATGATTGTTGTCGGTATGCTCTTTGTAGTGGGTAATTACCAGGGGTTTTTAGAAAGTACAAATCGATTTTTGCTCAACTTGCTGGAATGGGTGCTCTTTTTATTCTGCGTGGTTGATACCTATTACTTTGTATTCTTTGTTATAGACCTGTTTGGCAAAAAGACAATGCACCATAAAAGGCTTCCCTGGACAGGTTTACTGTGGTCCGGCCTCGGCTTTGTATTTGGAGCAGGTTCACTTTTAACGCTAAATTTGGTACTTACGTGGTTATAAAAGACATTGTGATAAAAGAAAGGGAGGATAGATTACATGATAATCCAAGCTGTACGGGGAGCGGTGGGTATAGAAAGAAATGGGCCGGCGGAGATAGAAAGGGGGGTACATACTGTAATGAATGCCCTCATAGAAGAAAACCGGATAGAAGAACGCCATATTGTATCGGTGCAGTTCTCTGTTACTAAGGATTTGACCGCCTTAAATCCGGCGACCGCCTTCAGAAATCTTGGATACTCAAAGGCGTCGCTGTTTTGCTGTCAGGAACCGGATATTGACGGCGGAATGCCAAAAATAATTAGGGTGCTCCTTACGGTGTACTGTCCGGAAGGAACAGTATTAAAACCCTGTTATGTACAGGGAGCAGAAAAATTGCGACCGGATTTAACACACTGACATCAATTTTCATAAGGAATGAGAAAAAAATGGGTAATCGCACGGTTTTATCGAAGAGGCCCTATGAGGAAGAGGTTCTTCTTAAAACTAAAGAGGAAGTGATGAGGCTGTCCCGGGCCGGAGGTATAGTTGCCGGAATTCTGAAGGACTTAAAACCTGCGGTGAGACCGGGAATAACAACCGCTTCTCTTGAAATACTATGTAAAAAAAGAATTGAGTTTCATTCTAAAAAATGGACAATTGATCGATATCCTGATTTTCCCACATATCTTTCTATTTCAGTAAATGATACTGCAGCTCATGGTGCTCCCGGCGAGTACACGCTCCGCACAGGGGATATCGTTACTCTGGATTTGGTACTTAGGGTAAACGGGTGGTACGGAGATGCCGCCGTTACAGTGCCGGTGGGGGCTGTGAAACCGGAACATGCAGCACTCATCAGGGCCGCCGGCCTTGCAACCTCCCGGGGTATTGAAAAAGCCCGGGCCGGGGCACGTATAGGTGATATCGGGGCTGAAATTAATGCGGTTGCTAAAGAATATGGATGTGGGGTTATCGAGAACCTGATTGGCCACGGGATCGGGCGCACCCTACATGAGGGGCCGGCGGTCTTTTCAAGTGGTGAATTAGGAGTAGGAGCGCCGATTGTACCGGGTATGGTTTTCACTGTTGAACCGGTTCTCACCACAGGGGACGGGCGGATTTATGCAACAGAAGGAAACACTGGGTATCAGACAAAGGATAAAATGTGTACGGCGGTTTTTGAACACACCCTAGCTGTCCTTTCCGACCGAACTTTGATTCTCACCAAACTATAAAAATCTAAAAATTTCCATGATTCCAATTTTCGGATACTCACCCCAGGTATTGCCACAATTTTGCAAAGCTGTTATAAATACGTAGAAAATAGGTACGCCACCTTAGCTCAGCTGGCCAGAGCACGTGACTTGTAATCTCGGGGTCGTCAGTTCGAATCTGACAGGTGGCTCACTTTTTTATGTTGAATATGAACTGCTGAAAATTATAAAGAGATTCTTTATTTTTAATTTAGAATGCGCACATTATAATACCGGCTTGACAAAATATAAACTTTTTAGTAAGTTCATCATCGAGCATTGGGGAGGTTCCCGAGCGGTCAAAGGGGGCAGACTGTAAATCTGTTGGCTACGCCTTCGAAGGTTCGAATCCTTCTCTCCCCAATAAAGTAGTATAAGGTCTTCCTGACTTCAGGAGGGCCTTTTTTTTGCTGTTATTTTGGGTTATATTGAGGGGACCAATCATCTTTTCAGGGAGCCGGAATGGAAGATGTTTTTTATAAGGACGGGTTGCATTTTGAATGCAGGCGATGCTCAAACTGTTGTCGTTATGAACCTGGGTTTGTATTTCTTTCCTACCATGATCTTAAGCGCTTAGAATATGCTACATCCTTAAGTCGCGCCGAGTGTGTATCTCGCTATTGCCGTGGTATATATATTCACGGCACGTATCGGTTAAGTTTAATTGAAAAAGATAATTATGACTGTATTTTTTGGTCGGAGGAAGGGTGCCTGGTGTATGAACACCGGCCTCTTCAGTGTCGAAGTTATCCCTTCTGGCCGGAATATCTGGAAAACCGGCGTAGTTGGAACTCTTTACAGTCATCCTGCCCCGGAGTGAACCGCGGAAGGCTCCACTCTTTTGAAGAAATTGAAGAATGGCTTCGGAGAAGGGAGGAAGAACCGATAGTTTTACTTACAGCAGAGGAGCTACATAGAATGCAAGGAGAGCATGTATGAAAATAAGGTTCTGGGGGGTGCGTGGATCAATACCCACGCCGCTTACACCTGAGGAGATACGGCGAAAAATATCTGCGGTAGTTGAAAGAATCACGACCCAGGACCTTGTCTCTCCGGAGGCGAAGGAGAGGTTTTTAGCGCACCTGCCGCCCTACCTTTTTGGGACTACCGGGGGAAATACAACTTCTGTAGAAGTGCGGCTGAAGGATGGGGGAATCATTATTTTCGATGCGGGGACAGGAATATTCAGGATGGCAAATTCGGTAGCGAGGGAGCAGTCTCCACCTAAAGTTTTTCATCTTTTCTTTACCCACTTTCATTGGGACCATATCCAGGGCTTTCCCTTTTTCACACCCCAGGCATTTGATAAAAGTTGTACAATCCACATCTATAGCCCCATTGAACATGTAGAACACATACTGCGGGAGCAAATGAAACCGCCCTATTTTCCAATAACCCTCGATACGATGCAGGCCAAATTAGTGTTCCATCATTTGACCGAACCTGAAGTAAAAATCGGTACGGCAATCGTAGGGTGGCGTCAAATGCAGCATCCCGGAAAATCATTCTCCTATAAGGTTAAGGATAGTGAGGGGTCTTTTATTTTTGCGACGGACACGGAACTGAGGGATGATGATTTTGCACGTACCGAGGAAAACCGAAAATTTTTTAGCGGAGTGAATATTCTCACAATTGATAGTCAGTATACTTTAGATGAGGCAATTGAAAAGTACGACTGGGGTCATTCCTCCTACAGTTTGGCAGTTGATTTTGCAACTGAATGGAATATTAACAACTTGGTCTTGTTTCATCATGAACCGCTCTATAACGACAGTAAAATGTTCTCAATAGAAAAGTCGGCTGGTTGGTATAAGAGCCATATAGGAAAAAACAATGTAAATATCATGCTTGCCCAGGAGGGCTTGGAATTGACTCTATGATTGAACTTAAAAGTAGACAAACAATAGCTTTATACTTATTTTTAAAAAATAGGGAGGACGAACTTGATCAAGCTCTATTAGAGCTTTACAACGAGATTCAAAGAAATCTTTTTTTGTATCTTTCAATAGAAGAGATAGAGTCTTTAGAAGAACTTTATAAAAATAACATTGATGTTTTAGAAGAGAGAGGCTACATTTAAACCATGACAAGAAAAAAATACATATTCGTTTTTGTAATATTATGTGCAGTGGCGGTTTTGGCATTTTCGAAGGATGTTCAACCGAAACTTCAAGAGTTTCATTCACCACGCTTATTTGGTCCGGCCGCAGGAAGTACTTTGTTTGTACCTCCTCAAAGCAGTATTCAAAATCCCGCATCCGCCGCATTAACTCAGCGCACTACTTTCGACGGGAACTATATAGCGGTATTTGGACAGGATGATACATCCTCCGGCTGGAAAGGCCACGCATTAAATTTCGGACATACTATTCCCACTAAAATTGGAGTCTTTACCTGGAATACCGGCTTGCTTCGTTCAACCTTCGATAGTTTGGATACGGGAAACCGCCTTTCCCTTCACAGTTCCTTTGCAAAAGATGTATACCCCGATACTTTAGTAGGAGCAGGCCTTGGAGTTTCCCTGGGAGAGGGTCCGGAGTTTGGTGTGGATGCCGATCTCGGCTTGATACGGTTAAGGTCGTCTTTGTGGTTTATGGACGATGTAAGATGGTCTCTTGCTTTGAATAATTTTGGGTATAGCACAATTGATGACCTTCGAGAGCCGCTTTTTTCAGTGAGCAGCGGAATTCAGGGCCGTTTTCTCAACAAGGAGAAGGTTGAAGGCCGTATAGTGAGTGAATTATCGGTAGAAGAGTATTCAAATGTCCTGTGGTCTACGGGAGTAAAATTTCAGTTTGGATATGGAGTGGAGGCTTCAGTCGGCACCCGGGTAAACGCGAAATCCCTGCTGGATGAAGAATATGGAGAATTAGTGCCTTCAATTACCCTTGGTTACACCTATACCCCCGGTACGGATAATTCTGAAAAAACTACCGAAGATTTAACAGCTGCCGAGCGCTTTACCAGGAATGAGCTCCAGCCTTATCTCAGTGCGGCGCCAATTGCAGTAGATTTATGGGCTATTGGGGCTGGTTTGACTGTACCGATAGGATTAATTGACGAAGAAGCTCCCGAGATTAAAATTGATCTCAGCGGAGTGACAAAGCAATATACAGAGGAAGAACAGCAGAAGCAACAAGATAATTCCGAAGACGCGGATAAGGAAGAGGGAAGTGAAAACCTGGAGCCTGAAGAGGACCCTGAAGAGGCGGAAGAGGAAGAAGATGAGATCAGTACCAATAAAATCCAGACTTTAAAAAGCCGGGCTCTAAGCCGGGCTCCAAAAAGAACCGCAAAGGGCGGCGCTCCTCAACAAAATACTTATACACAGGTTTATACGAAGCAGAGTAAGCGCATTCTTTATGTAGCAGATAGCGATGAAAAGAGTAAAGGCGAAAAGCTAACTGAAGAATTAAGGGAAAATATAATACCCGAGGCGGAGATCTACCTGTCCCCAAATAATGATGGAGTGCAGGATATTTTAACCTTTCCGATTTCAATAGATGAAAGTCGTTATATCAAAGGATTTGAGTTTATTGTAGAGAACAGCAAAGGAGGAGCTGTACGCACAATACTGAACAAAGAAAAACGGCCGGAAAAAAGGACTTTTAAGAGTTTCTTTCAAAACCTCTTTAAATCAAAGAGCGGAATTGCTGTACCGGAGACTCTTCGTTGGGACGGCACAACTGATTCCGGTGAACAGGCTCCCGACGGCCTCTATAAATTTTATCTGAGGGCGTGGGATGATAATGGTAATTATGCAACCAGTGAAAAATATTCAGTGTACATAGATACTCAACCTCCGGTGGTGAATATTGAAAAAGCTGATGAAAGTGATCGTATATTTTCACCGAACAACGACGGAAATAAGGATGTGCTGCCAATAGAACAAAGGGGAACCCGGGAAGATAGATGGAAGGCGAAAATTTCCGATACCGACGGTGAAGTCGTCCGTTCATTTGTATGGGAGAATATTCAACCTGAAAACTTTGAATGGGACGGAACGAACGATGAAGGAGTGCTGGTTCCCGACGGGCTCTACGAATACTCCATTAGTGCAACTGATAGAGCGGGAAACAGTATGTACGCCGAATATGACAATTTGGTTAAAAATACTGAAGCTACGCCTATATCAATGCGTATAAATCATTCTCACTTTTCACCAAATAATAACGGTGTACGGGACGAGGTACTAGTAAGTCCGGATGTTCCGGTGCAGAGGGGGATTGAAAACTGGACAGTCCGCGTTATGGATGATCAAGGTACGGTGCACCGGACCTATTCGGGCAAGGCTGGAATCAGTGGGGCTATACCCTTTGACGGGCGCAATGATCAGGGGGAGCTTTTGCCGGAAAAGGAGTATTACGCTCGGATAGAAGTCTTGTATATCAACGGTAACAATCCAAGTGCAGTTTCTGCACCCTTTGTTCTTGATGTTACTCCTCCGACGGCAAAGGTTGAAATCGACAGCCGTATTTTCTCTCCCAATGGGGATGATCAAAAGGATGAGATCAACATCCAGCAAGAAGCTTCAAGTGAAGATGTATGGTATGGTCACATTAGCGATATTGACGGGAAGATTGTATACCAATACAAATGGATGGATCGTCCTGCAATGAAGATCACGTGGGACGGACGAAAAGAAGACGGTTCCCTGGCGGATGACGGGTATTACTTCTATCAATTAACTACCGTAGATCGTGCAGGAAATGAAGGCGGCTCCAGCAGAGTAAGATTCGAACTAAACACTGAAGAGACTCCGGTGCTTTTAACCAGCAATTACGATTACTTCTCTCCGAATGGAGATGGAAATAAAGATACTATTAAATTCTTACCTAAGTTGACGGTAAAAGAAGGTATAGTAAAGTATACACTTACAGTCTCTTCAAAAGATGGTGAAGGTGTTTTTACCAGGTCTGGGAGCGGAGATCTGCCGGAAGATATGCAATGGGACGGTTTCGCCTCTACTGGCGGACGTGTAGAAGATGGAGCATATAAGGCTGAGATAGAGGTCTTATATGAAAATGGAAATCAGCCTCTCGCTGAAACCCAGTTGTTTATAATAGATACGGTGTTTCCTGAAATTACCGTTGAGCCGGAGTATGAAATATTTTCTCCAGAAGGGGACGGCTACCGAGATACAGTTTCATTCCTTCAGGACTCTTCAGAGGAAGATTTGTGGGAAGGTGAGATAATCGATCAAGAGGGTGAGGCTATAAAGCGGGTTACCTGGCAGGGTAATGCCGAAGACTTTAAATGGGACGGCACTGATAAAGCAGGTAACAGTGTACCCGACGGTGTATATGACTACAGGGTCTATACTACCGATAAAGCGGGGAATAGAACTGAAGAACAAGTAGATGGAATAGAGGTTGACACCCAGCCGACAAAACTGTTTGTTACTGCGGGTTCGGAAAAACTTGCCCCCACCGGCAACGGTATGTATGAGGATATTACTTTCAATACAATAGTGAACCGCCGAAGGGGTCTTGAGTCATGGTCCCTCGAAATGGTTGATAATGAAGGGGTAGTCCGTAAATCCTTTGAGGGTGAGAACCGTGCACCGAAACAGATAGTATGGGATGGAAAAAGCGAGGATGAAGAATACCTAGAAGGTACGTATCGGGCACGGTTTTCCGCTGAATATACCAAGGGGAACCGTCCGACGGCTGAGTCGCTTCCCTTTGTTCTTGATGTGAGTTCTCCGGATGCCGAGGTCCAAATAGAACCTATCCCCTTTTCTCCTGACAACGACGGAGTTGACGATGAGCTTTCAATACTCTTGGATGTAAGCGATCGGAATAACATAGAAAAATGGTCGTTTTACATTTACGACGCCGAACGTCAGGGGGTTGTATCCCAAGACGGTCCGGTATTCAAGGAGTATTCCGGAAGAGGTACCCCGGCGGAAGAGATTATCTGGGACGGGCGTTCCGATGATGGAGAGCTTGTATATGCAGCGATGGATTATCCCTACCGTTTTGAGGTAATGGATTCCCTTGGAAACCGAAGGGTTAAAACGGGAAAAATTCCTGTAGATGTACTGGTTGTACGTGAAGGGGATGACTTAAAAATTAAAATTTCCAGTATAAACTTCAAACCAAATTCGGCGGAGTTTGCCGATGACGATCCAGAGATTGCGGCGAGAAATGAATACGTCCTAAACAGATTGGCTGAAATACTTAAAAAATACCGGCAATATGAGATCACTATTGAGGGACATGCAAATATTACCAAGTTTTGGGATCCCGCTTTAGCAAAAGAGGAGCAGGAAGAGGAATTGATACCCCTTTCCAGAGACAGGGCAGTGCGGGTAATGGAAGCCTTAACTGATCGAGGGATATCCGGAAACCGACTTAAAGCAAAGGGAGTCGGCGGTAGTAAACCTGTCGTAGACTTCCGGGATGAAGAAAACCGATGGAAAAACCGTCGAGTAGAGTTTATCTTAAAGAAAGACTAATATGAAAAGACTTTTCATCATAATAATTACGCTCCTGCTTATCGCAGGGGCGTGCCTATTAATTCTGCTTGGTGTCGGATACTATCTAAACACTCCAATGGAAGGTCCTGCGGATTCAGGGAGCCAGGGTATAGAGAAACAGGGGAAAGTGTTCCAGGTGAATAAGGGAGATTCGGTATCCATTGTTGCACACAGGCTTGAAAAAGGGGAATTTATAAGGTCAAAATATTTGTTCATTGGTATCAGCAAAATTAAAGATACCCAGGCCGCTATGAAATCCGGTTTTTACAAAATCAGCAAGGCAATGAGCACCATCGAAATTCATGATTTACTGGTGGCGGGAACGCAAAAGCTGGTAAAAGTTACAATTCCAGAAGGATTTACGGCCCGTAAAATAGCAGAGCGGTTTGATGGTGCAGGGGTGTGCCCAAAAGAGGATTTTCTGAAAGCCCTACAGTCTCCAGATATTGTGAAGAAGCATCAAATAAAGTCCGACTCGGTTGAAGGTTATTTGTATCCGGATACCTATATGTTTCATAAAGACCTGCCCGCTGAAAAGGTAGTAGAGCATTTAGTACAGACAATGTTCGAAAAACTTGAAAACATATATCCGGAATACAAGGAAATGGAACCGGAGGAGCTTCATGATAAAATAATATTAGCTTCGATTGTCGAGAGGGAGTACAGAAATCCCGATGAAGCTGCTAAAATTGCATCCGTATTTTACAATCGTCTTAAAATTGATATGCGTCTGCAGTCCTGTGCGACTGTGGTGTATGTACTTACTGAGATAAAAGGAGAAAAACATCCAGAGAAGATTACTTACAATGATCTTGAAGTTGATTCAAAGTTCAATACCTATGAAGAATGGGGGCTTCCCCCTGCACCTATTGCAAATCCGGGTATAAATGCGTTGGAGGCGGTGTTCTATCCGGCCGACACTGATTATTTATATTTTTTACTGAAGGATCAGGATGCCGGCAGACATGTGTTTTCTAGAACTCTGAGTGATCATGATAATGCGTATCGTTTGTATATCAAACAGTAGGTGAAACTGCAAAAAATGCGTATTCCCGAAGGTACTATTGAGCAAATAAACCAGAGAATCAATATCGTTGATGTTGTACAGGATTTTATTACATTAGAAAAGCGGGGAAATCGGTATTGGGGGTTATGCCCGTTTCACGCGGAGAAGACTCCCTCTTTTTCAGTAGATGCGGATAAGAATCTCTTTTACTGTTTTGGTTGCCACAAGGGTGGTACTATGTTTACCTTTTTAATGGAGGTGGAACATATTCCATTTGTTGAAGCGGCGGAGAAACTTGCCGCACGAGCGGGAATAGAGATACAAAGTGCAGACAGAGATCCTGAAGCGGAACGTGGTAAACGGGCCTTAAGTGATTTATATAGTCGAATCACAAGCAGTTTTCACTATTTCCTGACTCAGCATGAAACAGGAAAGGAAGCCCGTGAATACTTGTCCGAAAGGGGGTTTGGAGACGAATCAATTGAGAAGTTTCAGTTGGGGTATGCTCCAAAGGACCGGCGGTGGTTATATAACTTTCTCCACCATAAAAATTACTCGGATGAGTTTCTGGCGGAATCAGGGCTTTTTTCGAGAAACTACCCCAGGGTATCGATATTTTCCGGTCGTTTGATATTTCCAATTCGTTCGGCGGGGGGTGATGTAGTCGCCTTTGGAGGAAGGAGTATTGACGGTAATGAGCCGAAATACATAAATTCTCCGGAAACCGAACTATATCAGAAACGGCGTATTTTATTTGGTCTGAATAGAGCGGTAAAGGGGATCCAGAAGCAAAAGCGAGTTCTGGTTGTTGAAGGGTATTTTGATGTACTTGCATTTTTTGAAGCGAAATTGCCGATCGCGGTTGCTCCATTGGGCACTGCATTAACCGAAGAACAGGCTCGGGTACTTCGGAGATATGCAGAGCACGTAACGCTGGTGTTTGACGATGACAGGGCCGGAATACAGGCGGCGCAGAGGGGAATAGAAGTAATGGAAAAGGTCGGAATGGAGTGTAATGTGGTAGTTCCTCATGGGGGTAAAGATCCTGCCGATATATTATTAAATGAGGGTTCTAATTCATTGCATAATATGTTAAAATCCCCAACTGACGGGTTCCAGTTTCTGATGCATAAAGCAGCAGATCAATATGGAGTTTCGGGGGCTGAGCAAAAGTCAAAAGTTGTGACGGAGTTGGCTCCTTACATCAAAAGTATTGATTCGGAGGTCAAAAGAGAAGATATTATCAAGTATCTCGCCGATTTTCTACAAGTTGGACCGAAGGCGGTGTTACACGATATCAATGCTGTAAAGCAAGGAAAAAAGCCTCGCACAGAAGGTCAGCAAGCCGTAAAGGAAGTAAAGAAACGGGTTGGCACTGACCTTTTTCTCATGCTGGCTGTAGTCGTCAATTGTAGTTATTTTCGCGAAGTACGTCGTTCAATTGGAATAGAAGACCTTGAAGATAAGGCTGCACGAGAGCTCTATATTGCTCTGGAAGAAGCGTATAGAAGCGATGAACTTGATATTGATCATGTTATTCCAAGGATTGAGTCGGAGCAGGTTCAGCACCTGGTGTTCGAAAAATCCGCAACCGGGGAGTTTGAAGTAAATGTCGATGAAATTATTAAAGATGGAATAAAAAATATCAAAGTGAGAAGTTTACAAGCAAAACGGCGGACTTTAATGGACCAGATTAAAAGTGTTGAGAGAGAAGGCTCCAATGTTGGAGAACTAAAAGAACTTCTGTCTGAGAAGATGTTTCTCGACGAAGAATTAAAACGAATTAAGGGTGATGCGCAATGACAGAACTTGAAACAGACCCTTCTGTTGTCAAACTGTTAGAATATGCTAGGTCAAAGAAAAAAATCAGTTACGATGAAGTAAATGATTTTTTACCGGACTCAATAGTAAACTCCGAAAAAATTGAAGAGGTGTTAACTCTTTTGGAGAAAAATAATGTTACTCTCGAAGATGAGGCCGAAATATCCCTTGCAGATAACGAAGAAGAGGATGTAGAGGTCCTAGAAGAGGATTATGGGGAAGAGGAAGAGGCTTCTGTAGAAGAAGAAGAGAAGGCTCCCTCTTACACAAAAAAGAAAGTCGTGTATAGCGACAAAGACTCATCATCGGTGGATGATCCAATACGGCTGTATCTACGAGAAATTGGAAAAGAGAATTTGCTTACAGCTGAACAAGAAGTAGAGCTTTCAAAGCAGATGGAGGATGGCGAAAATATAATTAAAAACGTCATTCACAAATCAGGGATGCTCTTGCCTCAGATGTACGAAATAATGCAAAAGACCTTTTCCCGTGTAGATCCCCGTGAAATGGAGTTAAGTAAAAAAGAGATTTCGGAAATTCTCACCGAGCGCCGGCGTCTTAACCAGAGCTATCGTGAGGACTTGCGTGGCATAAACAGCAAGTTGAAACAGTATATGGACCTAAAGAAAAAGCTGATAGCCGCCGGAAAAGATGTTTTGGGAAACGACGAATTAAAGGATTTTCGCGATAGTCTGTTGAAGGATATGGAAAATATAGATCTTCAACAGGAGGAAATTATATCTTTCTCAGATAAATTTCTTGATACGGAAAAACGAATCCATAAATATCAGCGTGACCAAAAAAAGATTGAACATAGACTCGGAATACGTAGTTCAAAGGAGCTCCGCAGCATGGGGCGGGGCTTGGCAATTGCAGAAAAGAGAAGGGAAATTGAAGAGCGGCTCCAACTTTCAGCAGATGTAATAAAAGAAAAAATACGAAAAATTCAAACCGATGAAAAACAGCTTCGAACTATTGAAATTGAATTTGAGAATGATATAGATTCTATTTTAGAGGAATCAAAAGAGATAGCCCGCGGAAAATACCTGATGAAAACGGCAAAGGACAAGCTTATTCAGGCAAACCTAAGGCTGGTTGTAAGCATTGCAAAAAAATATACAAACCGGGGGCTTCATTTCTTCGATTTAGTACAGGAAGGAAATATCGGCCTGATAAAGGCTGTTGAAAAGTTTGAATACCGTAAGGGATATAAATTTTCCACTTATGCAACCTGGTGGATTCGTCAGGCAATTACAAGGTCTATTTCCGATCAAGCCAGGACTATCCGTGTGCCCGTGCACATGATAGAACAGATAAACAAGGTAGTTCGTGAATCTCGGCAGCTTATGCAGGTGCTGGGACGGGAGCCGACCGACGAGGAGGTTGCCGAACGGCTGGGGTGGTCGATACTGAGAGTGAAATCTGTAAAAAATGTAGCCCGCGAGCCTATATCCCTGGAAACTCCGATCGGTGAAGAGGAAGATTCTTTGCTTGGTGATTTTATTGAAGATAAGGATGTAGAGAATCCTGCCAGTCAGACCGCCTTTACCATTCTGCAGGAGCAGCTGCAGGATGTTCTGGAGACCCTGCCGCCTCGTGAGCAGGAAGTATTGAAAATGCGGTTTGGACTTGAAGACGGGTACTCGCTTACCCTGGAAGAAGTAGGGCTGTATTTTAATGTGACCCGAGAACGAATCCGTCAGATAGAGGCTAAAGCTCTGAGAAGGCTGCGGCATCCAAAACGGAGCAGACGATTAAAAGACTATATAGATACCTAATGGAGGATATGTTCATATGATGACGGAAGTATTTGAGAAATTGAGGAGTCTCCAGGATATACTTTCAAAGAAATTTGAGATTGAGCGGCAAATAGAAGAGACTCCCAAGTTGCTCAATACAAAACTCGAATTATTAAATAGGCTCAAAAAAAGCTACCTCGAAAAAAACACCCGGGTTGAAAACACAAAAGAGCAAATCAGACACCTGCGTATTCGTTTGGATGATGCCGAACGTCAGCGGGAAGAGTACGAAAAACAGATGGACCTTATTACTACCCAGAGGGAGTACGAGGCGCTGGATAAAGAAATTAAAGATGCAACAGAAAAAGAGCAGCAGTTAAGAAAAGATGTTCTCCGGGAAGAAAAGGTGCTTGAGGAACTCTCTGAATCCCTTGCAAAGGACGAGAAAATGATCCAGTTGCAGGAAGAAGAAATTTCCTCCGAACAAGAGAAAATTGAGTCTGAAAACGAGCAAAAACGTCAAGAGTTGAAAGAGCTTGAACAGGAGGAACAGCAGATTGTTCCTGACCTTGACGAAGAGATTGTGTTTAAATTTGAACGCATTGTTCGAAGCAAGTCCGGCTTGGGGATAGTTCCAATAAAGAATTCCGTATGTACAGGATGTCACATGAGCCTTCCGGAACAGTTTGTGAACGATGTACGTAATGGGGACAGTATCCGTTTTTGTCCCTACTGTAGTCGTATTCTATTTTACGAAGAGGAACAAGTTGCCGAACAAGTAGTAGGGGCAGAAGAAGCGGGCAGTCTTGCGGACCTTGTATCTCCGGAAGAGCTTGGAGCAGAAGAGTAACAAATGGCGGACCGGATGGCCGCTGCTGCCTTTAGGGTGAAGCCCAACTGGCAGTAGAGGAAAGTCCGGGCTTCATAGGACACGGCGCCGGGTAATTCCCGGAGGCACTGTAATGGTGTCATAGAGAGTGCCACAGAAAATATACCGCCCTCGGCGTAGTCGGTGGTAAGGGTGAAAAGGTGAGGTAAGGGCCCACCGCCTAACCGGTAACGGTTAGGGCACGGTAAACCTCGTCGGAAGCAAAGCCGAGCAGCAGTCGGGTGGTCCGCCCATATACTGCGGGTAGGCTGCATGAGCGCATTGGTAACAATGCTGCCGAGATAGATGGTCATCCACGACAGAACCCGGCTTATAGGTCTGCCATTTTTTTTATATTTCATTCATTCAAGGACTGGACACTGAACAATGCAACTACCTGAAAGCCGTTATCAATTTTCCGCAAAAAGAGAAGAACGTACCGGTAAATTGAAATTATTTCTTATTATTACGGTGCTTTGTGTAATTGTTGCTTCTGTAGTATATGTAGTTTTTTTCCGTGGGGGAAAAACTTCTAAAGAGGTATCCCAGGAGAGAACTGAAGTATCTGAAAAAGCGGAAGAAGCATCCTTGGAAGAATTGTGGAAGCAAAAAGAATTTTCCAAAGTAAATAGAATCTGCGAAGAAAAACTAACTGAAGATCCCCTGAATTCTCAATATTTAGCCCTCAACGGGTTTGCCTATTTTTATCGCGGAACCAGCCTGTATACCCTGGAAGATCAAATTCCCCAGTACGATAAAGCAGTGAAAAATCTTCGAAAGGCTTTGGTTTCTTCTTCACCTCCAATGGAAGGACAAATTCATTATGTTCTTGGTAAAACGTACTATCATAAAGGCAGATTTTATATTGACCTTGCGATCACCCATTTGGAGAGGGCGAACGAACTGGGGTATGATGGTGTAGATATCAATCGTTATTTGGGCTTGGCGTATAGCGAACTTGGTGAACATGAAAGTGGTGTAGAATATTTTCTAAAAGCAGCTGAATCAAATCCTGATCCTATTTTATATATGACTATTGGACAGTCCTATTATAAACTGAAAAAAATTGACAAAGCTCTTGATTTTCTTATGCGTGCGGTACATTCTACAGAAGATAATGCAATCGAGCAGAAAAGTCGTTTTCTGCTTGGTAACATATACATAGAAGAGAATGAATTAAGCAAAGCGGAGGACCAGTATAAAAAGGTACTTTCCTTAAATCCTGAATCCGCTGATGCTCACTACTATCTTGGGGAAGTGTATGCCAAGATGGATAATCAAGTAAAAGCTCGTGCGGAGTGGAGAAAGGTCTTGAGCATAGATCCCTCACATTACGGCGCGCTCTTAAAATTGTACTAGAGATTGAACTAGAAATTGATTCTAAGAAAATACCGGGAGGAGTAGTATAAATGGCGTTCAAACGTTTCACCGATGCCTTTTCAACAGATATAGGAATAGATTTAGGAACCTGTAATACCCTTGTGTATGTCCGCGGCAAGGGAATCGTTGTGAGCGAACCCTCCGTTGTTGCTGTAGAGCGCGGAACAAAAAAAGTAGTTGCAGTAGGTGCGGAGGCTAAGCGAATGCTCTGGAAAACTCCTGGGGACATCATTGCAATAAGGCCCCTTCGTGACGGGGTTATCGCCGATCTTGAAACAACCGAAAAAATGATTCGTTATTTTATAACAAAAATTCTGCCGAGACGGTGGTTTGTAAAACCGCGTATGGTAATCGGGGTTCCGACGTGCATTACCGAGGTAGAAAGAAGGGCAGTAGAAGAGAGTGCCTATAAGGCGGGGGCGCGCGAGGTAAAGGTGATCGAAGAGTCTCTGGCCGCTGCAATTGGGGCTAATATTCCTATTTTTGAGCCTGCAGGTCATATGGTGTGCGATATAGGTGGAGGGACTACAGAAATTTCCGTAATATCCCTCGGTGGAATGGTGGTAACAAATGCAATTCGCCTAGGTGGGGATGAGTTTGATGAAGCTATTATCAAGCATGTGCGTTCAGTTCATAATTTAATTGTGGGAGAACAAACGGCGGAGACTCTCAAAATGTCTATTGGTAATGCGGTAGCTGATAAGCAGATCGAAAAAATGGAAATAAAGGGTACGGATGCAATTACCGGTTTACCCAGAAGGCTTGAAATAGATAGTGTAGAGGTGCGTGAAGCTCTCCAGGAACCAATTAGCGCAGTTATTGAAGAAATAAAAGGTACCCTGGGACAGACACCTCCGGAACTTGCCGCAGATATTGTTGAGCGTGGAATTGTCATGACCGGTGGCGGTTCTCTGCTAAAGGGATTACCAAAGTTAATTGCAAAAGAAACGGGAGTTCCGGTAATATTGGCTGAGGAGCCTTTGCTCTGTGTTGCAAAGGGTGCAGGAAAGTATTTTGAACATGTTCGTTATGGTGGAGACGGTAGTAAAACTATCTATAACAATATTAGCAGCTCTCCAAAATAGGTAATGGAACGCTTACAAAGGTTTATATCCCGGCATCGCAATGGAGTTGTGTTTGTGGTGCTCATAACAATATCAACTATAGCCATTGGAACCCAATCCCAATCTGTAAGTTCGGCTTCTAAACAGGTTGGATACTCGGTATTCTCCTCCGTACAGTATGGAGTTGCGGAGATCGGCCATTTTTTTCGCAGCTTTTTCAATTCTATTGGTGAATTGCGTAGGGTTCGAGAAGAATATGAGGAGCTTCAGGAAAAAATATCAGAATACGAAACTATTGAACGGGATTTACTGGATCTAAAGAAAGAGAATGAACAGCTTCGGGGTTTGCTGGATTTCTCTGAAAAAGTACCGCTTACCCATATAGCCGCCCGGATAATCGCAAAAGAGCCGGGTTTGTTGTTTGAGGGGTTTACAATTAATCGGGGGAGTAAAGCCGGTATAACAAAGGATTCTCCGGTGATTGCATATGCTGAGGGATTCAGCAGTTTGGTCGGAAAGGTAGTGGAAGTGACCGCTTCTACTGCGAAGGTTTTACCTATTATAGATAGGAGCTGTTTTGTTGCTGCTAAAATGAGAGAAAGCAAATATGAGGGTTTAGTTCACGGCTTGGGGGCCGGCAATGAGCGTGTAGAGATGACCTATGTAAAAAAGCAAGCCAAGAGTAACATACAATTTGGAGATTTAGTGGTTACCTCCGGGTACCGTTCGATTTATCCGGAAGACCTCTATATTGGAAGAGTAGAAGCAATAAAAGCTCCTGAATGGGAATCCTCTCTTACTTTGCAAATACGGGCCTTAGTGGATTTTACCCAACTAGAGTATGTATTTGTATTATTGGAGCAAGAATAAATGCGCACACAGAGCCCCTTTGTATATGGATTCATTCTAGTAGTTTTTGCCGTGCTCCAGAACACACTTCTCACTCCCCTCCAAATCTCTCAGGTTAGACCGGAGTTCACCCTCCTGTTACTTGTATTTTTTGCCCATCAACGGGGAAGTATGGAGGGTATGATAATTGGATTTATCACCGGGATCGTGATAGATCTACTGGGAATTGCGCCGTTAGGTTTTCATAGCCTTATTTATACTATAGTTGGCCATATTTTCGGTCTTACCCGTGGGAAAATGTATGTCGATGCAATCACTATGCCGGTCATCTTTGCCGTTGCCGCTACTGTGCTTTCAATTCTTACTGCTTTGTTAATTACTTTACTGTTTCTGCCGCTGCGGATACCTTCGGTACTATCTTTTTCGTCGCTAATTCAGCTTGGAATGCATGCTCTTTCGGCACCGTTTATTTTTGGAATTCTGCGTGTATCAAAACTATGCCGGGAACGCGACACACAGATGCTATGAATGAGAACTACTATTCTGCTAATAATGTAAAAAATCGTTATCGATATAGAATTTATTTTCTCTTATTCTGTATTCTGTCGGTAATTCTTTTTTACATGGGATACATATTTCACCTCCAGATAACAAAGGGGGGGGAGTTTAAGAATAGAGCTCATCAGGTGGCGAGAAGATCTATACCAATTCCGGCTCAGAGGGGAGAAATATTTGACAGAAACCATGATAAGCCCCTGGTAATAAATGAAGATTCCTTCGCGGTAAACATTATTCCAGCAGACCTCAGTGATGAGCAACTTACTAAGGTAGCTGAAGGATTATCGCCTCTCTTGTCAATGCGCCCCGAACAGATACTCAAGAAGGTTCCCCCGCAATATAGAAACCTCTATCAGCCGGTAGAAATCAAGAGTGGCGTTACCTTTGATGTTATTACTCAAATTGCAGAACATATAGATGATTACCCAGGTGTTTCGTGGCAAAGTAAACCTATTAGAAGATATTTGGAGACTAATTCCTTAGTTCATCTTATAGGTCATGTTGGGGGTATTACCAACGAGGAACTACAGGTCCTTTATAACCGAGGCTATTCAATAAACTCTGTTATTGGAAAAAGCGGCCTTGAAAAGGAATATGATCAGCTGTTGCGGGGAAAAAACGGACGACGCTATAATGTAGTTGATGTTCGCGGCAGACAAATAAGCAGTGGTGAAACGACGGAAACCCCACCGGAAAATGGAAAAAATCTTGTGTTGACTGTGGATAGAAAGATTCAGCAACTGGCACAAGAAGCTTTAGGCAATAGGATGGGTTCTGCAATTGTTATGAAACCGGCTACGGGCGAGATACTAGCGATGGTATCATACCCTTGGTATAATCCTAATGATTTTTATACTGAAAGTTCTGAAAGTGCGTATCGAAGTTATGCCCTCGACCCTGAACACCCCTTCTTAAATAGAGCTGTACAGTCAAACTATGCACCAGCCTCTACCTTTAAAATAGTTATGTCCACAGCGGCTCTGGAAGAAGAGGCAATTGATCCGGAGAAAGAAATTGTCTGTAATGGATCCTTGTGGGTGGGAAACCGAGAGTTTAACTGTCACGTGCCTGAGGGGCATGGTCCTGTTGACCTAAAAAAAGGTTTAGCTGAGTCTTGTGATGTGTATTTCTACACTCTTGGACTTAACTATCTTGGTATAGACCTGATATCAAAGTATTCTAAACAATTTGGATTTGGCGAATACACAGGAATAGATTTGCCGGGAGAGGTGAGAGGACTGGTACCCACTCCCGCATGGAAAGAAAGAGTGTATGGAAGCCCGTGGGTGGGTGGTGATACAGTCAATACTTCCATAGGACAGGGATATCTCAATGTCACTCCAATCCAGATGGCAAATATGGTGGCCATGGTTGCAAATGAAGGGCTTGTCTATAAGCCGCATCTATTGAAGGAGGTCCATGACCCCGTAAGCGGTAAGACTGTTGATACTATCGAAACACAAGTACTTCGTAGTTCAAGCATTAGGAAGGAAACCTTCAAACAGGTTCAAGAAAATATGCGTGAAGTAATTACCGATGGAACGGCTGAAGTTGTTATCACCACTGAAGCTGTAAAAGTAGCGGGTAAAACAGGCACAGGTGAGGTAGGCTATGAGGACAGGTGGAGCGCCTGGTTTGCCGCCTACGGACCCTATGACGCCCCTCCCGAAGAACAGGTCGTTGTTGTAACAATGGTGGAAGCAGAGAATGAATGGGAATGGTGGGCCGTTCGAGCGGCGAATATTATTTTTCAAGGTATTTTTGCCGAACAAAATTACGATGAGGCAATTGAAGCATTAAACTGGGGGTGGCTGCATAATGACCGGAATGAATGACGGTCTACTGGATAAGCGCAAGGGGTCGTCAATTTTTGAATTTGACTTTCTCATTTTTTTATCAATGCTGGCGTTGATGACTATCGGGGGGCTTTTTATATACTCCAGCGGAGTGAACGCTGCCGGGCAAGTTGTGTCCCGTGAGTATGTTCATCAGATTGTATGGATCGGCAGTGCTTTGCTTATTTATTTTTTACTTCAGTTACCCCAGTACAACGTTCTGCACAAACTCTCGGTTCAAATCTATATTGTATTGGTCTTGCTTCTTATAGCTACGTTATTTTTTGGAAAAACGGTAAATGGTGCCCGTTCCTGGTTGGGTTTGTTTGGTTTTGGAATACAACCTTCGGAGTTTATGAAGGTAGGATTGATCACCATATTAGCAACCTTTTATCAGAGCAGGAAGAAAGAAATACACAATCCTTCTACCTTTTTTATAGGTTTACTACTCACCTTATTACCAATGGGACTTATATTGATGCAGCCCGATATGGGGACCGCCATGGTGTATATACCCCTTTTTTTGGCGGTAAGTTTTATCGCAGGGGTAAATAAAAAGTATTTGCTGTTTCTTCTATTCTACGGCTTTTTATCGGTTTTGTTTGCAGTTCTTCCTGTATGGGAAACATATATTTTACAGCAGCAAGTAAGAATACTTGAGATCTTTCACAGATCTAATCTTGTGATTTTTACGACACTAGTGTTGGCCGGCACTGCAATGCTCTCTTTTATCGCATATCGATTTGCTAAAAGAAAATATTTTTTAAGCTTCAGTTTAATATGCCTCTTGCTTGCAATGTCGCTTTTTAGTTCCTATGAATTTCGGGCCTTTTTAAAGGATTATCAGATAATGCGACTGATAGTATTTATTAAGCCTGAGGTAGATCCCCAGGGAAGCGGTTGGAATATCATACAATCCCTTACCGCAGTAGGTTCGGGTGGTTTTTGGGGAAAGGGTTTTTTAGAAGGAACACAGAGTCATTATCAATTTTTACCCCAGCAGAGCACCGACTTTATTTTTTCTATAATAGCAGAAGAATGGGGTTTTATAGGTACATTTGCCATTCTTACACTCTTTGCTCTGCTGCTTAGTCGCGGTCTTATAATTACCCTTCGTGCAAGTGATGATTTTGGGGTTTTAATGGGCACGGGGATAGTATTCATGTTGTTTTTTCATTTAGTAATAAATATTGGTATGGCAATTGGAATAATGCCGATTACCGGTATACCGCTCTTTTTTCTCTCCTACGGTGGTTCCTCCTTATGGACTGCCACTATTGGTTTGGCGGTTATTCAAAACATCTATCTGCGAAGATATAAATATTAAGGAAACTGAGAAATGAAAAAAATAAAACCTGAAATAGATTTAGCGCATATACTGCCGAAAGTGCAAATGCCGGGAAGATATACGGGCGGCGAATTTGGGATAGTAGGGGAGCCGGGACAAGGAGAACTACTTGCCGCGATTTGTTTTCCCGATTTATACGAAATAGGTATGTCCAATACCGCAATAAAATTGCTGTACTCCCAACTTAATAAAATGGATGATGTGCATTGCGAAAGGGTCTTTGCACCGGCCCCGGACTTTGAACAACTTCTAGGGCAATCCACTTTTCCTCTTTATACACTGGAAAGCGGTATACCCTTGCATTCTCTCGATATGCTCGGCTTCTCAGTAGGATATGAGTTAAGCGGGACTAACATTTTAACCGTGTTGGATAGGGGTGGAATTCCACTACATAGAAATGAGCGAAATGCAACAGATCCTATAGTGCTCGGTGGTGGACCTGCTCTTACAAACCCCGCTCCCTTCGCAGAGTTCTTTGATGCTGTATATGTTGGAGAGTCCGAAGAAACACTCGAATCAATAGTAGAAATTGTTAAAAAAAGAAAAACAGAAAAGGCCGGGCGGCAGGATATTCTTCAGGAGCTTAAATCAATCAGGGCAGTGTGGATGCCGGACAAAGATGTGCCGGCGGAGAAGGCCCTATGGGAAGGTTTTGATACTCCACGTACTCAACTAATCCCCGTACCAAATATAAGTGTTGTGCAGGACCATGGTGTTATTGAAATTATGAGAGGCTGCGCAAATGGGTGCCGTTTTTGCCATGCAGGATTCTTATACAGGCCATATAGACAAAAATCGCTGGATGCAATAATAAAAGAAGCGGATTTCAATATATTTGAACTTGGATACAGGGAAATAACCCTCTCATCTCTTTCCTCGGGGGATTACGCAAATTTGCACGAATTGGTAAATATTTTGAATAAAAGGTACTATGGGCTTGGGGTCTCCTTTGCCTTACCTTCATTGCGGGTAAACTCTTTTACATTACCCCTGTTGCAAGAGGTATCTAAGATTAGAAAGAGCGGTCTTACCTTTGCCGTTGAAACTCCTAAACAGGACTGGCAGCGGGGTATAAACAAGGAGGTAACTGCGGAAAAAGTTGTAGAAATATTGCTTGAAGCCCGACGAAGGGGATGGAACCTTGCAAAATTCTATTTTATGGTTGGTTTGCCGGAGCATCTCTACGATGGAGAAGATGAAGCTGAAGCAATAATCGAATATCTTAAAAAAGTGAGAAACGCAAGTAAGTTTAAACTAAATGTAAATATAGGCACATTTATACCAAAACCACATACACCCTATCAGTGGTCCCGTCAACTCACGGAAGTACAGGCATTAGAGCGAATACACAAGATCCGGGAAGCATTTTATAAGAGCCCAGTACGGGTAAATTACCATTCCCCTTTTATTTCATATCTCGAAGGGATAATTTCAAGAGGTGACACTCGGGTCGGCGAACTTATTGAAACAGCTTACAAAAGAGGGGCCCGGCTTGACGCATGGGAAGAGCACATCTCCTTCGATATCTGGAAAGGGGTAATTGAAGATCAGAAATGGAAGGTAGAACAGGAGACGTGTCGTGAGCGCAGTGTTGATGAGGAGCTTCCGTGGAAAAAAGTAAACCTTGGAGTAAGCGAAAAATATCTTTTAAGTGAATTAGAGAAATCAAAAAAGAAGGAATTAACTCATCCATGTGTGTTTCCCTGTAACCATCATTGCGGCGTATGTACACCTTCGGTAAAACCTGTAGATGCAGATTCAGAGATAAAAGAAGACGATGAACCCGACACCAACAAACAAGCCACTGATGGACCCAACGCAGACGGATTCTGGTATCTTTTTTCTTTTACAAAAAAGGAAAAGGCCAGATTTTTATCCCATATAAACATCATGACTATATTTGAGAGAAGCTTCCAGCGAGCTGGGATAAAACTGGAATACACATCAGGATTTAACCCCAAACCGCGAATGGAATTTGCCCATCCGCTTACCCTTGGCATAGGTTCTCACGCAGAGATTACCAGGTGTAAATTAATTCACGAAATAGATGAAGGGGAACTACTTTCACACATAAACGCCGTTATGCCTGAGGGAATTCGAATAACCAGAGCTGCTAAAATTCCAGGTCAAAAGGGGCGTGGACGCGGTCAATCGCTTATGGCCTTATATGCCGGATCTACTTACAAAATAAAAAAGAATTTAGCCGGCATTAGGAAGGATGAGAATCTTAAGAACTTATCAGATAAAATTTCTCAGTTTATAAAAGGTCAGGTACATACTCCGGTCCGGCATTCAGATGAAGACAGTCTGGAACTATTTGTACCTTCCCAGGGGGTTTCCAAATTTTCTATTAAAGAATTAGCAAAATTTACCCATGCTGATATAGGGGAGTTTCTTTCCAGTTTTATGATTGAAAGAGAAACAATGTGGATGGAGCCCCCGGAAGAGTACGGTGAAGAAGCGGGTAAGCTGTTTGATTACTTTAGACTTGCTCTAAAGTGAATGTTTTTTTATACACCTTGAGGGGGTTTGTATTTTCTTTTTTTCATTAAGACTCTGTATTTTTTGAATCCTTCCACAGTTTCTCCATAAGATCAAACTCTTCGCTGCTCATTTTTTTGTTGGATTTATACATTTCCTGCTCAATATAGCGAAACCTGCCCGTAAATTTTTGGTTTGTTTTGTGCAAGGCTAGTGCAGGATCAATATCTAAATGTCTGGCAACATTGATAATTGAAAAAAGAACATCCCCAATCTCATATTCAAGGCTATCCTTGCTGTGGCTCTCGGGGTTGTGTATGCATTCATCAAGCTCGGCAAGCTCCTCTGTGAGTTTATCCTTTGCTCCGAGAACATTCTCCCAGTCAAATCCTACCTTGGCGACCTTTTTTTGGATCTTAAAAGCTCTTTCAAGGGGAGGAAGGGATCGCGGAATTGAATCGTTTATAGATTCAAAGGAATCGCCGTTTTTCTCAACGTTCTTTTTTATATGGTTCCACAATTCTATAACTTCTTCCGGATCATCTTTTTTTATATCACCAAACACGTGGGGGTGTCGACGTACTAATTTTTCAGACACCTCAGAAAGCACATGAGCTAATGAAAAAGAGTCCGTGTTGGATTCGGAATAGATTTCGGAAATCATACCTGCCACCAGAAAAAGATCTCCTATTTCTTCGCGAATATTGGGAATATCGTTGTTTTCTATTGCATCTACCAGTTCGTAGGACTCTTCAATTAAATTTGGGGCGAGGGATTTCGGGGTTTGTTTTCTATCCCATGGGCAGCCCTCGGGCCCGCGAAGGGCTTTGATAATTCGATAAAAATCCGTACAGGCCGTGGAAAGGTGCTCCTGTTCATCTTTGCTTAGCTGTTCAAGTTTTTCAATACCCTCAAATTGAGATTTCATAAGACACTCCAGTGCTTGAATTAATAAAAGTAGACAGAATATATATTATCAGAAGTTATATAAATAAAATAATTTATAAAAATGCACTCTTAAAGCCGGCTCACATGCAGTAAGCTTCATGTACCCCTCTCTATAGATTTGTCTCGTTACTTCGTCCGCTCGCCTTAACAAAAATCCACAATAAAATACCAGAAGTTATAATCGGCGGAAACACATTAACAGAGTTGTTTAAGTTTGTTAATAATGCGATGATATCGGCAAAGAAATATTCAAACACCCCGCCAAGAAATGAGCCAATCAAACCGACGATTAAAGCACCGAGGAAGTGACCGATTACATCTTTCTTAAAGACATAATAACAAACTATTGCGCTCCCAAAGCCAATGATAAAATAGATGAGTCCAATGTTAAAGTAGTAATTTACCATAGTAGTGCTCCAATTCTGTAAATAATAATAATATCAATATAATAGCTCAAAGCTTCCTATATACTCCATACCTTCGTGATTCCCATTCGCATATATTGGGGTAACTGAATCAAGACCGAAGGGAACAGCAAAAAAAGCCACATAAAGTTTTTCAAGGTTATCTATCATATCTTGATTGATATTCTGTACATCCACAATATCTGAATCCCGGTCATCCCCTTCGATAGTATAATCAGAAACCGGATAAAACTCTTTGTGTTTTTCTTGAACATCACTTAAGGTTTCATCAGCATAAACAGCAGTTCTGTAGACTGTATGATTATTTTCTTCATATGAAAGATTTAAGTACACTACATTACTTCCTGGGTCTGAAGTTATTTCAACAGTAAAATTATCACCGTAATAATTTTCGTTAACATCTAATTGTGGAGGACTTGCGTCAATGTATACTTCATTATCATTATTCATATCAATTAGAAGGCGTCGGAACCCAAAATTATATGCCTTAGAGTCATCTGGATGAATAATGTCTCTAATGAAAGACAATGTAGTAAATTTTTCTTTCATATCTTTTTCAGCTAAAACATCATCATTTATGTTTTCTGTATCTTGATCCGGATCTTCAGTGTAAAAGCGATAAAATATTTCATAACCCCGGAATACATCTATTTGTTCTGGGTTACCATTTTTAGGATCATGTTTAAATTTTACTTCTCCTGTTACACCGATTGCTTCCGGCGGATACAAGTAAGGATAACTGGGGATACCGCAACCGGCGCTCAGTAAGATAAGCACAACAAAAATTACTATACAAATTGTGTGTGTAAAGAAGTTGGTTTTGCACATATAAAACGAGAACTTAGTCTCCCTACTCTGCTTCGCCTTTATAAATAACGTGTAATCACACGTTTACTCACCCGCGTTTACTCACCCGAGCGCGGGCTGTGCGGAATCTTTAATATCAACAAGCTCGTAAATGAGCACAGGTTTGTTTTTACCCTTCACACGAATATTATCAAGCTCGCGAACAATTACATGGTCCTTTACAAGGCCGTAGGTATTTTCACTGATGATTATGCGGGTCATATACTGCTTGTTGGTACCTTCAAGACGTGCACCGAGGTTTACATTATCACCAATAAGGGTATAATCCATGCGCTGCATCGACCCCATATTGCCGACGGTCATGCGTCCGGAGTTAATACCAATACCTATGTTGATACGATACTCCTCAGAAAATTCTGAGTTCACCTGGTTCAAAGCAACTAATTGCTCAACGGCACACTTGCAGGCCCTTAAGGCGTGATCTTCCTGGGGCAACGGAGCACCCCAGAAGCACATAATCGCATCACCCTCGTATTTATCCAAAGTACCCTCATATTTCAGTACAATATCCGTCATGGCGGTAAGGTACTTGTTCAGAACGTGCACAAGCTCCTGGGGGCTCATGCTTTCAGAAAGTGTAGTAAAACCGCGAATATCGGAGAAAAACACGGTCATGTCTTTATCCACACCGCCAAGCTCCGGGGGGTTATCCAGAATTTGGTCTACAACCCTGGGGCTCACATAAGTGCCGAACATGTTTTTTATACGCCGCTTGTCCTTTGATTCAGTCATTTCCCGGTAGACAACGATAGAGAAAAAGGAGAATAAAGTTGCCAGTGCCGGTTGGGAGAAATTGATTATATACGCCTCCCGGTCAAAGACTATTGAAGTTGTCACAAACAACGCAAGTATGAGAAACAGTGTAATTATGAAGGCCCATAGGGTTGAAAGCCGGGAACTAAAAAGAGTCACAACAAGGACTAATCCGATCAATATTGCCAGCTGAACCCTCATTGGTACATGATAAAGAAAATTGTCCGTCAAAATAGTGTTGAGGGCGTTGGCATGGACCTCAACGCCATACATCAGGCCGTAGGGGGTTGGCTTGTGGTCTGCTGCCATTCCGCGGGTAAAGGACCCGACCATTATAATCTTGTTATCAAGCGCCCTAGTTCTGGGCCAGCTGTTTGGATCGGGCCCCGGGGGATTAGAGGCATAGCCCGAGTATGACCGGACGGGGAAAGTCTGCCGTGAGCCGGGGGAAGAAAAAGATGGGGGACCCATAAAGTTAATCAACATATCCCCCTGCTTATCTATAGGTATTTTAATCTCTTCAACCAGCCTTGTTTCCGCTTCCTCTACAAGGTTACCCTCTTCATCGTACTCGGCGGGTTTTGTCTGCTTTTCATAGGGGACCCACACCCCCGCTTCCGTATTAAAAAACTGGGGCTCGGGAATACGGATATATTCTCCCAGTACAACCTCAATGTCTGATAGTTCTTTGTTAAAGTATTCTAGCGCAAGGGATAAGGTAATTGCCGGAAGAAAATGGTCTCGATATTTTCGCACCACAAAGTAAGAGTCGTCTGTTTCTCCGTCGTTATCGGTGTCGACATTTTTTACCGGGGCCCTATTTTCAAGCTCCCCCAGCAGCTTGTCTAAAACTGCATCGGTGAGGGGGTATGGAATAGTGTGTTCTTTTCCACCCTTATCGACCCAGGCAAGCCTTTCATAGTTATCCCTGTCGATCTCCGTATCCGTCGTAAGAGTTCTAAAGGGAAACTCATCTAACTTTTCAGAGAATTTTGCTATTAACGGCTGGCGTCGATATACCTCGTCGCTATCTTTGATATAGTTTGCGTGTCCATACCCTACGGCAGCATCTGCATAAGGCTTCAGTGGTGGTTGTAGGCCGTAGAAGGGCAAAAGATCTTCCCAGGGCCCCTCTATCCTGGTTACTTCGCCGTATTCAGCGGCAAGCTCCTCATGCCTGCGTAGAAAGGCAGCCTCCTTTTCAGCGGGGGGCGGAACCTCGTCCAGCAGGGTTTCAAGAAACACGTGACTATTTTCTTTGATGCCCTCAACAAGTATGGCATCGTTTACGGCGTTGTCCGCTGGTTCATTAAAGAAGATATCGAGAAATACCGCCCGCTCACGGGCCTGTTGGTCCTGGATACGCGAAAAAGTATGTAATAAGTCTGCGTGGGTGTATCTTGGAAAGGGCCAGCGTCCAAACCTGGTAAGGGTTCTAAAGTCGATTCCTACAATTAGAATGTCCTGTGAAATATTTGGATTTCGTCGGACAACTTTTACCCCTTCCTCCACCTCTTCGGCCTGAAAAAGGTCTTTATATCTAAAATGAACATCAAGTACACGGACCTCGAGATTGTCAAAAATAGAGGTACCTGCATCCAGTGCAAGGAAAATCAGTATTATGGCGGCAGCTATAATGAATCCAAAATAACGCACTTCCATAATAGGAGCGCGTTTCTTCACTTTCTTTTCCTTACCCGGCATTGATACCCCCTCTCATTTTCAGCCTAATTTACAGCTTCAAGGTAAATTATACGATCACGTGCTAAATTTGTCCAATTACTTGAAGAAAAATTGTCTACAACTTCGTTGTATGCCTGTAACGCCGCATCCTTATCTTCAAGTTCTTCATAGAGTCGGCCAATCGAAAAAAGTGCATGGGGTACTTTCGGAAAAACCTCGGCGTAATTCTCACGCACCCGCTGATACATTGCGATTGCCTCTTGGTATTCTCCTGCGTGCTCATGTGCAGCTGCAGCATGCATCAAACCAACCGGGGCAAGGTAACTTTTGGGCTGGGTATCGGCAATATCTGTAAAATACTCTGCAGCTTCCGAATAGCTATCTTGCTCAAAGGAAAGTTGCCCAAGAACCAGGCGGGCCCGGGAAGCGGCATACATCTTTGAAAACTTATCAATTGTTTTTTCACCGGTGGATACAAGCTCTTCTGCAAGTTCCGCCTTATTATCTTCTTCAGCTTCTTGCCAATCCGAAAAGAGAGATTGCATTTCCTCCGCCGCCACGGCGGACTGTTCTACACGGTTTTGGTGAATAAATGTATAAATTCCTACTCCGATTACCAGCAGTACAACAATAGCGGCTAAAATCATAAAGGGTACTCGGTTGTTCGACAAAAAAGTAACTAATACTGTTTTAAAGGTTTTATCTTCTGTTCTTACTTGCGGTTGTGACATGTGTCCATGCTCCTTATCTTTATTCTTTAATATCTAATTCTTTAACCAGCTTCGAAAGATAGGTGCGTTGTATACCTAATACTTTAGAAGCTTCGGTTTGATTCCATGAATGCTTTTTCAGCACATTACGAATAAAATGGCGTTTAAACTGGTTAATTGCTTCTTTCAGCTGTTTGTCATCGTATTCATTATTCCTTCGCCCCCCCGGAGAACGCAGCAGGAGATCATCCCCTTGAATATATACATCCTTCGCCAGTACTACTGCTCTCTCAACAACATTTTCAAGTTCACGGACATTACCGGGCCAGCTGTAAGATAAAAGTAAATCCATCGCCTCCGAGGAAAATCCGTTTACCTGTTTATTAGTCTCGCGATTTGCTCTTTTAAGAAAAAACTCGGCTAATTCGGAAATATCGTCGGGTCGTTCTCTAAGAGGAGGAATATAAAAGGGCAAGACATTGAGGCGATAGTAGAGGTCCCTTCTAAAATTGCCCCGTTCTACCTCCTGTTCAATATCTTTATTTGTGGCTGCAAGTATCCTTACATCAACATAGGTAGGTTCGCTCTCTCCCACTCTCTGAAAAGATTTGTACTGTATGGCCCTTAAAAGTTTTGCCTGTAGGTTTAATGGTATTTCCCCTACCTCATCTAAAAAAATTGTTCCGCCGTGGGCCATTTCAAAACGTCCGACACGGTCACGGTGAGCATCGGTAAAGGCCCCTTTTACGTGACCGAAGAGTTCGCTCTCAAGAAGATGTTCGGGCAATGCCGCACAGTTCACACGTATAAATCCAGACTCGTTTCGCGGACTGTGAAGATGAATCTGTTCGGCGAACAGTTCTTTTCCTGAACCGCTTTCGCCTAGAATAAGCACCGAAGAATCGGTAACCGCCACCCGTTTTGCGACTTCTAATTTTTCAAGAATTTGGGTACTGTTTCCAATAAAGGTATGGAACCCCCGCCCCCTCTGCAGTTGGTCCTGCAGGGCATATACTTCGTTTTGGACCTTCTGATATTCCTTTGCGTTTTGAATTGTCAGAGCGGCCTGGCCGGCAAAAATTTCAAGCCACTGAAGATCTTCATTGGTAAATATGCTGTTTTTCTTTTTATTTATAATCTCTATAACGCCTATACACTTGTCTTTAATACGCATAGGCACCGCAAGAATTGAGTCCGTCGGATAACCTATTTGCTTGCTTATATCCGAGTGATGGCGTTTATCGCTGTCTACATCATTTACGATAAGGGAAGTATTGTTCTGGGCCACCCAGCCGGCAATACCCTCGCCCATATTGAGGGTAAACCGTTTGACCGCAGGACCCTTGGGGCCCAGAGCTATTTCAAAATATAGATTGTTGTTCTCGTTATCAACTAGAAGCAGTGAAGAGGATTCACCATCCGTTAAACGGGTAGCGGACTCTAAAATCCTTGTCAGTAGAGTCCGCCCGTCCTGAAAATCGGAATTGATGAGAGTGTTGATTTCGATGAGGGTTTTGAGTTTCTCTGCATCGACGGTAGAGTTAAACATACTACGAATCGAATGAGTCGGACCCCTTTTCCTTTAACAAGTCGCCAAAGGTGACGGTCCCTTCGTCTTCCTCATCATGAATATACTTAGAAATCTCTTTCTTTTGCAGACCCTTCTGGTATTCCTTAATGGAAAGGGAGAGTTTCTGTTGTCCCGGTTTAATATCAAGAACAACTGCATTCACCTTGTCACCGGATTTGAACTTCTTGAGGAGTTCGTCCTCCGGAGTTTCATCCGCGGGAGAGCGTAGATTGAATTTGTGGATAAGCCCTTCAATATCGCCGGGGACACGGACAAAAATACCAAAATCGGTAATGGAGGTAACCTCCCCTTCAATCACACTGCCCTTAGGATAACTGTTTTGCAGAGTTCTCCAGGGGTCTTCGCTCAGCTGTTTTACTCCAACCCGGATGCGGTGGGATTCAGGATCTACCTCGGTGACTACGCACTCTATTTCTTCCCCTGCTTTCAGTGCGGAAGAGGGGTTCTTTATTTTTTTAGTCCAGGACAAATCGTCAACATGGAGAAAGCCGTCAATGCCCTCTTCAAGCTGTACAAAGGCACCGGCATTAGTGATTTTTACTACTTTACGGGTGAGGCGGGTACCAACCGGATATTTTTCTTCAATTTCATCCCAGGGGTTCGGAAGCACCTGTTTGATGCCCAGAGAAACACGGCCCTGCTGAATATCGTAAGAGAGGATCATGACATCGACCTCGTCCCCGATTGAAAGCACCTCTTTTGGATGATTAATACGCTTTACCCAGGAAAGTTCCGAAACATGAACAAGCCCTTCTACCCCTTCTTCAAGTTCAACAAAAGCACCAAAGTCGGTGAGCTTAGTTACTTTACCCTTTACTACATCGTTTACCTGGTATTTTTCTTCAAAATCGATCCATGGGTCCGGGGTGAAGTGTTTAAGGGAAAGGTTGATTTTTTGCTCTTCAGGGTCGAGATGAATAATTTTGAGAGTAATGTCCTGACCTTTTTTTACATAATCCTTAGGTCTGGTTACATGGCCCCAACTCATATCGTTAATATGCAGAAGTCCGTCAAAACCACCAAGGTCGATAAAAGCACCGAAGGATGTAAAACTCTTTACACGGCCTTCAACTGTGTCACCAATTTGGGTATGCTCGAAAAACTCCTGTTTGCGGCGGTCTATCTCCTGTTCAAGGAAACCACGCCGGGAAAGTACAATTTTTAGCTTATTGCTGCTGTACAGCCGGTCAATCAGGAATTCACCCTGGGTGTTCAGATAATCTTCAGGTTTTTCAACGCGAACTACATCAGCCTTTGAAAAGGGACAAAAGCCCCGTACACCGTATCCAAGGTCGACTTCAAAGCCCCCTTTGATATTCTTATCAAAGGTCCCCTTTACAGGTTTTCCTTCCTGATGTGCATTTCGCAATTCTTTCCAGAAATTACGAATATCGGCTTTTTTCTTAGAAACAACTACCTGTCCGCCCTTACCTTCCTTGCGGATAAGTACGACCGATACGTTATCACCCTTTTCAGGGGCGGTATCGAACTCTTCGAGAGGTATCTTCCCTTCGGATTTATACCCTACGTCGACAAATACATGTTCTGGAGTAACCTCCACAACAGTCCCGTCTATGAGTTGACCTTCTTCCAGTTCTTCTAAGCTCTTAAGGTATTCTTCCTGAAGGGATGATTGAATGTTTGTTGCTGCTGTATCCGGTTCTTTTTCAGTCATCACTGCCATATTTCTCCTGCTACTATACTTATTGTACCGTTTTACGAATTTTATCTATCACTTTCTCACAAACTTGCTCTATGGTCAAGTCCGAGGTATTTAAATAGACGGCGTCATCCGCAACTTCCAACCGACCAACAGCCTTCGTTCGGTCGATTTGGTCACGTTCTCGGATACTTTTTGCTATCTCTTCAATTGAAAGCTCACTGATGCCCTGATGATACCTTCTTTTTGCACGAGTTTCAACCGATGCATCGAGGAAAATTTTTACTTTCGCATCGGGAAATACGACTGTAGTAATATCTCTGCCCTCTACAACAGATTCTACTTTTAATGCGATTTCCCTCAAATCGCTGTTTACTATTGTTCGAATTTCGGCAACGGAAGAAACCTGGGCTACCCACCTATCAACTGCATCGGTATGAAGATGCTCCTCTACCCGAAGACCGTTTACATAAAGGCCGTCGTCCCGCAATTCCATACGGCAGTTCTTAGCAATTTCAACCATTTTCTCAGGTTTCTCCGGTGGGCCCTCGGGGTATTTCTGTAGAATCTCCCATGTAATTGCGCGATACAGGTTGCCCGAGTTAATATAGTAGAAACCCGCTTTCTCAGCTATGCGTTTAGCTATAGTGCTTTTTCCAACACCCGCCGGTCCGTCGATAGCAACAATCATTGTGTTCCCCTTCTTAAAAGTACGTCAACTTCCTCTGAACTAAGTATACGGTGTGATCCTGGAGAGAGTCCTTTTATTGTCACCGGCCCGATTCTTTCGCGGATAAGCCGTTTGATATCGATTCCCTGTGACTTAAATAAGGTTCGAATTTCACGGTTTTTTCCCTCGATGAGGGTTAATCGAACTTCCCTTGTGTGTAGTATGCTGAAAGTTTTTATTTTGTAAAAGGTACCTTCAACATTCACCCCGCCCATCCAGTCCCTGAGGGTTTTTTCCGAAACCGGATCATGACAATACACCAGATATTCCTTTTCAATTTCAGAGGATGGATGGGATACTATTCGGGTAAAATTTCCGTCGTTTGTAAAAAAAATGAGGCCTTCGGACATAAAATCAAGGCGGCCGACATTATAAAGCCGTTCGGAATAGTACGGTTTTAATAGATCAATCGCCAAAGGCCTGTTTTGAGGATCGGAGTTTGAACAAATGAACCGAGGAGGTTTGTACAGAGCGATATAGCGATGGACCGACTCCGGCTCAATCGGTGTGCCGTCAAAGCACACCTCATCTCCCGGGTACACTTTAGTTCCCGGGGCGGTTACAGTTTTTCCGTTTACCGACGCTCTGCCTGCGGCAATATATTCCTCGTTTTTACGCCGGGACCCAATACCGCAGCGGGCTAAATAGACCTGTAAACGTGTGCCCTGCAGTTGCGCATCCCCTTGGTCATCACTGCCCATTCTTATGACTCATCACTTTCCAGTTCAAAACGCTCTTTATCTATCTCGTCAAGATGGGGCAAATCGGCAATACTGTTCAACCGGAAGAGTTTGAGAAAAATCTTAGTGGTACCGTATTGTACGGGTTTGCCCGGAACGTCCTTTTTTCCTACAACTTTTATCAAGTTGCGTTCATGGAGCTGTTTGACCATATTGGTGGAGGATACCCCGCGGATGTTATCGATTTCACCGCGGGTGATAGGCTGCGAATAGGCAATAATCGAAAGGGTCTCAAGGGCGGCCTTAGAAAGCCTGCTCTCGTTCTTGCGTCCGTACCGTTCTTTCAGATGTTCCCATAAATCAGGTTTAGGGGCAAATTGGATTCCGCCGCTAATTTCTATTAGCTCTAATCCATGGTCCTCCCGTGCATATTCCTCCTTTAACTGAAGGAGCACACGATCGATTATATCCCTCGGCAGCTGTGCATAGCGGACCAGTTTCTCAACCTCAATGGGCTCACTTTCAAGAAAGAGGATTGCCTCTATGAGTGCGGCTTCACGTTCCAGTTTCATACTCCTTTTCCTTCGGTAGCGGCTGTAATCTGCGGATTTTTATGTCGCCGAATAGTTTATTCTGAAATATGCCTATTATACGGGATTTTACCGTATCAAGTATAGCAAGAAATGAGCAAATAATGTCCATCGGCACCTGGGGCTGGGTAACTAAGTCGGTAAAGTAAAACTCTCCATGAGTATCGAGAAGTTCGTGTATTAGACTAATTTTTTCGTTTACAGTTATCTCTTCATGCAGATCAATAACGTTCTCGGCAGAAATGGAAGAGATAAGATGGGAAAAGGTTTTAAGAAGGTCCCACACATCGATTTTTGCCCAGGTTTGATCATCCTCCGGAAACGGCAGGGCCGGTTGGATTTTCTTACGCTCAATAACCCATTCGGTTTCCTGTTCCTTTTCCGCCATAATTTCCGTGAGCTTTTTGTATTTTTGATACTCGATCAGCCGCTCGACTAATTCCTGCCGTGGATCTTCAAGTTCATCTTCGAAATCGACCTCCACCGGCAGCAGCATCTGTGATTTAATGTAGAGAAGGGTTGAGGCAAGCACATAGAATTCGGTGAGGTCCTCAAGTTGTCTTCCGGCGGCGTACTGGATATACGACAGGTATTGTTCGGTAATATCTGCAATGGGAATATCGTAAATATTTATTTCATTCTTTTTAATTAAAAAAAGTAAGAGGTCGAGGGGGCCTTCAAACTCACTTAGTTTAAATTGCTGTTTCTCCGAATCACCGGTGGTCGCGATTTGTTCTGTTTCCATTACCGCTAAAAGAGTTCCTTATCCGAGGAAGGTTTTTCAGCCACGCTCTCCTGGGCCGTCTCTTTCGTCTTCGCTTTGTCCTGTGCTTTAGGTTTAGTTTGGGTGCTGTCTTCCTCTTGTGTGTAGCGTTCGGGGAAGAAGAGCTTTCTTACCTGCAGGTCGAGATCTTTCGCTATGTCCGGGTTGTTTTCGAGAAAGGCCTTTGCGTTTTCCCGGCCTTGTCCTATACGCTCTTCGCCGTAGGAATACCAGCTGCCGCTTTTAGAAATTAAATCAAATTTAAGGGCGGCATCAAGAAGGCTTGCGGAGCTGCTTATTCCCTTACCGAAAATAATTTCCAGTTCTACCTTCTTAAAAGGCGGGGCTACCTTGTTTTTTGCTACCTTTACACGGACCCTGTTTCCAATAGCATCGTCGGTCCCCTTGGAAATTGTTTCGATTCTCCTGACCTCTAATCGTACGGAGGAGTAAAACTTCAATGCCCGACCGCCGGTGGTAGTTTCAGGATTTCCAAACATTACTCCGATTTTCATGCGAATTTGGTTGATAAAAATGAGGCTTGTGCCTGATTTTGAGATAGTTCCTGTGAGCTTTCTAAGGGCCTGACTCATAAGACGGGCTTGAAGCCCCATATGTGAATCCCCCATCTCTCCTTCGATTTCCGCCTGTGGAGTGAGGGCTGCTACAGAATCAACAACAACTATATCTAATGCACCTGAGCGCACCAGGGATTCGGCAATTTCCAATGCCTGTTCTCCGGTGTCCGGCTGGGAAACCCACAATTCGTCGGTGTTCACTCCGAGGTTACGGGCATACACAGGGTCTAAAGCATGTTCAGCATCTACAAAGGCCGCTATTCCACCCTCTTTCTGGGCCTCGGCGATTGCATGCAAGGCTAAAGTTGTCTTACCTGAAGATTCGGGACCGTATATTTCTATTACACGGCCGCGTGGATACCCGCCTACGCCCAAAGCAGAATCAAGCAGTATTGAACCGGAGGGAATAACCCGAATGCTGGTATCCCGTCCGTCTCCGTTCAGCTTCATAAGAGAGCCCTTTCCGAACTGCTTTTCAATTTGCAGTCGTGCGGCTTCAAGGGCTTTACCTTTTTCCTCTAGATTACCTGGATTGTCATGCGTGGTATTTGAGTTTTTTTTGGCCATATTTCCTCCTGCGAATACAGATGTGTCTCTATAGAGTATAACAGGCGTATTCGCATGTGTGCTTCAATAATATAGAATAAATTGCAACTCTATCTTATAGGCTATAGGAACGGCAGGTCAATAAGCAAGATCCAGCAGAATTCCATCACAATCTTTAAGATACACTCCTCATCTTACACAAAATGTGAGTATTCGCAATGTGAAGATACGGGACCTCAGCGATTAAGAATTAAAGAACTAAAATACTTTTCTTGAATCTAACAAAATTGTAACCGGCCCGTCGTTGGTGTAGTGTACACCCATTTTTCCACCAAAAACACCGGTTTCAACCTTTAATCCCCTCTTACGGAGGGTGTCTACAAAGCTGTTGTAATACTGTTCGCCCATGTGGGGAGAGGCTGCGGTATTGTAGGAGGGGCGTCTGCCTTTCCGGGTATCCGCACAAAGGGTGAATTGAGAAACAACCAGTAATTGGCCATTGATATCCTGGACCGAGAGGTTCATTTTACCGTCGCTGTCGGAAAAAATCCGTAATCCAGGAATTTTATCGGCCAAATACTGCAGATCTTCATCCGAATCTTCCTTCTCGACACCGAGATAAACCAAAAGTCCCTTATCTATGTGTCCAACTACCTTCTCTTCTACTGTTACCGTACATGAATGAACTCTTTGAACAACCGCACGCATAATAACTCCTCTACATTACTCCTCTTCCGGTATGAATTGGTGGATAGACACCGCTGCTACATTGAACGTGCCCTCGGAGGGTTCGATCTTACCAAGTACCTCAATTGGAAAGGCAGGGTCGATGTGGGCTGCAAAATCGAGCCTGACCGGAACAATGCCTTCTAGAACTTTCTCCTGTTCGTATCCGACAAGCAAATCGAAGTGTATAGAATTGTCCTTCACAATAAGGTTGCTTACACGCCCTTTCCAGTTTACATAACAGCTTTCGTACAGCTGTGGCCGTTCCTTTACCTCCTTAAAGGTAAAGTTGTTCTCCAGGGTATCAAAACTGGGGGTACGGGTGTAAGTTGCCAGGGTGCTCACTTTATTCTTAAGTTCGCTTGAGGCATTGGATAAAAGCAGCCGGTTAATTTCTCTTCTAGCCAGGTTATCCTCGTACCGGTTAAAATGGCGAATTACCTTCTGATAGCTATCTTCCACCTCTTTTTTACTCAGTTCAAATAGAGGCGGTTCACCGTCTTTATTAGTTTCTTCCGAAACATACTTATTAACCCTTAGATCGACAGTGGAGATTTCAGGACGCTCCACTTTCTGCTCCCGTAAAGAATGCAGATACTCGCCGTAAAGCGGATAAAAAAGTACTGCCAGAGAGGCAATTACAGCAACCGTACCAAGGACAACTGTAAGAGTACTGATATGTCTTTCCCTGGGGAGAAGTTTGTACAATTTGCTGCTATCGGTAAAGGCAATTAAATCATCCGGGTCGGCATGTCGGCGAATTACCATGAGCCCTCTGTTGGCCTGCCGGTTTTTAGGGTCCTGGTCTATTACTTCAAACCAATCCTTAAGGGCCTCTGAAGTTTTTTGCTGCTTAAGGTGTACCGCAGCGATTCCAAGCAGGGCGTTTTTGTTCCCCGGTTTAAGGCTCAGGGCTCTATGAAGGTAGGATTCTCCGCCGCTAAAGTCTCCGGTATAAAGACAGGCCATTCCCAGTAAATAGTAGAATTGAAAGCTCTGACGATAACGGAAAATTTGGGATTCAAGAAGCTGAAGAATTTGAGTGTATTTTTTTCGGCGATAAAGTTTATACGCCTTCTTAAGATCGTTCCCTCCCATCCTCGGTTCTCCGGTAGCAGCGTCTATTCGCTGTTCTGATATTGGTTCTTTTTAGTGCTGAGGTTGTGAAGAGATTTTTCAATAACCTCTATCTTTTCATCGGTAATGTCTTCAGGAAACGAGAGCAGACTGTTGATCTGCGATATTATATCGTTTACTGCAACTAGGTCCTCATTTACCATTTCATGGAGGGCTTTGTCGTCTCCTGTCCGCGTACTGCTAAGCATCTCATCGAAATCTGTACCACCCTCTTCAGATTCCTTCGCTGCTGCTGTAGATCCGGCGGAAATTGGTGAGCCGGTAAAAGCGCCAATTACGGCCGTGACGGTACGCTGGGCGCCAGGGGCAATTTTAATGGGATCGTAAAACTGACACACCGCGGAATCATTTATTGAATAGGGCAATAAATTGAAATTGCGGTTACTTTGTACTTGAAGGTTCCAGAGGTTTTCACTTAGCCGTTTCCAATTGGAAAATACCACTTTGTCGGGCAGAGTGATTCCGCTGCCCTTCAGCATAGAAATAAATCCTTCAAATTTATCCGAGTCTTCCTTGACCGGAGATACCCAATAACTCGGCGGCTGCAGGGAATACCCGGTTTCTCCCTGTAACTTTTCGTTGTCGGAGGTAAAAAAATGGGCATCCCTCTGTTCACCCAGATAGGTATCGAAGAGCTGATGAATCCCGACTGACTGAATTGACTCTGAAGTATTCATTACTGTAGTGACAATTTTTACACCATCAGCCAAACTGTTGGGATTAGATTTTACAAAGCTGAAACTCTGTTGAATTTTTAGCCGTGATGATGTCCAGGTAATTTGTCCTCCCGCGGAGGTTTTGGATATTTTCTGGGTAAAATCGTTCGATGATCCAAGGGTATAGACCCGGTTGTTAAAAAGTATACCCGTAGAACTGGTCCGGGGGTCTCGTTCAAATAGAAGTGAAACATATTCATCGTCTTCAATATCTTCAAGATAATAAAGTGAATAACGACCGTTGTTTTCGTGTAGAACTAACTTCATTCTTCCCTGTTCCAGGGTCAGTCCGGATATAAACACCGGGAGTAGAATGAATATGGCGATAAAAAATAAGAATCGGTGTTTCATGAGTTACTCTCCCGATTTTTCTGCAGCCATTCAATATAGAATAGCTTGAGGCTTAAGGCCCGATTTTTAAGTTCAAGCAGCTGCTCTACCTGGTCCTTGTCTGCATCCTGGGTTGTAACAGAGGGTGTATCCCTTGTCTGTACTCCGGAATCGATCTTTTCCTGAAGCCTTGATAGCCGGCTCCGCTGTTCATTTAGTTTTTGCTCGAGGCGACGTATTTCTGATTCCTTTGATGCTAAGTCGGAGTTAAGCTCGTTGATCAGTTCATTATCTCTTTCATCAGTAGCGGCAGAGAGCTTTCTCTGATAGCTGCTGAGTGCCTGCTCATAGGATTTCTCACGCTGTTGGAAATCTTCAAGTGCTTTAAGATACTCTTCGTGGCTTATTTTTAACAGCTTCAGAAGGTCCTGCTCCCGTTGTTTAAGGGTGATAAGTGACTTTCGGTACTGTGCGGCTTCGACCTTATAGCTTCGCGGATAATCACGAATAACAGCAGAGTACATTTTATCGGCTTTATCAAAATGTCCCAAGGCGTAGAACGATTCGGCAATCCAAAAGAGGGCGTTAGAATTATAATCGTGGGAAGGATAGTTTTCGACATATTCGTACAGTTGGCGAATTGATTTCTCATACTCCTTCTGCAGATAAAGCAGACGCCCCTTTTCATACAGTGCATCCGGATATTTGGGATGACCGTTGTAGTTAGCAATAAAAAAATCAATGTTTTGGGCTGCCTTCTCTATCCTCTCTTCGGCAAGATGAGACCGGCCGATCCAGTAATAGGCATCTCCATAGTACTTTTTAAGTGAAGAATCGAGAATGACATCCCGGAAGTGCAGCAGGGCTTGATCGAATTCTCCACGACCGAAAGCCTGAATACCTGATTTTAACGGTTTCGGCAGCTCACGCTCTTGTCCGTAGACTAAGAGAGGTACAATCAGTGAAATTAATAAAAGTATTGTAATTTTCTTTTTCATTTTAAAACCTTTTCCCCATCTTTATTCTCGACCCTTCACAACTTCAGATAAAGTATTTATTTACCTCTCATAATACGAACTTCCTCAGCGGGGTTTTCGGCTTTGAAAAAAGCGCTGCCGCTTATAAGGACATCGGTCCCCGCTGAGCGGACCATTTCCACCGTTGAGCGGTTCACACCACCGTCTACCGCGATCAGGTAAGAATAGTCATGCGTCTCGGCCTGCTGTGCAAGGTAGCGGACCTTATCGAGACATTCCGGTATCAGAGCCTGGCCGCCGAACCCGGGGTTTACCGACATAATAAGAACAAGGTCGATATATGGTAACATGGGATCGAGTTGAGATACAGGTGTTGAAGGGACAATTGATAAGCCGGCACGAGCTCCTGCGTTGTGGATTCGCTGGACTACCCGATGGGCATGAACGGATGCCTCTAAATGGAATGTGAGGTAGTCGGCCCCTGCATGCACAAAATCTTCAACGTATTTTTCCGGTTCGGAGATCATGAGATGTACGTCCAAGGGCAGTTGCGTATGGGGGCGAAGGTCTGCTACAAGTTTCGGCCCGAAGGTTATATTGGGCACAAAGTGACCGTCCATCACATCTAAATGGATCCAATCAGCATCGGCGGAATGGATCCGATTAACGGCTGACTCAATGTTACTGAAGTCTGCCGACAAGATAGAGGGAGCGTATAAATGTTTTTTATTCTGTTCCATGCCTATATTATGTACCAAATTCACGGGGGTATGGCAATCATAATTGCCGGTTTCGATCTAATTGACTAATGTTAATACCATGATATAATAAAAAGAGCTTATTACTTATTGAGGGGTAATTGCATTTAGCTATAAATATGGATGAAATTATATCACATCAAGCACATATAGAAGAAATTTTAGAGGAAGTACAGCTAAAAATTCGGGATGGCCTTTTTACTGAAGCGGAAGAACGGTTGGAATCTGCTTTAGAAATAGATTTCGAGAACGATGAAGTCCTCTCTACACTGAAGTGTTGCAAGTTCTGGAAAGAGCGACTGCCCCGCCTAAATGAAATTCATGACGATTGCGAACGTGGAGAGTATCTTATGAGGCAGTGGCGGGCCTTTCAGGAATTTCTGCCTCGCATGGAAGCACCTATCGAGCGGGAATTGTTTGTGCTGAGAAAATGGGTTTTTGGTACCGCTTTGGTAAGTTTTAAGCGTGTTGTGAGGGCCAACGAGGAGCCTGAAGCGGGGGTGCTCCTTGATATGGGCCGCTGTTATAAGCTCACAGGTGATTTCGAAAAGGCTTTAGAGTTTCTCGAAAGTGCCGGCCGTAAGAGGCGGGATGATGCCGAGGTCCTTGCCGAAATCGCCGACTCCTATGCCTTGGTAGATGAAACAAAGGCCGCAAAAGCATTTTTTCGCGAGGCCTTTTTTATTAATCCCCAAAAAATCGACTTACCCTTTCTTGAATCCGGTTTAATAACCCGGCTTATTGCAAGAGTGCGTGATATGGGGTATGCTGAGACAGTGCTAAAAGAGTGGATTCCTGTCTATGGAGTCCTTTTAGGGGTACTCAATGTCAAACGGGAATTAAGACCTTTAGAGTACGGTAAACTAAAACAATCGATTTACTCGCTGGAAAAGCGAATTCAAGAGGAAGGGAAGGATTCGGACCAGGAATCATTAATCCCCAGGCTCCTTAACCGCTATTTTTGGCTTATAGATCATTATGTAAATGCCCATGAAAACCGTGAATGGGTTGAAGAGGTATTAAAGAAAATAAAAATGATCGATGAACACATTTACACGCAGTACATTAACTAATTGAGTGGAGAAGAAAATGGCCGACACCGCAATTGATCGAATAAAAGAACTGTTGAATGAGGAAAAATGGACCCGTGCTACCCTAAATAGCTACACCATTCAGAATTTTAAAGAGTTGGATGAAATACTCGATTCCATAGAAGCAGAAGACAAACTCGAAGAGATAAAAGAGTTGTGCGATGAACACCTGCAGCATACCCGTAACAGCATTATTGCGCTGTACATTTCCGGTATTATCGCCTTAAATCGCCAGCTTATTGATGATTCCAATCTTGTCCAGGTAATTTCTATATTTACAGATAACCATAAGTGGAAAGTAGTTGAGTACCTGTGCAACCGAATTCTCGAATTCGGAGAAAACAAGTTCGCCCTTCGTACCCTTGCCGATTGTTTCGACAATGAAAATGAAGTGGAAAAGAAGTATCAGGTGTGGGAACGCCTAATAAAGGTTGATTTTGAAGAAGCCGACATTGTAAAGCATCTTGCTGAGAAAAAAGAGGAAAACGGCGAGACTGAAGAGGCGGTTGAATATTATAAAAAAGCGGTACACCGCTATATCAGCAAGCGTCTGTTTACCAATATTAAAGAAATTTGGCATAAACTGATAGAATATATTCCAGAAGAGACCGACCTCTTTTTTCATATTGAACGTAAAGTAGAGCGGGCGATAAATGCAGAACGTGCGGCCCAGCTTTTAGAAGAATTGTATGCCCACTACAAGGACTCTGAAAATTGGGACAAGGCAATAGACATCCTCAAAAGAATTCTTATTTACGATTCGAAAAGTGAATGGGCACGGGCTGAGATAACCCATTGCTATCGGCAAAAGCACGCAGACCACAGTCATCTTGAAGAATATATCAAGCTCTCCAATCTTACCCAGTCCTGGAGAAACGTTCACGAAGCTATTGAAGATTTTGAAAAACATATCTCCTTTGATGCCGGAAACTTTGTATTTCACCGTACCTGGGGTATCGGACGAATACGCTCCATTAAGGATAACTCTATTGTAATTGATTTCACCCGCAAGAGGGGCCACAAGATGAGCCTGCAGATGGCGGTAAATGCTTTGGGGAGCCTGTCAAAAGACCATATCTGGGTCCTCAAGGCAGTCTGGCCGCAGGAAAGGCTCAAAGAGAAAATTAAAGAGGATCCTCTCTGGGCTTTGAAAACAGTGATAAAAAGCCACGATAATTCCGCAAATATGAAGCAGATCAAGGCTGAGCTTGTACCGAGTGTTCTTTCTCCAAACGAATGGACAAGTTGGAGCTCTGAGGCGCGTAAAATCCTGAAAACAAATTCCTCCTTTGGAAATTTACCTGATAAGGTTGATCATTACGTGGTGAGAGATACACCAATTAGTTTTGAAGAAAAGACGTACAACCGGTTTCGGGCGGAAAAAAGTTTTTTCGGTCGCCTGAAAGTACTCCGTGAGTTCCTCAAGCACAGTGATCCTGAGTCGGATTATTTTGCTGAGATGTTTGAATACTTTACCGGTTTTCTCAAATCTTTCAGCCAGGTAAATGAAAATGTATTTGCCGGCTATTTAATAGTGAATCGTATTATCCGTGACTATCCTTTTCTGAATCCCGGCTTGGACATCAATTTTAAGGACCTTCTAAATCAAATAAATGAACGGGAAATTGAGACCATTTTTCAGAATATAGATGATAATGAGCTGAAGCGTGATTTCCTCGAACGAATTAAACGCAGCTCCTCTAATTGGCCCGAGATATTTGTGAGACTTTTTCCCTATCACCTTTCAAGATACATCATTGATGAGCTTGAGAGTAAGGGGTACGAGGAAAATCTCAAAGAACTCTTTACTTTTTTGCTTGATCAGTACAAAGACAAGCGTGAAGCTTTTATCTGGGCCGCCCGTACCTTTCCCGAAAAAGTATGGGAGGAAAAATATGGGCTTTCTTATGAAAAAGTTCTCATTGGTTTGATCCATTTACTGGATATCACTTTTAGAGAGATTGATAATAAGCGGGATGTAAGTGTAAATCGACGGCTTAACAAGCAGATACAGAGTTTTCTTTTTACCGACGGAAGTTTAGAAAATTACATAATGAAAACGGACATAGAGTCTATAAACCGTCTTTTCTCTTTAGTAAATGACGTTGACCAGCTGGACCCAAAAATGAGAGAGAACTTGAAACACAAAATCTCGGAACGCTTCCCTGAGTTCAAATTTCACGGGGAAGAAGAAAAAGAAACAGTTTCAAGGGGTCTGGTAGTTACTAGAAAACGCCACGATGAAAAAACCGCCCAGCTCAAGCATATTGTAGACGTAGAAATGCCGGAAACATCTAAAGAAATCGGTGCTGCCCGTGAACTCGGTGACCTTAAAGAAAATGCCGAATACAAAGCAGGAAAAGAAAAACTTGAAATGCTGAACTTAAACGCAGCAAAGCTGAAAGAAGATATTGAGCGTGCAACTATTTTTGATAAAAAAGATGTGGATCCCTCCAAGGTATCCTTTGGTACAAAAGTGACCCTCCACAATCACAACACGGACAAAGAGGAAGTGTATGAGTTTTTCGGCCCCTGGGAATCTAACCCGGATGAACATATAATTTCATATCTTTCCCCCTTCGGTGGGAAGTTATGGAACCACAAAGAGGGAGAAGAGGTCAAATTTGAAATCAATGAACGTGAATACCATTACAGTATTAAAAAAATCGAAGCGGCGAAGTTCTAAAACTTCGCCGTGCATAAGTACTGCAAGTAAAACCATTGTTGCAGTGTTTTTTCTCTTTTCGCTCCTAAGCACCTCTGTGTGGGCACAAAAAGAAACCGATTTTATCCTCATGCTTGATGTATCAAAGAGTATGTTTCAGGAAAAGAGCGATCAGGTGGAACTGTTGGTTACCGATGTGATGAAGCGCCAGCTTTCATATAGGGACAGCTTTCATCTTATCAGCTTTGGTAGTACTCCGGAATTTGAGATCAGCCGGGAACTGCGGGATCAAAAGCAGATTGAGGAAGTCCTGGCTCGTCTTATGTTGTTGCAGCCCCTGGAGGAACATACCGATATTATTGCCGCTCTTAAGTTTCTCGGAGAATATACAAAGGAGCTTTCACTCCATTCGAACAAGCAGATATTGATTATTTCAGATGATGTCCACGATCCTCCGGCGGAGAGCAGTTATGCAATCGGTACGGGAAATGAAAAACGTATAGAGAATGTCGCTGATTATTTCAGACGTAACGGATGGAAGGTCAGTGTAGTAATTTTTCCACCCGACTGGGATACTTCACAGTTGGAAACCGGTCTTCTGAAGAAATTATCCGAACTCCTTGGTACGGGGGTGGTCACCCATGAAGGGGATGTTGATAAAACCTCTTTAGCCGCAACCGGTGCCGTTGAAATTAAATATCCAGATCATAGACTACAAGCGAAAAAAAATAGTATTCCCCTACCCCTCACCTTTGTGAACCACGGGAATGAGAAAACATCGGTCAGGCTTATCAATGTGTTTCATCAAGGGGAGGATCTGCTGGAGAAAACTCGTTCGGTAGTTATTCCTGCCGGTGGTGCGGAGGATGTACAGCTTCAGTTGAGTATTCCCCAGAAGGCAGTTGAGGGAAAAAACAACTTTATGATTCGACTAAGTGTTGAAGGAGTTGCAAATGCCTTCCCCCTTGAACAGGAAATTCAAGTTGAGCTACGTGAAATTTCGGGCAGTGAAAGTTCCGAAGGCGGCCTAAATATTTATTACATATTTATTCCGTTACTTTTATTGGTGTTTATTCTCATTTTCTTTCTCCTCCGTCGGATCTTAGGCTCCTCTTCAGGGACTAAAACCGGTTCTGCTTCAGGAACTGCTTCAAGTACGACTGTAGGTACGAATTTAGGTGATACGGGTTTAAGTGGCGCTGCAAAAAAGCCGGAACTATCGGGTTCCGGGAAGAAAAGGGCCCCTGCCGAAGGTAACTTTGCAGAGGGGCTCGGCTACCGAAAGGATGAAGACGAATCGCAATCACTGTTGAGCGCAGCTAAAAGAAATAGAACTGTTGATAGGGTGAGTCCATATGAAAAAACCACCGTTGATGATGCAAAGGATGCTTTTCAAAGCTTTAAAGAAAGTTCAAGTTCAAAGAGCAGCCTTCCCTTGAAAGGTAGCGCCGAAAAAGAAGGAAAAAGCTCAAAAGATCTTACAGTTCTAGGAAGTTTTGCCGCACGGGAAAAAGAAAACAGAGATAAAGTTCAACTTTCCTTATCAAAGCAATCAAAACAAAAATCAAGCCAAAAACGGGCGCAACAAAAATTAAATCGTTCAATAAAGGGTAAAGAGGGTGAAATCGGTGTAGAAATGAGGGCCGACTTTCAGCATAATTTTCTCGGCAGAAATATGAATTGGTTTGGTCCCGGCAGCAGTTTTTCAATTGGTGCAGCGGGAGAAGCGGATTTTGAAATCACTTCCATACGGATTGAAGGGGTTATTGCAAATATAAGAAGGACCGAGAATGACTTTACCCTTTATCCGATTCAGGAAGATTATTTTCCGGAACTACATGGTAATTATGTGGAAAATTGTTTAGGACGTCATTTCAGGGTCGTGTCTCCCGAGACCGGGCATGAAACGGCGCTGGTATTCAAGAAATGGATACACCCCCTAGAGCGAATCAATAGAATGTTACATATTACCGACTCTCCGGGTAAACCTGATTCGGAAATTGTGGATTAAATTATCTTTTCTTTACAGTTCGCTGAGTACTGATTTTGCAAGGGACTGTACACCGCTGCTTACATTATCGGCGGTAAGGTCCTCTACTTCGGATTTAAGAGAGCTTATCTTATTCAGTCGAACTCCACGTAATCCGTAATAAAGAAGATTGATATGGGAAGGATGGTTCAGCATTCTTTTGTAAAGGGGCTCCAGTTGTGAATTAGGGGCCTCTTTAGTTGATAACATTTTGCAGGTGTAATCTAAAATATACGATTTGTCCTTGTCCCACTCTTCCTCAAATACAGTAGTGACAGCATCGATAGACGCTTCAAAGTTTTCCTCTACAAGAATTTTAATTGAAGCGGTGCGCAGCCCTAGGGGCGCCTGTGGATTGCTGTACAATTCCCGGAGAAACTTATATCCCTCCGGAACTTGAAGCTTTCCAATGGCCTTTACAGCGGTGAGACGAACATTCCGCACATCCGGATCATATTTTGCCTTATATTTTAGTACATCAAGTGCTTCTGTTGCCCCTTTTCTACCAAGGGCTTCCGCGGCTTGCACCCTTACCCTCCACATACTGTCCCGCAGGGCATCAATCAGAATATCTACTACCCCCTCCTGATCGAAGTATCCGAGGGAGTGAATTGCATAGGACCTAAGTATAGGGTCATTTTCATTCAGCAGAGTACTTACCGTTTTAAATGCCTCTTCACCACCGATTTTACCAAGGGCTTGACAGGCCCGCCATCGTACGGATTTTGATTCATCATCATCTTTGACGAGATTGTTAAGGAGTTCAAAGGCAACTTCACTTTTCAATTCTCCCAGTGCAGTTATAAGAGGAGGTTTTAGGGCATCTCTAAATTGTTGGTCCTCGTATAGTTCAAGTAGTTGCTCGGCATAATGTTTTTTCTCCGAGATTCCAATTGCCTTTATAGCTGCCGATGCGACTTCTGCCCGCGGATCTTCAATTATTTCAAAGAGAAGTTCTGTTATTTCATCGCTCTGGTAGTTTTCAATATATTTAATAAACTCAATAACTACTTGGCCATCAAGATTGTCATAGTCCTTAAGTTTTTCGAAGACTTCCTCAATCAAACTATCCTTTTCCTGGGCGTCGAAGAAACCGACTACGGCGGTTTGGATTTTTGTATTTGACGTAGTGGTGAATACTTCTTTCAAATCAGGAAAAAAATCCTCATTATTTTCATCTTCTAACTGGGCTATCAATTCCAATAGTTGAGAATCAATTCCGTATTGTATGGTAAGCTTTCGCTGCTCCTCTAAAGTTATCTCTTCCTCCTGCTCTTCCACTTTTTCCTGGTTTTCTTCCTCTTGGCCATATCCCATCTGTACGGAGCACCACAGCAGGGTAATTACACACAAAACCAGTGGTTTAGATAACAGGGGCACAGATTTTTTCAGTATCATTATTGTTCCTTCTCGGCTTTTCTTTTGAATCTCTTAAATAAGTAGCTTACCATCTCTACCTTTAATATACGATACAATAAAAGGTAAAGTCCGACAATGACGGCAAATTCAAGCAATAGATATGCAAGGCCGATAAAACTGCTTCCTCCACGCCAATACGGGCCGAAAAAGAGTTGCATTTGAATTATAGCTACTACAACTGGTATTGAAGCAGCACATACCTTGAGAATTGTAAGACCGACAGTTCGTATGGGAATACCCCCTAATTGCCTAAATGCATAGATGAACAACACTATCAATCCGATGCTAAAGGAGATGGAATTAGCAATGGAAAGGCCCGCCACGCGAAGAGCCGTCTCTTTGAGGATCAACGAGAGGGTGACATCAATGATTAACACAGCCAGGGCTACATAAAAGGGAAAGGCGTACTGCTTTGAACTGTAGAAATAGCGTTGTAAAAAGTTGAAGGCCCCCACACTAAACAGCCCGTAGCAAAATCCGGTAAGAACAAAAGCGGTTAATTCAGTATCTTCAGTGCGAAACATTCCCCGTTGAATTGCAATTGATATAAGCTCCCTCCCCATAATTCCAAGGACAAGGGCGGAGGGAATTAAAAGCGCAAAGAGGAACCTGAGTCCGTATTGTACGCTCTGCCGCAACCCCTCGGTATCGTTCTGTGAAACCTGTCGGCTCATTTTTGGGAACAGGACTGTAGTTATTGAGGTTGAAAAAATCCCGAAGGGGAGCTGCCAGAACACCAGGGCATATGAGAGTGCCGAGGCGCTGCCCGTTTCAAGCCCTGAGGCCAGGATAAAGGCTACTTGCTGGTTTACTGTAAATACCGATGAGGTTGCGACAACAGGGGCCCATTGACGCATGATGCGGGTAAAGTCGGGATTTCGTAAAAAGTTGAAGGCCGGGAGAATTGTGTATCCCATACGGCGGAAAAGGGGGTATTGAAATGCAACCTGCCCTGCACCACCAATTAAAACCCCAATGGCCATTGAATATACACCAACAGAACGATGAAAAATGAGTATTGATGAAATCACTGCAATTGAAAAGATGATAGGGGTAATCGCCGGTATGAAGAAGCGGCTGTGGGAGTTTAAAACGCCGATTATGACGGCACTCACACTGATAAAAAGTAGATAACAGATAAAAAAACGGAAGAGCTTTGTAGATAAGGCTAATTGTTCGGCATCCTTAAATTGGGTTAAGACAAACTGCATGAGGGGACCGGCAAAAACTATTGATAAAATACATAATGGAATAATTATGAGCAGTTGAAAGCCTATTAAGTGTCGTACAAGTTGTCTTGAACGGTTCCCTTCTGTGCCCTCCTCAACAACAGCTTCGGAGAGAACGGGGATGAAGGCTGAGGAAAGGGCCCCTTCCGCAAGTAGTTTTCGTAAATTATTCGGGACTGCAAAGGTCACATTGATTATATCCGCTTTGCCGGTTGCCCCGAAAATCGCAGTTATCACGGCGGTACGCAAAAAGCCGAGAATTCGTGACACAAAAGTGCTGGACATTACTATAAATGTGGCTATAGTGCTTTGAGTGGTGCTTTGCTCTTTCATCTTAGGCTCTATCAGTATCTGCGCTTTTACCGGCGTTCTTATCTGCAAAAAAGCGTTTTAAGTAGTCCCGCTTAAAATGGGAAAACTCATTATTATGAATTGACCTATGTATACGCTGCACAAAGTCGTACAGGTATTTCAGATTGTGTTCAGTTGCAAGCATTGAACCGAGAATTTCATTTGTTTTGAACAGATGGCGAAGATATCCCCGGGAATACTGGCGACAGGCCCGGCATCCGCAGCCCTCTACAATCGGCCCCTCATCGAAACGGTGACGGGCTTTTTTTAGGGCGATCATACCATCGTCGGTAAAAACGGTCCCGTTTCTTGCAGTGCGGGTTGCAAATACACAGTCGAACATATCAATTCCGTTTTCCACTGCACTTAGGATATAATCCGGAGTGCCGATTCCCATTAAATATCTTGGTTTTTCTAAAGGAAGAAACCCGGCTGTATACCCGAGGTATTCTTCATACTTGGTAAAGGTTTCTCCCACGGACAAACCCCCAATAGCTATACCGGGTAGATCAAGTTCCAGAATTTCCTGGGTACTGCGTTTTCTTAAGTCTTTGTAAAAGTTTCCCTGAATAATACCGAATAGGTGTCCCTGCCAGTCGTCCCTTCGGTGGAGCCACCGTTCCTTACTGCGGGCGGCCCAGCGTGTGGTAAGCTCTAATGCGGACAACGCCTTTTTATACGTGATATCTGGGGGAGTACATACATCAAGGCACATTGCAATATCGCTTTTGAAACTTTCCTGAAGTCCAACCACATCCTCCGGCGAAAGCATATGATAGGCTCCGTCAATATGAGATCTGAACTTCACTCCTTCCTCTTTGATCTTACGAAAAGGGGAAAGGCTGAATACTTGAAAGCCGCCGCTGTCGGTAAGGATATTCCCCTGCCAGTTACTGAAATTGTGTAGACTTCCATAGTGGTCAATAACCTCCTGTCCGGGACGCAGATATAAATGGTAGGTGTTTCCCAAAATAAGATTATATCCAATCTCGGCGATACTCTCGTGGAGCATTGCTTTCACGGTGGCGTTTGTGCCTACAGGCATGAACATCGGTGTTGAAACTTTACCGTGGGGTAATTCTAAAATACCGGTACGGGCATGGCTGCCTGTATCGGTGTGGGTTGTCTTAAAAAGCATGGTATATCCTCTTACGTTCTGGCTTATGTTCTGGCGTGTTTCAATAACACAGAGCCGGCGACTAAAAAAAACAGTACCGCCGACCATGCTCCGGTTGCAGGTTCTATGATACCCTGTTTTGCAAATAAACCCAATATCATATCGCTTACATAATATACTACGGATAAAATGAGGCTTGCCATAAGACTCATCAGCAAAATATTTTTCTTAAAGCGGCTGCCGATGGCCGACGAGATGAGTATTACTATAAAGGGTGTTAAAGCAAATGAAAAGCGCTTGTAATAATCGGTGAGTGCCGCTTTGTAGCCGCTTCGCCCGGATTTTTGCAGGGTTTCAATCCATGTTCGTGCTTCGGTATAATGAAGCTCTTCTACATTTTTTGTTTTTCTTTGGAAGTGAAAGGGAGTTATATCAAAAAAGGGTGCATCTCGCTTTGCTATTGAATCTTGTTGAATCTCTATCTTATTTGAACCTGCCTCTTCAGAATAAGTGTATTCTTGTACATCATGGAGCGTCCAGCCGGTCCCTTCTTTGTAGTCGGCCCAGCTGACCTCAAGTCTGCTTATAAAAGATCCTGAACCGTCTCTGCGAAGAATAGTGAGGCCGGAAAGTGATTTAGCCGAGTCGTTATAGTAGTCCGCCGTATATACATTATTATTTCCTTCTCCAATCACGGTTATATCGACATTGCTATAGGATACTTTTTGTCCAAGCAGTTCCCGGGAGAGCTTATTTTTTGCGGAATAGGTTTCGATAACTACTAGCTCATGAAAAAAGAAGTACCCGACACTTAAAAGCAGGCCCAGCAGCAAAAGAGGCGCAATAAAGCGTATAAAAGAAATACCTGCACCTAAAATTGAGATAAGTTCATTACGGGCATACAGTCCCCCTAGGGTAAAGGAAACTGCAAATAAAAGTGCCGGAGGTAAGGCGAAGGTTGTAGTTTTCGGCAAGTATAAGATAGAAACCTTCAGTATCTCTTTAATTGTTGCATCGTTATTCAGGTAACGCCATAAATTTGAGAATATGTCGACCATCTCAAGGGTCAATATGAAAAAGAGCAGGGAAATTATAAAAATTGGCAGGAAGCTTTTTAAAAGCATTCCATGAAGGGTTTTCATCGGGACAACCTCATATGGTATAACACTACTCCAATTATAACAATTATTGCATTCGGCAGCCACATTGCTGCCAAGGGGGAGAAGTCCATCCTCAGCCCGAGGGTTTGCCCGGCAAACAGCATTGCCCAGTACAACACCGAAACTATCAAGCCTATACCAAAGCCGACGGACCTACCGCTTTTTTTTGAAAAAGTACCGGCGGGAAAGAAGAAAAATACAAAAGCCAAACAACCGAAGGGGATGGCCAATTTTTTATAGAATTCAAGCCTGTGAATTTGCAGGGATTTGCTAAAAATTTTTTGTTCTTGATTCTGTGTATACCTGGTAAAGTACTGCTCCAAATCTTGTGATGGGCCGTCGTTTGTTAAGGATTTCGTATTGTTGTAATATCTGTGATACAAACCATAACGCTGCTGTTCCAATTTCTGGGAGTGGTCTTCTCTTCGTGTAGTGAGGGCGGACTCTTTTTTCAAGATCTCATTGTACACATCAATGCTGCTCATCTCCCGCGGTGTTAGTGAGCCTATTGAATAGCTGATGTCCCGTAAAAGTATATTGTAGACCATCTCTTCGGCTTCGAAGTAATTGTATGTGTCTGTACGTTTAGCCGGTACCACATGGCCGAATACATTGTGCAGGGTGAGTCCTATTACACCGCTCTGTTCCATATTTTTTCTAAGTTGTGCATTATCGGCCATGATGACCCGTCGCTCACCCCGGTCATTTGTATCAAAAATAACAAGATCGTAGATAATACCGCCATAAATATCACCTGTAATAAGGGTAGTATCCTGATATTCCTTCACAGAATTTGCTTCCAGCTCTAAAGCTGGGTTAGAATAAAGGATCTCGCGGTAGAGTTTACCGAAGCTAAGGGTTCCCCGAGGGAGAAAGTAGTCTCCCATAGCAAAGGAAAAAAGTGAAAACAGAAGGCCTAGGACAATTAATGGATACAGAAGTCTTCTATAGGGTATGGCCGAGGCCCTGAAGGCAAGAATCTCGCTGTCCGAAGCGAGTCTTCCTATAGCCATCAAACCACCCACAAGTGAGGCAAAGGGAAAAGTAAATGAAACAATAGCAGGGAGGGAATAAATTACAAGAAGAGCCACATCTACAAAGTCTACATCCTTCGCCAAAATTTCTTCGGCCAGAAGGAGAAGCTGATTTACAAAGAAAATTGCAAAGAAGAATAAAAAAGCTACAAAAAATGAGAACAGATATTCAGAACCAATATAAAATGAAATTATACGGTATCTGCGTGAGTGCGATGTAGCGTTCATCTAAAATTAATTACGTTCCGCTCGAACCAAAACCGCCCGACCCCCGCTCAGTTTCTGATAATTTAGGGTTATGATAAAACTCAGCCCGAATTACCGGTGTAAAAACTATCTGTGCTATGCGGTCACCGTTTTGAATTGTAAACGGTTCGTGTCCCAAGTTTATGAGAATTACTTTTACCTCGCCCCTGTAATCCGCATCAATAGTACCGGGCGAGTTTAGTACGCTAATGCCGTGTCGTATTGCTAAACCTGAACGTGGTCTTACCTGGGCCTCGTACCCTTCAGGTATTTCCAAAATAATTCCAGTAGGCACAAGGACCCGCTCTCCCGGGTCAAGGGTGAGCGGATCATCTAATAGTGCACTTATATCGGCTCCGGAAGCATGGGCGGAGGTGTACTGGGGAGTACTGTCCGACTCAAAACTTCCGTGAACGATAATTTTATTCATGGGTTAATCTCTCCGGCGATGGGGAGGACGGTTCGAGGGCCCCCTTCGGTCGCCTCTATCACCACGGTCGTTACGGTCACGTCCACCGCCGCCGCGTGATTCCCCTCCCTTAGGTGCTCCATCGGGGTCGATAGCGTCGATATAACTAAGATTCAGACGACCCATTCTGTCTATTTCAAGGAGTTTTACAGGTATTTCCTGGTTGAGCTCAAGAACATCTTCCACAGACTGTACCCGTTCGCGGGAAAGTTTGGAAATATGTACCAGCCCCTCTTTACCTGGGAGGATTTCGACAAAAGCCCCAAAGTCGAGAATACGCTTAACCCGGCCGTTGTACACTCTGCCTTCCTCGGGTTCCTCGATAATTTGTTTTACCAGGTCCTTTGCTTTTTCAGCCTGCTCCTGGGTTTTTCCGAATATTTTTATGGTACCATCATCGTCTATGTTCACATCGGCACCGGTTTGTTCACTGATGCCTTTAATGACCTTACCACCGGGCCCGATCACTGCACCGATTTTTTCTTCATCAATTTTCATAGTGAGGATTTTCGGGGCATACTGGGACAGACTTTCCTGGGGAGCGCTGATTGTAGCGTTCATTATACCGAGAATGTGCATTCTTCCCTGACGGGCCTGTTCCAGGGCCTGGGACATAAGCTCGGAGCTTACACCGGCAATTTTAATGTCCATCTGAAAGGCGGTAATACCATCTTCGGTCCCGGTGACCTTAAAATCCATATCTCCGAGGTGGTCTTCTTCACCGAGGATATCACTGAGAATTACGGATTTTTCTCCGTCGGTAACCAATCCCATGGCGATACCGGCAACGGGTTTTCGGATTTGAACCCCCGCCTGCAGTAGTGATAACGTACCACCGCATACTGTTGCCATTGAGGATGAGCCATTGGATTCAAGTATTTCGGAAACTACTCGGATGGTATAGGGGAAATCTTCTTTTGTCGGAAGCACTCCTTCAAGCGCCCGAAGTGCCAGATGACCATGACCGATTTCCCGGCGTCCGGTTCCCATTCGGCCGGTTTCACCAACAGAAAAGGGCGGAAAGTTATAGTGGAGCATAAAGTGTTCAAAACTCTTATCACCGTCTATATTGTCACGCATTTGTTCGTCATGCACGGTTCCGAGGGTAGTTACTGCCAGTGCCTGGGTCTCACCACGAGTGAAAAGTGCAGAGCCGTGGGTGCGGGGAAGTACATCTATCTCACAGGTAATGGGACGAATCTGATCGGGTTCTCGTCCGTCGGTACGGGTGTTCTTTTCAAGAATAGATGAGCGTACAATTTTAGTTTCGATTTCTTCCAAGAGGGCGCCGAATTGTTTTTCATTGTCCTCGGTGATTGTATCTGCAAACTTATTCTTTGTCTCATCTTTTATAGCGGAAAGTGCGCTGGAACGCTGGTGTTTTCCAATAACAAAGCACGCTTCCTCCATTTTGGGATAGGCAAAATCCCATATCTCCTGACGGTTTTCCAACTCGGGTACCGCAGGAGCCATAGGAAGCTTTTCTACCCCAACCTTCTCTGCAAGTTCATTCTGGATCCGACAGAGTTCGGCAATTATGGGTTCGGCAGTTTGTATTGCCTTTAACATGATTTCTTCAGGAACCTCTTTGGCCCCACCTTCTACCATGGTTATACCGTCGGAGGTACCGGAAACGACAATATCAAGCTCGCTTTCTTCAGTCTTATCAAAAGAGGGATTGGGAATAAACTCTTCCCCTACTTTTGCAATTCTCACAGCACCGACCGGGCCGTCAAAGGGAATATCAGAAACTACAACTGCTGCGGATGCGGCAACCATTGCCACCATATCCGGTGGATTGATTTGGTCGGCTGAAATAACCGTCGGCACAACCTGGATTTCCCGTTTGAATTCCTTTGAAAAGAGGGGCCTCATGGGGCGGTCTATCAGCCGGCATACTAAAATTTCCTTTTCTTTAGGCCTGCCCTCACGCTTGAGGAAACCGCCTGGAATTTTGCCGGCGGCATAATATTTTTCATTGTATTCCACCTGCAGCGGAACAAAGTCAAGACCTTCTAATACGTTATTGCTGGCACAGGCAGTTGCCAATACGGCTGTGCCGCCGTAACTGGCAAAAACAGCCCCATTGGCCTGTTTTGCCATTTTACCTGTTTCCAGAATGAGTTCTTCTTCGCCAATTTTAATACTCACTTGATGAGTCATATACAACTATCCTTTATTTTCTTAGATTCAAACGCTTGAGAATCGATCGGTATTGTTCAAGATCGGTTTTCTTGAGGTATTTCAGCAGGTTTCTTCGATGACCTACCAGTTTTAGAAGCCCCCTACGACTGCTGTGGTCCTTCTTATGGTCCCGCAGATGCTCGGTAAGTTCTTCAATTCGAGCGGTAATAAGCGCTATTTGTACTTCGGTAGAGCCGGTATCCTGATCGTCCTTACCGAACTCCTTTACAATTTCCTGTTTTTTCTCTTTAGCAAGCGACATGGTTTCTTTCTCCTTTACCAATAATGTCTTTAAATTCGATTGATACAGCCTCTTCACTGTTCTGTTGTTGCCACCGAAGGCACTCCGGTGTCACCTGAACCTGATTCGGGACTGTGTATGTAGGGGTTTTTACGTCAGCCTGATATATGCCCGGAGGAGGCACAACCTGGTGCAATCCCATTTTTTCAATAGTTCTATATGAATCCTCTTTAATGAGAGGTGTGTCGGCAATATCTAAAATATAGTGTCTCCCCATCATTTCAGCGGCCTCATGAATATGTCCCTCCCTGAGGGCAGCTCTTATTCGAGTACTACTGAGGGTGGCTCCCTTCCATGTAACCGGTGGAGCAATTTCAACCGGCGTGTTGTATGCTTCCATAATTTTTCTTACATCGTAGGCGCTGGTCTTACCCTGATATCCGCACCTAAAATTATCTCCCAACACTAAATATGATAAATCGCAACTCCGGCGTATAGCCATTAAAAAATCGTTACCTGACAGTTTACTAAAATCGTTAGAAAAGTCAATGAGTATCACCGTCTTGACACCAAGCTCGGCAAGAATCTCAAGTTTTTGAAGTTGCGATGTGATATCCCCGGGAAACAAATGTGGTTTGAGAAATCGTCGCGGATTAAAGCGAAAGGTCAATACTGCCGGTTCACTTTCGGGATGGGTCACAATCTTTTTAAGGAGAGTTTGATGGCCCAGATGTACACCATCGAACACTCCTATTGATAGGGCCACCGTGGTATTCCTCAACTGGCGTTGTCCGATAAAAACATCCCAAGAAAGAACTTTTATTTCAGTTCCTTTCCGCAACATAACGATACTTCCACTGGTTATTATGTAACTCCGCGAGAGCACACAGCTCTTGCCGCGGGTTCATGAGGGCATAGAGCCCTTCTTGGACATCCTCCTTAAAGAAGCGGTCCGACTGGATTGGGGTCCCGTGTAGCACTTTTTCGACCAGAGATTCCGGAATTGTCTTTTCTACTATTCCCGGCAACTGTAAAAGCGCCGGAGTTACGGATTCTAGGTGTTCCTCGACTCTAAAATCCTCGGGTAAAACCGAATCCTCCACACGAAAGGGACCTATACGGGTTCTCTTAAGTGCCTGAAGATACGCCCGTGACCCCGCGGCTTCTCCGATATCCCTGGCGAGGGCCCGGATGTAGGTGCCCTTGGAGCAGTGTATTTCTAATTTCAACACAGGTGCTGTCCAATCCCTTATTTCGAAGTTGTGGACGGTGATACTTCTTGAGGGTATATCGACCTCTTCTCCCTGCATTTTTCGCTTATAAGCCCGAGTACCGTTGATGTGAACGGCGGAGTACTGGGGAGGTACTTGTTCCTGGGTTCCCATAAAGTGCTCAAGTTGTGCCTCTATTTCGTCAAAATCCGGTACAGCGCACTTTTCTATTTCAGGACTCTCCGTATCGAGGGTTTCAGTGACAGCCCCAAATCGAATAGAAGCAAGGTAGGATTTATCCAGCCCCTCAAAAAAGGGTACTAAACGGGTGTTTTTTCCCGCCAGGACTATCAACAAACCTTCTGCAAACTTATCAAGGGTTCCCGTATGGCCGACTTTCCCGTGTTTTAACTTCTTTTTAATAGAACCCAGTGCCTGAAAAGAGGTACTCCCGGAAGGCTTATATAACATAACCAGGCCGGATTGCTTTGAACTCAAGAATCAAGTTCCTTTAACTTTTGGATCATATCAGTTCCGTATTCAATAGAATGATCATCGAAAAAACTTAACTTCGGGGTATTTCTTGTGTGAAGCATTTTTCCCAGCTTGGATTGAATGAATCCGGCTGCATGATTGAGTGCCTCAACGCCGTCGGTGAGGGTTTTTTCCGTTCCGAAACAGGATATGTACACCTTGGCGGTACTGGTATCTTTTGCAACCTTTACTTCAGTTACCGAGAGTTCAGTAGTAACCCGGGGGTCCTTAATGGTCCCCCGAATTATTAAAGTTCCTATTTCTTCGCGTATTTTTGCTGCAATTCTGCGCGTTCTTATGTCGGACATAAATGATCTACTCCGTAGTAACGGAACTACTCAAGGGTCTTGGCAATTTCTTTCGTTTCATAAACCTCAAATTGGTCTCCAACTTTAAGATCGTTAAAGTTTTCAATTCCGATACCGCATTCATAGCCGGATTCTACTTCCCGGGCATCTTCCTTGAAGCGCCTGAGTGAGGATATCTTACCGGTATATATCTGAATACCGTCACGAATAATGTGCGCCATCGAGTTACGCTTTACTTTTCCTGTGGTAACATAACAGCCGGCAATCATTCCCGCTTTCGGGACTTTGAAGGTATCACGCACTTCAACGTTACCAATCACCTCTTCCTTGATATCCGGTGCAAGCATACCCTCCATCGCTTTCTTTATATCATCCACTGCATCGTAGATAACATTATATTTGCGAATGTCGATTTTTTCCTGTTCGGCGAGTTCAAGGGCCTTCGGTGTCGGCCTGACGTGAAATCCAACAATAATTGCGTTGGAAGCAGCTGCCAGATGTACATCGTTTTCGATTATTGCACCGGCGGAGGCGTGAATAACTCTTAACTTGATTTCTTTCGTTGAAAGTTTTTCCAAGGCTGTCTGCAGTGCTTCTACAGACCCGTGCACATCACCCTTAATAACTGCCTTGAGCTCCTGGATCTCACCCTCCTGGATGGAATCGTACAGGTTGTCAAGGGTTACCTTCTTCACATTCTGGGCTTCACCCTGTTTTTCAAGTTCCTGTCGCTTTGAGCCGACCTGGCGAGCCTGACGCTCACTCTCGGTTACCTGGAAGGGAGAACCGGCGTCGGGTATCCCGGTAAAACCGAGGATTTCAACCGGCGTCGCAGGGCTTGCCTCGTCGAGCTTGTTCCCCTTATCGTCGAACATCGCCCTCACCTTGCCCGGAAAAACTCCGGCTACAAAGGCGTCACCGACACGCAGGGTTCCTCTTTCAATTATAACGGTTGATACGATTCCTCGACCATGATCAACCTGTGATTCAATTACTTTTCCCTCTGCACGGCATTCGTAATTTGCCTTCAGTTCCAGTAATTCCGCCTGCAGCGAGAGTGTTTCCAGCAGCTCTTCTATCCCCAGTCGGTTCAACGCTGAAATTTCACAGAAGAGTGTGGTACCGCCCCAGTCTTCCGGCAAAAGATCGTAGTCCGCCAGCTGCTGCTTTACCCTATCCGGATTTGCTTCGGGGAGGTCGATTTTATTTACTGCTACGATAATCGGAACTCCCGCTTCCTTGGCATGATTTACAGCCTCAACTGTTTGGGGCATTACCCCGTCATTTGCGGCAACTACCAGGATAACAATGTCGGTTATCTGAGCTCCACGGGCACGCATGAGAGTAAAAGCCTCGTGTCCGGGGGTATCAAGAAATACAATATCGCTGCTGCCGTTTTTCGGCCGCACTTTATACGCACCTATGTGCTGGGTAATTCCACCGTGTTCACCCGCTACCACATCAGTTTCACGGATCGCATCAAGCAACTTTGTTTTACCGTGATCGACGTGTCCCATTACAGTAACAATCGGCGGCCTCGGTTTAAGCTGCTCATCCGTATCATTCTCAGTTTCTATAATAGTTTCATCGTAGAGCGATACAATATTTACTTTACAGCCGTATTCTTCAGCAATAATTTCTGCCGTATCGGCATCGATCTGCTGATTGATAGTAACCATCATTCCCATGCTCATAAGTTTACCGATAAGTTCGGAAGCTTTAAGGTTCATCTTTTTGGCAAGTTCGGAGACCGTTATTACTTCCATAATATCGATTTCTTTGGGAACCGGATTTGCTCTTTTCTGCTGTTGCTGAGGCTTTCGCTTAATCTGAAACTCTTTTTCCTGAGTTTTTTCCTTTTTGGACTTATAATCTTGTTTCTTTTTTGATTTGTAGAATTTTTTTGCTGCGTGCTTCTTGCTCTGATCTACTTCGTTAGGGGCCGGCTCAGAGGGTGCCTGCGGTTTGCCGCTTCCACCCTGGGGTCCACCCTTCTTGAAGGTTCGGGGTTTGCCGCGATCGGATTGTGGGCCGCGAGCCGCGCCGGGACCACCGCCGGGCCTGCCCCCTGTGGGGCGACCACCTGAAGGGCGACCGTCGGATGGGCGACCGCCTGGTCCGCTGGGTCTGCCCCCCGTAGGACGACCGCCTGATGGCCTGCCTCCGGTAGGACGCTGACCGATATCCTGGCGCCCCCTGTTGTCCTGACGGCCCTCCGGCCGTTGGCCCGTTGGGCGCTGCTGATCACCCCTGCCGCGACTGTCTGCGGTCCGTCGGTTACCACCCTCACCGGAGCGGGTGCCTTCAGAGCGACCGCTCCGCGGGCCTTCCTTAGCTGCCGGTGTCTGGGCAGTACCTTTTTGGGCTGTCGAAGGACGGTCCTTTGAAGCGGCACCACCACTTTGGGTGCGGGGGCTGCGCTGTTTTGCTGATGCATCTGCAGATTCGCCTTCTCCAGCCTGGGTCTGAGTTCGCTTGGGTCTAGTCGGGCGATTGTAGTTTTCAAAATTGACTCTCTCTCCACGTACAGGGGCCGGTTTCGGACCCTTACCTGAGGAGGTAATTTGTTCCCCTTTGGTACTTTCGGCAGAGGTGGTTCCTTCTTCGGGTGAATCGGTTTTGGAACGTTCCGCTGCTTTAGCTTTACGCTCTTCGCGTTCCTTGTGAGCTTTTACAGACTTGGAATCATCATCCTTAGCAGGCGTCTTCTTTTTCTTACGCACTACTACGACTTTCTTCTTTTCGGATTTTCCTTCCGATTTGTCTTTTGAAGACTGACTCGAAGACTGATTTGATTGAGTCTTTTTATGTTTAATAAGAGTTGCTTTTGGTTTTTCCTGTTTTTTGTCCTGTTCCTCTGCCATATATTTCCTTCTATTAATCTCCTATTCTTCTTCCTCTTCTTCGACTTCAAAGCTTAAA
>Ga0102938_10000049_pt1 | contig 62310 bp, 55 predicted proteins | sample SalPonR2_B_D2_MG_FD_84516 | JGI IMG/M metagenome (GOLD analysis project Ga0102938, IMG submission 84516) | Salt pond soil microbial communities from South San Francisco under conditions of wetland restoration - Salt Pond MetaG R2_B_D2_MG | ecosystem: Environmental > Aquatic > Marine >...
AGAAGCCGCAGAACTTGAACCGGAAGAACTTGAAGAGGCAGAAGAAGGGGAACCTGAAGAACTTGAACCGGAAGAGCTTGAAGAGGTAGAAGAAGCTGAACCAGAAGAATCGGAAATACCTGCCAAATTAAAAAGCTTTCAAACTGGGGAAGTATTGGAAACAGATATAACCCATATTATTCATGCGGATCTTGAAAATTGGGGATCTTTTTCTGAGGAGCAAAAAGAGCGGGCAATTCACAGTATTGATAAAATCGAACACTCTGAAACAGAAACAGAAACAGAAACAGAAACAGAATCTGTATTAGAAGAAGTTGAGAACGAAGAAGCGATTGAAGAATTGGAAGCTGTGGGTGAAAAAGAGGGTGAAGAAGAGAGTGCATATTTTCAGATGCGGAATGTGGCGAATGATACATACTACGGGTATAGTTCGGCCGGAGTATCTGATTTTAGTGCTGTTCCTGTACAAGGGTTCTTAGAAGTAGTTGGCTCAGGAGAAGAGGAAATCGATGAGGTTGAAGAACTCTCGGATGAGCTGGAGGAGGGGAAAGCTATGGCTGATGAACAGCATACTCCGGATGATACAAATGAAGAGCAAAACAAAATAGATTCAATGCGGAAAAAATCGGAAGAACCTGAAGAAAATGAAGAGGTCGAGGGACTTGAAACGGTTGATGACTTAGAAGAAGTTGAAGAGCTGGAGGAAGTTGAAGAGCTTGATGAACTTGATGAACTTGATGAACTTGAGGAAGTCGAAGAAGTTGAAGAACTGTCGGAAGAAAGTGGGCAAGGGGAAGTATCAAGCTATAATAAAGGGCTGGAAATAGAAAAAGGAATTTATCAATTTAATATTGAAGATATTATTGGTATGAAGGGGAATGATAAGGATAAGTCGGAAGCAATTGTGTATCAGGACGGAACTTTTCAGGTTGATTCTTCTACCTATGAGAATTCTCCCCAGTACGAAGATGGGGAATTGAAAAATCTTATAGATTCAGTCATTGAGAAGGATAGAGACAGCTCGTCCGAACCTGAACAGGCGGATGATTCAAGTTTGGAAAGTATTATTGGGTTTGGTGATGTTGATTTGTCCTTTACATTAGATGAAGAAACAGCGCAAAGTGATGATTCTATTGATAGGCCCCTTCAGCCTGCAGGGTCAGAATTGTTAAATCAAGCTGGTTTCCAGTATGATGTTTTTTTACAACAATTCAGAAGCGGAAAAATTGGAATGCTGAAATCACTAATGAAGATTTCACAGAGGACAGGGGCCCTTTATGCGGCAATTCTGGCAAGGAAAAATGAGAATTGGATTATTTTTGACTCCGTAGGTTTTGATAAGGAGCATAGTTCCAACATAGTTTTGCGGCAAAATGATGTTCTTTATAAACGCTTTCTTCAAGGCCGTGAGCCGGTGATGTTTGATCTTGATGAGGCAAAAGAATATCTAGGGGAGATAGTAAGTGAACGGGACCGTGAGTACATAAATTCCGTTTTATTTGTTCCCGCAGTTTTTCAGGGTAGTGATGTGTACTTATATTTAGGATTAAAGAGTGCTCATCCTGATGTAGAAAGCATCCTTAACTCATTATCTCAAATGTAGTTAAAACTGCTTTTTCGAAAACTTCCAAAAAGTTAAAATTAGTATCTCTTTGATATAATCCTTGACATATACATAACCAAACTATATGATGAACTTTAATCTAAAGGTGGAGGAAGGCGATGTCACTTATTTTAATGATAACGCTTCCTCTCTTTGGTTTGATTCTGGGATGGACAATAAGATGGCTATATGCCAGATTTCAGCTTTCTTCTTCAGAACAGAAAGCAGAACGTGTTAAGCAGGAGGCGATAAAGGAAGCCGAAGCAAAAAAGCGGGAGCTTCTCATTGAAACTAAAGACGAGCTGTTGAAAGAACGCAATCAACAGGAACGGGAGTTTCGAGAAAGACGAAATGAACTGCAACGTTTTGAACGAAGGTTGTTACAAAAAGAGGAGAACCTGGAGAAAAAACAGGTTGATGTAGATAACCAGAAGCATGCTTTATCAGACCGAGAGGGGAAATTAACAGAAAAAGAAGCATATTTATTACAACAAGAGGAGCATTGGAGGGACGAACTTGAAAAAATAGCGGGACTCACCAAAGATGAGGCTAAAGAGCTCATTATAAATTCAATGAAGCAAGAAGCCGAACATGACGCTCAAGTTGTAATAAATAAAATTGAACAGGAAGCACAGGCGGCGGGTGAGAAAAAGGCCCGGGACATTATTGTAACCTCAATTCAGCGCCTGGCTACAGAAGTAAGCGGGGACGTGTCGATCAGCTCTGTGAGTTTGCCCAACGATGAAATGAAAGGCAGGATAATTGGGCGAGAGGGACGTAATATTCGGACCCTTGAAACTTTAACAGGGGTGGATATTATCATCGATGATACCCCTGAGGCAGTAGTTTTGTCCTGTTTTGATCCTGTGCGTAAAGAGATTGCAAAGGTAGCATTAGAGCGACTGATTCAGGACGGGCGAATTCATCCCGCTAGAATTGAAGAGGTAGTCCAGAAGGTCGGCAAAGAGATCAATCAGATCATCTACGAAGAGGGCGAGAAGGTCATTTTTGACCTCGGTATTCACAACGTCAGCCAGGACGGAATACGGGCCCTTGGGCGGCTGCATTATCGTACAAGTTACGGACAAAATGTACTCGCCCATGCGAAAGAGGTAGCAATCCTTTCAGGGATGTTGGCTGCAGAGATCGGTGCGAACCGGGAGATGGCCAAGCGTGGCGGCCTGCTGCACGATATCGGAAAGGGAATTGAAACCGAAAGTGACAGTAATCACGCTGAACTGGGTGCCGAGCTTGCTAAACAGATGGGTGAGGATGGAAGGGTCGTAAACTCGATTCTCTCTCATCACAACGATGTCGAACCTACATGTGTGGAATCGATTATTGTGCAAACAGCGGACGCAATTTCCGCTTCAAGGCCAGGGGCACGTCGTGAAACCTTAAACAACTACATAAAGCGTTTAGAGAATCTTGAACAGATTTCCGAAAGCTTTGAGGGTGTTGAAAAGGCTTTTGCGATTCAAGCTGGACGTGAACTGCGAATAATGGTAAATAACGATTCAGTAAATGATCAAAAGGCAAAAGAGCTGGCGAAGGAAGTAGCCAAAAAGATTGAAGCTGAGTTGCGGTACCCCGGAAGAATAAAAGTAACCATCATACGGGAGACTCGGGTTATCGAATATGCCAGATAAGATTACGGCTCTACTCCTCGGGGATGTCTTCGGCACCCCCGGGGTAAGGGCCCTTTTCACCGGCCTCACTTCATTGCGTAAAGAATACAAGGCTGATATCGTAATAGTCAACGGCGAAAATGCCGCTGAAGGTCTGGGAATAACCGAACAAATTGCAGGACAACTCTTTTCGGCCGGTGTAGATGTGATTACTTCCGGTAATCACATATGGCATCATCGAGAGGTTCTTAAGATGCTCGATTCGGAACAGCCCATATTGCGACCGGCAAATTACCCCCCGGGAACCCCGGGAAAAGGGTATATAGTTGTGAATATAAAATCCAATCCGGTGGCTGTGTTAAATCTTCAGGGGCGTGAGCAAATGCCTTCAATAGACTGCCCTTTTCGAGCGGGAAAAGAACTAGTCCGAAAGTTACACTCTCATACGAAGGTAATATTGACTGATTTTCATGCCGAATCTCCCGAGGAAAAGGAATCCTTAGCCTTTTATCTTGATGGGCAAATGAGTGCATTGATTGGAACTCACACCCATATTCAAACGGCAGATGAGAAAATTTTACCCAAGGGAACTGCCTATATCACCGATATGGGTATGACCGGACCCGATGACAGCGTAATCGGCAGCTCAAAGAAAATATCCGTACAGCGATCGCTGAGCCAAATGCCTCTTAAAATGGAAGTCTCTGATACTCCCGCGGTTATACAAGGGGTCAAAATTTCTATTGATGTGGAAACTGGGAAGGCCACAAAAATAGAAAGATTTTCTCAAAAATCACTCGTATAGTTTTCTTAGTTTTTAGAAAGATGAAAAAAAAGGCTCTTCTACAACTATTGAAATCCAAATTTCCTGAGATTGAACAAAAGGAACTGTACGCAAAAATTCTTTGTGGCGAAGTTTCAGTAAATGGAGAACATCATCGAGACCCTCAGTTTCTTGTATCGGAAAATGCTGAACTGAAGTTTGATGAGCGAAAATATGTGTCCAGGGGTGGTTTGAAGCTTGAGGCTGCACTTAAAGAATGGAGACTCCCGGTGAAAGGGCGGGTGTTCCTTGATGCAGGTGCTTCAACCGGAGGTTTTACCGATTGCCTGCTTCAGTACGGGGCCCACAGGGTGCATGCTGTGGATGTAGGGTATAATCAGCTTGATTACTCCTTGCGTCAGGACCGTCGGGTGATAGTATCGGAGAGAACAAATATAATGGATATAGAGTTCTTGGATCCTTCTCCTGATGCTGCCGTCGCGGATTTATCCTTTCGTTCATTGCGAGGAGCGGCAGTTCATATTTTACATTTAACGACTGAAAAATGGATGGTTGGGCTACTTAAACCGCAATTTGAGGCGCAACCCCGGCAGATTGAAGGTTTTAATGGTGTGGTACCGACTGAGGATGAAGCATACCGTATTTTAGATGATATAAATACACGACTTGCTGAAGAAGGTGTACTAGTGCGCTCTGTGTTACCTTCTCCAATAACCGGTAGAAAGGGAAATCGAGAGTTTTTACTTTACCTAAGCCTTTAGTTCCCATTTCTTAGTTATACATCATTTCTGCTGAGTGGTTTGCCGACAAAAATTCCTTCACTTGATAAATACTCTCTTTTCTTGCCGTTGATCAATATTTGAACCGAGTCAACCGTTTGAAATTCCGTTGCTGTATATACTATCTGCTGGAGTTCCGCCTGAAGCCCCTCTTTTCCAAACTGATTAAAACGAAGGGCTTCGTTAAAATCGATATAGGCAGTGCCGTTTTCTACCCACACCTTTTGAATTTTGGTATTTTGGGGGATGAGATTTAGAAGTCCCTGGTTTAATTCTTCACTTGTGAGCCCCTCAAGCAGCGCTTTCAAAGTCTCGGTGAGGGGAGACTCATTGTAGTAAACCGGTCGGATAATTTTCTTTAGTTCTATAGTTCCGTTATCATTTACCTCTACAAAATAGAGTGCAGATTTTCGCATGCGCTTATCGACAAGCGGTTTTTCCGCCTCATCGGGAGTGTCTTTATCAACGGTGATTTCAACATCCTGGTCGTCACCCTCTTTTTCATCTTCCTCATCCGAATCGACCTCTGAATCGGGCTTTTTGGGCGAGTCCTGAAGCTTTATGCTCTCATCCTGCTGGTCTTCTTCCTTCTCTTCCTTTTCCTGTGTGGTCGAGGGGTCTTCTTTTTCAGGCTCTACCCGTTTTACCTCCGGCTCTTGCGGCTGCTCTTTAAACACGTAGTCCTTAAAACCGGTTTCCTCTATGACGGTATTAATTCTCTCACGGTTAAAAAAGAAAACCACTAAGACAAGTAAAATGAGTGCGATCCAAAATAGACAACCTAATGATGCTTTTTTCTTCTTTCCCATTCCACCCTTTCTATCGGCATTCTGATGACAAAGTTTGACTATTAGTTGTATACGGGCATCTTACTAATTTGACAGTGCGGTAAAAACTTCGTATAGTAAGGGCACAATGAAAACGTTTAAAGGTATATCCGCCTCGCCGGGGATATATATTGGTAAAATATTTCTTTATCTTGATGAGATTTCTCAGATACCCAAATATGAGATTAATTCGGAAGATGTTGAGGCTGAATTAGAAAGGTTTCATTCCGCTGCGGATAAAGCGGGGGATGAAATAAAATCTCTTCAGCAACAGGCGAATAACACTATGGGTACTGAGGAGAGTCGTCTGCTGGACTCACACTTACTTATGCTAAAAGACCCGGAGTTTACCAAAAGGATTGAGGATAATCTGAGGTCCGAACGGATGAATGTAGAGTGGGTGTTGTATAAAACAGCGAAAGAACTTGTAAAAATGCTCGAATCCTCCCAGGATAACTATCTTAAAGAGCGGACAATTGATATTCACGATGTTGCCAAGCGAATACACAATCATTTGGTGTATCGGGAACGGATTTCCCTGGTGGATATAGAAGATGATGTGGTGTTGGTAACACATAACCTGCTTCCCTCTGATGCTTTGACTCTGAATCGCAGCGCCGTGCGGGCAATTGCTATGGACATGGGGGGTAAAACAAGTCATACCGCAATTTTAGCCCGCTCCTTTGAGATCCCTGCTGTGCTTGGTATCTCGGCTATCACCAAATATGCCCGTAACGGAGATGAGGCTATTGTTGATGGGAACGAAGGCACCGTAATATTAAAGCCCGACGATAAAACTCGGAAAAAATACGAGCATAAAATGAAGGAGTGGCAGCGACGGGAAATGCAGCTGCTTACTCTCAATGAACTGACCGCGGAGACAAAGGACGGAAAGCGAATTGCCCTGAAGGGCAATATCGAGGTCCCCGATGAAACAGAATCGGTACTTTCACATGGAGCGGACGGGATTGGTCTTTATCGGACCGAATATCTGTTTCTGCAGCCCGGGGGGTTTCCTTCGGAGGAAGTCCAGTTTGAAGAATATTCAAAGGTCCTTCGTGATATGGAGGGAAAGGGTGGTGTAACCCTGCGGACCCTTGATATTGGCGGGGATAAGGTTATTCCAGGTCTAGAGGGGTTGGACGAAAAAAATCCCATTCTTGGCTGGAGGGCTGTGAGGTTTTGTCTTTCAAGAAAAGACCTTTTTAAAACACAACTAAGGGCCATGCTGCGTGCTTCGGTATACGGCGATCTGCGGATCATGTTTCCAATGATTTCAGGGGTTGAAGAACTTGATAATGTGCTTGAAGTGCTAAAAACGGTAAAAAGGGAACTCAAAAAAGAGGGAATTGCCTTTAAAGAAGATATGCCTATTGGAATAATGATAGAAGTGCCTTCAGCTGCTCTTACCGCCGATCTTTTGGCTAAAAAAGTTGATTTTTTCTCTATTGGTACAAATGACCTAATACAATATACAATTGCAGTAGATCGCGGTAATGAAAAGATTGCCTATTTATATGAACCCTTTCATCCCGGAGTTTTGCGCTTATTAAAAATTGTAATTGATAGTGCCCATAACGCCAGTATTCCCGTCGGTATGTGCGGTGAGATGGCCGGTTACCCTATGGCAACAGTACTCCTGCTTGGACTTGGACTTGATATTTTTAGCATGAGCGCATTTACCATCCCCGAAGTGAAAAAGATTATCCGCTCTGTAAGTATGTCGGAGGCTGAAGAGCTGGCCGGCATTGTTATGGAGATGAAATCAGCTCCGGAGATAGACACACTAGTAAGGAAGTGGATGAATGAACGGTTCGACCTCATACAATAAGACTTCGGGAATAAGAATTGCCGTTGTTGGACGCCCGAATGTAGGAAAATCAACGCTTTTTAATCGTTTGGTTGGAAAACGCAGAGCTATCACGGATCCTACCCCCGGAGTTACCAGAGACGCGGTCCGTGAACAGGCGGTCATCGCCGGTCACAGGGTAGAGTTAATCGATACCGGCGGCTATCGGGTAGATGCGGTAGACATCGACTCATTGGTGCGGGAGAAGCTTCTTTCGCTGCTGAGGGATGTCGATTTAGTACTGTTGATGCTTGATGTAAATGAATATACCGCAGAAGACGAGAGTTTTGTAGATAAAATACGCTCCTACACCGACAAGCTCATAGTAGTTGTAAATAAGGTTGATAATCAGCAGAGGGAAACCCTTCTGTGGGATTATTATTCTCTTGGATTTGAACATGTAGTGGGAATTTCCGCCGCCCATGGAACTGGGTTTGACGATCTGGAAGAGAAAATAGAAGAGGTTGTTGATTTTTCGGCTAAAGCTGATGCAAAGGATGAAGATCCTTTCATCAGAATATCCGTACTGGGTAAACCGAACACCGGGAAATCTACCCTCGCGAATTATTTGATTGGTGAGGAATCTTCAATTGTATCCGATATTCCCGGGACCACCAGAGACGTTATTGAAGGCCGGTTTCAGCATCGCGGTACTCTTTTCCAGGTATTGGATACCGCCGGAATCCGGCGTAAGAAAAAGGTGCAGGAGTCGGTTGAGTATTACTCGGTGAACCGTGCGTTTAAGACCATTGAAGACAGTGATGTAGTGTTGCTGCTTATTGATGTCGAGGAAGGACTTACCGACCAGGATAAAAAAATTGCCAAACAAGCGGTAAAACGGGGAAAGGGAATCATAATTGTCCTGAATAAATGGGACAAAGTAGAGAAGATAAAGAACCAGATGCAGGCTATACAGGACAGGGTACGTTTTGTTTTTCCGATCCTTGGGTTTGCTCCAATTGTGCCTGTCTCCGCGAAAACCGGTGACGGGGTAGAGAAGCTTCTGAGCAATGTATATTCGGTATGGAAACAACTGAACCGTCGTATTGATACTCCCGTTGTAAATGAGCTTATTAGGGATGTGGTCGCCCATACCCAGCCCCCCAGAAGCTCCCACGGCCATTTTAAGGTCTTTTATGCTACCCAGGTAGGCAGCAGTCCTGTAAAGTTTGTTATCTTTGTAAATCGGAAAAAGGGTTTTCCAAAATCATACGTACAGTATTTGACCAATAGTATCCGGAAAGAGCTTGGATTTACACACGTTCCATTATCGGTTGAACTAAGGGAGCGATCCGGCCATCAGACTTAGGCGGGGGGAAACATGACGGGGTATCAGATTGGTACAGTCTGTGAGCTTCTCGGGGTAAAACCCCATGTGCTGCGGTACTGGGAGCAGGAGCTGCCGATTATCTCTCCCCGCAAGGACCAAGCTGGGCGACGGGTATACTCTCGCCAGGAACTGGACCTTTTACTTCGGATTAAGTATTTACTGCATGAAAAAAAGTTTACCCTGGCGGGGGTGCAGGAAAAAATATGGGAAGAGTTATATTCGGAAGAAAAAAATACCCGCGCCCATATTACCGCTATCCGAAATGAACTGCTTCTACTTCAGGGAAGGCTCCGGGAACAGCAAAAAAAGCTTGAAGACGCCTTAGCCAATCGGACCAAAAGGTCGATATAGAGAGTATATGAGTATGTCCAGGCTTCATACGTTAAGTATAGCAGTACTAGTGAGTTTTATCGCTTCTCCTGTTTTTTCATTACCGGATCCGGCGGCCCACACAGCTTCGGAAATCCCAGAGAATATCTATTTGCGTTCTCAGCTGATAGACCGGGTTTTGGGGCCGATTGAAAAGGCCCGGGAAATCATGGAAACAATGGAGAATGAACCGGGCTATGATGTTCCTGTACAGTTTTTCATTGAAGAACAGAAGGGGAGCGTGTATTTCTGTTTTTATCATGGTCATACCGTTGAGTTCAGCGATGCAGTGGCCGGCAGTTATATCATAAAACGGTCTCAAAGAGACGGCAGTCTTGAACAGATAAAAATATACTACAAAAGTGAAGAGGGCAGTTTCATCCGCATTTTTCCGGATAATGAAAAGAGTAGTATAATTGATGTGTATTTGCGTGGGAGAAAAATGCAGACGGATATAAAAATCCATCTCCCCCTTGAAAAAATTGCCCGCTTACCCTTCTCTGAAGTTGTGCGGCGGACCGTAGGTTATATTGACTGGGAGTTCTATATTCCCAGGGGTGATTTTTTACCGCCGGAACTTACAACTGTTGATGATCTCTACGAGCAGGTAAAGCCGTATCTGAAACAGCTTAAGGATGCTGAAGATGGGGCAATCAATTCAGAGGGCAAGTATGTGCTGATAAAGAACGGTGAACTACAAACCGGTGAAGGGGGGCTGAACTGTTCCGGTTTTGCGAAATGGGTAGTCGATTCGGTCCTTTATCCGGTTACGGGAAAACTTTTATCTATTGATGTCCTAAAACGGCCCCACCCGGAGTATCGTGGAAACCGGTGGAGCCGAAAGGTTGAAGATGTAGAGGACCCCTATTTCGGACTTGACTGGACCCGAAATCTGGCACTGGAGGCGTATAGGGCCTTGGAACCTATCGATAACGGTACCGGGCAGGCGAATCAAAATCCAGAGGCAGCCGATGTTAATTTTCTTAGGTATCATGAATATGAAGAAGATATAGGGTATCCGGTTTCAAAGATTGAGACCGTGATGTACGAGCTTGCGAAGGAAAATCCCGGTCGTTTTTATTTAGGCTCCGTGAACGTGCTTGTCCATAGCGAATTTGAGATGAGAAAACATCTGCATGTAGCAGTTTTTTTCCCATGGCTGGATGAAGAGGGGCGGTTGGAGCTTAAAATACTTGAAAGTAATGATGAGACATCGATTGCCTCTTTTACGGATCGATACAAGGGTGAATACGTTCATTTGGTGAGTGTACCTCAACCGGGGGTGTTTAAACCCGCAAATATGCGCTTGGAACCACTGTTCAAACGTTAAAATTATTGAAAATACCTCGTAACTGAATTATCTTGAGAGATATGAAAAAGATTTTCCTCCTATTTTTTTGTGTTGTAGTATGTACAGTTGAAATATCTGCCCAGGAGCAGCGGCTTTTCCAGGAAGCGGAGCGTCGATTTGAGAGTGGAGATTATCAGTTTGCACTTTCACGTTACAGACAGCTGATGGAAGAATATCCTGATTCGGAATATATTCCGGATGCAAAGTTCCGTGAAGCCGTAATATATGCATATGTCGGCCGTTATAATGATTCCCTTGAACAACTGCAGCGTGTCTCCCAGCGCTACTCCAGCACACGCTATTACCGCTATATTCCCTTTTGGCAGGGGTATAGTCTTTACTATTTGGGTGAGTATGAACAGGCCCAGGACCGTTTTGCACAATTTTTGGAGAGTAATCCCGGGGAATTAACGCGTGATGCCCTCTATTATAAAGCCCTCTGCGAGAGAAGCATTGAGGAGTACGAGAAAGCCCTTGATTCGGTGAAAGAATTGTATCAACTGTATGATTCTCCGATGCGGAACCCCCAGATGGTTGTGTTGTTTACCTCTCTGTTGGTAGAAACCGAACGCTTTGATGAGCTCTTTTCTGTGTATCAGAATTTACAAATAGAACTCTTCGATGTAGAAATTCGCCAAAAGCTCAGTCTTTATAGGGCGGAGGCCCTCTTTCTGCAGGGGGAGTACCGCCGGGCGGAACCCCTCTACCGTGATCTTTTAGGTGCCGGGGACAATTTAAAGACAGTGGCTTATAAACGCCTGTACATACTGTATGAAAAAACTGAGCAAAAAGAGCTTCAGCAGGAAATTTTTGATGAGGCTCAGACTGAGTTATCCGGTAATCCTTCTCTTCTTGCCGAATTTCTTTTGCGGGCGGGGATTGAACACTATAAATCAGGTAGTTACGATCTTGCGCGCAGCTATCTGCGCAGAATTTGGCGTACCCTGCCGAAGGAGAAAATCGACGGTCTTGTACCGCTTTATCTTTCCCATATAATGGAGCGGGAGGGAGAGATAGAGAGTGCTGTTGAGCTTCTTCGTGAATACATGGATATCTCCTCAGACAGAAGGGAAGAGCTTTTGTTGGCCCTTGGACGTCTGGAGAGTTCTCGGGAAGAGTGGAACGCCGCTGCACGGGTACTGGAGTCTTTATTAGCTGAGTACCCCGACTCCGAGTATGTACCGCAGGCACACTACCTCTACGCGTATGCTCTTTATAGAATTGAGAATTATCGGGCGGCTTTAAAGGTGGTACAGGAAAGCTTTGAAAAGGGCTTCACCGGAGCCTACGACCGTGAGTTGCTCAGATTGCGGTCGCGTTTACATACGGACCTAGGCCAGTTTGAAGCGGCACTGGATGATTTGCAGGAATATGTGCCCCGGTATCCAAATGATGTAGAGGCCCGGGTGGATTTAGGAAAGCTCTATTTCCAATTTGAGCGTTTTTCCCAGCTTCATAATTTGGTAGAAGAGATCACCGCTTCACAAGATGAGGATACCTATGATGCCGACGGTACAGCCGACACTACAGCCGACGGGTTGGTAGAGGGCGGTTCCTTAGACCAGAATTCCGGTGAATTATTTACACTTAAGTATATAAGAGGAATGGCCTATTTAAAGGAAGACAAATATCAATCCGCCGGCGAGGTCTTCAGCACCTTATCTGCGGAGAAATTAAAATCGGCGAGACTGGATGAGTTAGTTCCCGGATTCTATTTTTTCAGTGGATGGGCCGAGTATAAACAGGTGGATTATGCCGAAGCTCTGGGATGGTTTCGTCGCTTGGTGGAAGATTATCCGGAGCATGAAAAAGCGGTGGAGGCGCAGTACCTGGGAGGCTGGGCTGCATATGCCGACGGTGATTTTATGCAGGCCCAGGAGTTCTTTGGCCGCTATAGCCGACAGGATATACCCGAATCCAAACAGGAGCGGGGTTTATTTATGTATGGAAAAAGCAGCGCGGCCCTGGGAAAAAGTCAGGATGCCTTGATGGTGTATCAAACCCTGTACAAGGAGCACCCGGATTCGGCCTTTGCCGATGATGCAATGTACGAATATGCGGGGCTGCTGCATATGCGGGGAAAACCTATGGAGGCGGTTGAGGCCTATAAACGTCTGGCGGACCGCTATCCCACCAGCCCCCTCTGCGAGGACGCCCTTTATCGGAGGGGGGATATTCTCTACCAGGAGGAAGAGTATGAGATGGCCCGGGATGCGTATTACGAGCATCGTACCCGTTATCCTAGGGGAAACCTGATTGATGTGTCCCTGTATTGGGGAGGAATGGCCGCTCTCAAGTCGGATGAACCCTATGGGGCCGTCCTTTTGTGGGAAAAGCTGGTGGAAGAATATAGGAACAGCTCCTTTTATGCGGATACCCTGGTTGAACTTGCCCGTCTGCATACGGAGCTCGGGGAATACCAGCGTGCCGTTTCCTATTACACGCGCTATATTTCCTCATTCCCCGAACAGTCCGAGGCCGAGGAAGCCCGTCAAAAGGTTGAAACTCTCAAGAGAATCATAAGCGGTCAAGGTCAACGCGAGGCGGAGCTATCGGTTATTTTAGAGGAGTCCGGTTTGGATTCCGTGGAGGGACGCAAGGCTGCCCTTGAATTGGCCCGCATGTATCTGTATCAGTACACGGAAAAAAACAACCAAGCATATGACATTTTACGTGAACTTACTGAATATAAGAATGAGGCCCCGGAAGTCACAGCCCAGGCCTACTACCTAATAGGAGAGTACTACAACAAGCAGAGTCGGTGGCAGGAGGCGGCGGATGCTTATGGGAGAGCAGCAGTACTGGGGTCCGGGGACGACGACCTGGTAGCCAGGTCTCTACTGCAGGCAGCCCGGAGTGCCCACTCTGCCGGTGATATGCGGGGGGCCCGATCGATGGTCAGAAAACTGGAGACTGATTTTCCCCACACCCAGTGGGTAAAGGAAGCACAGAAGCTGTTAGAGCAGACGGGGAGAAATTGATGCGTATATGTACGGTAAAAATATTGTTGCTATGTGGAGTAGTACTATTAGCTAGTTCCCTCGGGGGGTTGTATGCCCAGGAGTCCACAGAAGAGGGGGCAGCGCCGGATGAGCCGGAGGTAGAACTCCCTACAGTGGTGTTGGAGTATTCAGCGATAAAGCAGGAGAGTATTGAAACGGAACTACCCGAGGGAGATATCATCACACTGCCGACTATAGAAGAGTTACTCCCCGAGGCGGGAGCTTTGGAGCCGTCGGCCCCTGATCTTCTCACAACACGCCCCCGGCAGCCCGAAGAAACTGCTCAACCGGCGGCGGCCTTTTTCAGTGAAGGGGTTATAGGGGGCGGATCTGATAATCATCTTATAGGTGATATCGCCCTTTATAAAAGGGGAGAAATGCCTCTCTATCAATTTCGTTTCTCCCATGAAGGAATAGACGGGTACGGTAATAATGCCGCCGGTACCGGTTTTTTTGACCGGCGGGAGGAATTGTCCGGAAAAGTTGAAATGGAAGGTGGAAAAAACAGCGGTACGGCCAAGGCCTCCTATTTTGAAACTGAAACCGGATTACAGGATTTTGATTCGGCGAATTCCGTCATCCATAGATTTATAAGGGGAAGCGGGGATTATACCCGTACTTTTGATTCCCCCCTCTCACTCTCTCTGCAAGGGACCGCCCATTCCGGTTCTCAGCTTATTGGTATGCAAGATGAGGCTGATGAACTGTTTTTAGAATCTCTGGGCGCTGGAATGTACGAGAATGAGAGGTTTTATATAAGATTATCCGGAGGGTATCGTTATCAGCAGGCCCCCAATGATCGGTATCTGCATCAGGGCTGGGGGGATCTGCTTATGAAGCTCTATTTTAATCGTTTCGACATAAAGGCCCGGGGAGGGGGGCACTGGGATACTGAAAACAGTTTTCTGATACCGTGGAACCTTGAACTGGAGGGTGTAGCCGGTGACCTCCAGTACCGTGTGGGGGGAGGGTATTCGGTGAGCCAGTTATTGTACAGGGACCTGTGGGACACATATCCCTTGCTTGACACCGCTGAAGATCTTAACCTACAGCACGGATGGGAGGGGTACATGAATCTAGGGTATACACCGAATCCGGCTTTGCGGGTAAGCGCCGGTGCCGATTGGAAGCTGCAGCAGGGTACTATAGTCCCCGTTAATCTTGAGCAGCGTGATACTGATACAGGATTGTTTCCCTTTACCCTTGACGAGCGACAGCTCTTAGATGTACAAACGCTTCTAACCTATTTTCCGTCTGAGAGGGTAACCCTTGAGGGTGGTTGGAAGGGCCAGTTGTTTGATGAAGTAGAAGAACTACGTCCGAATCATCTTATAAAGGCGAAGGTTCTGTATTCCAACAGAGACTCCGGCTTTGCAGCTTCTTTGGATGGAAAATACGAACTAGGGGAACTCCCCTATATGCAAATGAAAATGAGTTATCTTCTATCAGCGGGGATCAACCTTGTGATTGAAGGTAACGATCTCTTAGCGTCTTTTTATGAGGATGGAAGGCCCTGGTGGGGAGAGTACGAACAACGTGGTTTAAATGTTACCCTAAAAACAGAGATTTCATTGTAAAACTAGGGGCATGATTTTGATAAGCAAGAAGGAAGGGTAGGTATATGGAATTAATTGGAAAAGGCGGAATTATTATGATAATAATTCTGCTGCTTTCGGTAGTGGCAACGGCAATAATTATAGAGCGGTTTCTCTTTTTTCGGCGTATAAGGGTTGATGAGGAAAAACTGATCAGCCGGCTGAAAGCAACTCTGCAGAAACATCATTATGACGAGGCGATTGATATTTGTGAGAATAATCCTTCACCGATTTCTAATCTTATGAAGGTAGGAATTGAAAACCGAAACTTCTCACAAAGTGAAATAAAAGACTCTATAATGAGCGCCGCTAATCTTGAGATTCCCCATTTGGAACGGTACCTCACGTCATTGGGAACGATTGCTCATATTTCACCGCTTCTGGGTCTTTTGGGGACCGTAACCGGCAACATCAAAGCATTTGGAGTGCTGGGAAGTTTTGGTGGAGCTGTAGGGGACCCTGCATTGCTGGCAACCGGTATTTCAGAGGCACTGTTAACTACCGCTGCGGGAATTATTGTTTCAGTTCCGACGGTAGCCTTTTATAACTTTTTAGTGAACAAGGTAAATCATATCATCATTCGTCTGGAAAATCGTGTAAATGACCTGGTTGTGCTGTTAGGGAAGGAATAAAAATGCAATTTAAACGGCGTTTAAAACCAACCGCTACAGTTGAGATAGTTCCGCTTATCGATGTTGTTTTTCAGCTGGTAGTATTTTTTCTGGTTTCAAGCACTTTTATTCTTACCCCGGGAATTTCACTTACCCTACCGGAGTCTTCAAGTGCTGAACCGACAGTCATGACCCGCCTGGTTGTTACAATTGCGGAGGAAGACGAAATCTATTTAAATAAAGCCAAATATAGTTTGGAAAACCTCGAAGAAGCACTCCAGCAGTTTTCTCAGCGTGAAGAATTGGAAAACCTGCAGACTGTAGTAGTAGAAGGGGACCAGAGTGTTTCTTACAGTCTGATGGTGCGGGTTTTAGATACCCTGCGCCGGCACGGTTTTGAAGGGGTAAATTTGCGGATGCGGGAAGAGGAGTAATGCGGTCACCCCTACGGGATAGACAGTTAATCAGTATAATCTCCGCCCTTGCTATTCACGTGGTTATCGTGCTTCTTTTGGGCTTGGTGGATCTCGACCAGGAATCTGATTCCGATACGCGGCTGGGTCCGGTGGCGGTGCGTTTTGAACCGGAACAAGTACCGGAGGAACCGGTTCCGCCCAGGGAATTTCCGGAAGAGGAGGAGCCACCTGAGCCCCCTGAACCCTCTGAACCAGTTGAACCCCCGGAAAGCCCCGAGACTGTTGAAGTCCCGGAGGAGCAGGAGGCACAGCGTGAACAGGCACCTCCTGCGGCCTCGCAGGAGCCGGAGGCTGCAGGGGGGAGGACGGGGGAGCAATCCACCAGGGAGACCCCTTCTGAACAGATGCCCCGGCAGGAGAAAGCTGAGGAGGAATGGACTATACCCTCCCCCTCCGGTACCAACCCCGATGCCTTTGAAGGGGAGCGTAGGCGAATCCCCTCTCGACAGCCCCGGGAAGAAGTGCCTGCCTCCCGTGCCAGGGAAGGCCGAGAGGAGAGAGCAGTGACCCCTGAGGAGGAGCAAGAGCACTCAGAAGGGTCCAAAATTGTATACGGTGAAGAGGAAGCTCCCCGCCCAGACAGATCGGGGCGTGAACCGGAGGCTGAAGAGAGGGACCGGGAGACCTCTGTGTTTTCAGAAGAACTGATGCAGGATCTGGAATCGGTACAGTCGGCTGGGGAGGAGGGCCCTCGGGGCGACGGCGATGCAACAGATGGTGAAACAGGAGATGCAACAGGAAGCGAATCATCAGCCACCGGGCCTGTGCCCTTCCCCTCGGAAGGAAGCAGTCGGGTGGATGTCGAGCTTGAAGGCGACCGTACCAACAGAACTCTCAAAAAATACTCATTACCCCAGCTTTCGGAGGAGGAATTGGCCGAAGTACCGGGGCGGGTAGAAGTGATGGTAGGTCTTGTACTTTTTCCAAATGGAAGGCCCACGGACTTGCAAACACTCCGCTCTTCCGGTAGTGTTGATGTGGATAGGAAAGTTGAGCAGGCGGTTCGGACATGGGCCTTCTCGGAAGCTCCACAGAACTCGGAACCGGTACAGGGGAAAGCTCGGATCGTGATCCGCGCCGCAGAATAACAGGTAATGAATAATAGGCCAATTTAGTGTGATGCACTTGTAAGGAGCAGCTTGAATGATAAAAGCGGTCGGTTTCGACGTGGATGGAACTCTCTACCCCAATTACCAAATGCTTCTCTGTTCTTTACCCTCGCTCCTCACAGTTCCCCGTTTGATGGTCTACTTTGGACAAATAAGAAAAGAGGTGCGTCAGACTAAATATGACGGGTCCTTGCATGATATCCAGGCCCAACTACTGGCAAATAAGCTTGGTATTTCAAAGGATGTCGCCCGTGATCGAATGGAACGGCATTTGTACAATAGGTGGGAACACTCTTTTCGCTGCATCAAGCCCTTCCGGCAGGTAAGAGAAACACTGCTTGCATTTAAGAGAAGTGGTTTGATGCTGGGGGCCCTTTCCGACTTTCCTATTACAAACAAGCTGAAGTTTTTAAAATTGGACGATATATTTGATTGTAGTCTTTCCTCTGAAGAAACTGGATATCTAAAACCGCATTCCATACCTTTCCTTCAAATGGCCCGTCGCTTTGAGCTTGCGCCTGAAGAAATTCTGTATGTTGGTAATTCATATCCCTATGATATAGTTGGAGCATCAGAGGTGGGAATGAAAACCGCCTGGTTGAGCATGCGCGGAGAAAATGGACGGGCGGATATTGTCTTTTCCAACTACTACGAACTGCGTACTCGTGTGTTGGCTGAGTATGCGGGCAAACCTTCAAGGTGATCTTTAGCACGTTGAATTTTGGCACGGTGGTCTTTTGTCTTTAACAATCCGCCTTCTGTGTAGTTGCCGGGTCGCTATTGCCTGGATAACAGCGATAGTACAGTGATAGTACAGTGATAATAATTGACAACTTGTGCTTCCTGGGTAACAATTACTCATAAGGTGTATACTGGGAGTGGGAACAATGCTGTTTTCTTTGGGAAATATTTTAACTCTTTTAATTGTATTGGTAATTCTTGCTGTGTATCGTCAGCTGGATAAGAACAATCGATCACTTACGAAGATAAAGCGTTATTCAGAAAAAATTAAAGAAGAACTGGACGGTTTTGTCGAAAGTAAAACCTCCGAGGTAAAGAACCTCGGGATCGAACTGGATGTGCATCAGAAAACCGGCAAAGAGATCCTCAAACGGATTAAATCATCCGAGGAAGAGCTTGAGAACCGAGCCGCGTCTATGCAGCAGATCAATCAGCGTATAGCCGAATACGATAAGGCACTTTCCGAATTAAAAGATATGACCACAAAAGTCGACGAGAATCTGCAGCGTCTGCACAATGAGTCGGAATTTGTAGACAAGGTTGGACGCCGGCTCAACGGGACCCAGGAACGCATACAGCACCTTGAAAAACGGCTTCCCGCTATTACCCAGGAGTTCAACTCCCTCAACCAGAAAACCCTGAAAGAGACCAACCAGAAAGCCTTTGCCCATGCAAAAAAACTTGCCGAGAACCTCGACGAAAAACTCCTCATGAATGAAGAGCGCCTGACGGAACTCAATAGCCATATTGACGGGCTTGAAACGCGCCGCGAACAGTTTGCCGAGGATGCCTTTGAGCAGATCCAGCGGGTGCTCGATGAAAAGGTCTATCAAGCTGAGAAATCGGGAGAGAAACTTCAGGAACAGCTTACCGAACAGTTGGGGGAGACAAAAGATAAGGTTAAAGCACAAGGCGATGAGATGCTCGAACAGATCGAGGGAGAACTTCGTTCCCTGAACGGAAATGTACAAGATGTTGAACAAACAATACAGGAGAAGATTTCGGCTTTTCATGAACGGGTGAACGGTATTGAACAAAAATATCAGGATGCCCTGCAGAAGGCTGCCGAACGGGGAGTTTCTCTTGAACATGAGGCCTTCTCCAATTTGAAAGACCATATCAACAGAACCCTTGAAGAGACGGAACAAAACTTTCAGCAGCAGGCGGAGGAATTACAGAAACAGTTTGAAAAAGAAAATACCCATCTTGCACAGCAGTATGAGGATTTCTCTCAATCCCTCACACAAAAATATACCGATTTAAATGCGGAGACTGCTGCTGCGGACGGACATGTGCGACAGAAGCTGGATAGCCTCGATAAAAAGATCCACGAGTACGAAGAGCAGATGAACTATCGTTTTACGAAGATGGAAGAGGCAACTCAGGATATCGATTCACTTGATCAAAACCTCCGTCAGGCAATGGATAGAGTTACCAAACGCATACGAAGTGATTTCCAGGAATTTGAACAGCAGCTGGAACAGGAACGGGAGGAACAGCGGGAAAAGGCCCAGACGGACATACAGGCGGTCCACGATGCTCTCGCTGAGGTAGAGAACCAGTTGGCAGCGTTGAAAGATCAGGCGGCAAAAAATGTCTCCACCCGACTTGAGGAATTCGAGCACTCCTTTTATAAAGACCTGGAGGGACGGTCCGAAAAACTCGATGAGCGCTTTTCCGAATGGAAATTACAGCTGGAAAATCGCCTCTCCGAATTGGCAGGAGAGCAGGATACTCAACGCCAACGGGTTGAAGATGAATACAGTGATGCCCTTCGGGAACGGCTGACGGAGCTTCAAAATCGTGTGTACTCTCAGCAGGAGAAATTTGAGAACCAGGTACAGAGTTTTCAGGACCGTATCCAGGAACGTATGGAGCATACCTCTGAGCAGCTTGAGGGGCTTGAAGGTGATTTGAAGGGCGAGATAGAAACTGCCAAGCAGCAAACCCAGGCTGCTTTCCAAAAAGAGTTTGCCGATTACCAGTCCGCAAAGGAGGCGCAGCTTAAGAGGAGCGAGCGCGAGCTGGAAAACGTCCTGAATGAACTTGAAGCCGGCGTAAACGAGCGGAGGAGCACCATAGATTCCACGATTGAGTCCACGGAATCGGAGCTGAACGTATGGCGCACTCAGATCGAACAGCAAATTCAGTCGGCGGATGAGGACCTTCGTACCCGCTATGAGAATATTCGTAAGGAGATAGATGATACCATCTCGGTGCTCAAGAGCGAATTTGAGAGTCAGCGGGATGATTTGATCCTGCAGACTCAGGACGAACGGACCCGCTTAAAGAATGAGCTGAAGGAAATCTCCGACCGGGTGCTGGAACTTGAGGGAGAACTGCAGCGCAAAACCGATGCTGCCTTCGACAGTTTTAACCGTGAATATGAGAACTTCATGCTTGAGGTTCAGAAGAAAAACCGAGAGCTCCAGCTGGATCTGGACAAGAAAATCAAAGAGTTTCGTTCAGTCTCTCAGGACACAAAGGATAAAACCGAGCAGATGCAGAAGAAACTCTTCGGTAAAATTGAGGAAGGCTATACCACCCTGGAGGTAAACCTGCAGGAAATAGATAAGCGGCAGAAGAACTTTATTGCCCAAACCAAGATTTTCGACCGGGCTGACTCCCTTAAAGATACACTTCAGGAGAATATTGAGGACCTCAAGGGCGAGATAACCCGGGTACAGGCCCTCAGTGGTGAAATTAGGGAAACCGAGAAGAAGTTTATGTCCATAAAGAAGATGGGGGAAGAAGTCGGTAACAAGCTGAATCGTTTTATGAATGAAAAACAGCGTATTGAAGAGATGGAGGGTGACTTTAAAAAGCTCATCAACATCTCACAAACTATCGATATGAAGCTTGAGCAGGTAACTGATAGTCATGATACCCTTCAGAATATTCAGGCCACTATTCGCAACCTTGAAGAGCTGGAACAGAATGTGGAACAAAAATATGAACGCCTCGAGAATCGTCAACGCGTAATCGACAGTACAATTCAGCAGGTGGATAAGAGTTTTCAGAAAATCGATGATCTGGAGAAGAACATTGGATCTCTTGAAGACCGTACCGCGGAAGTGCCGAAGCAGCTTGATGAGGTAAGCGGTAGAATTATGAAGCTTGCTGATAATAAAGACAAAGTTGACCAGGCTATAGAGCAGATGGAGCAAATGGATGCGATTCTTAAGGACGCAGAAGAACGGGCGGAACGTATGCAGAAAGCCCGTGAGTGGTTGGCCCGTACTGAAACACGTCTTGAGGAGATCAATTCCCAGGCAAAGGAACAGGTAAAACTGCTCGGAACCTTGCTTAAAGAGGGTGGAAAGGACTCCCGTAAACAGGAGGGCGCACCCTCAATGGGGGCCCGTGATGTGGTAACCCGTCTGGCCCATCAAGGCTGGAGTGTTGATGAAATTGTAAGGGCTACCAAGCTTTCAAAGGGAGAAGTCGAACTTATTCTTGAGATAATCCCCCGTAAGTAAAAAAAACTTGACGCTCTACATATCGGATTAGTATCTTAACACAGAACGTAAAGAAAACACATATCTAAGTATCGATATAATCTGATATTATAACTCAGACATACTACATACTACGGTCAATGAGAGGGATGTAAGGGTGAGCAAGACGAAGAATGAAGTGAAAGAGCAAAAAGAAAAAGAGAAAAAAGAGAAAGAACAGCAGTCGAATACTGCATCGAGTGAAGAAAATGTGAATAAAGATACAAAAGAGTCCGCTGAAGTGAAAAAACAGGCGGAGCAGATTGAAGAGCTGCAGGAACAGGTCGAGGCGCTTAAAGCGGAGAACAGTGAATTGAAAAATCAATATCTCCGTAAACAGGCCGATTTTGAAAACTTTCGTAAAAGAATGCAGCGGGAAAAACAGGAATCAATAAAATATGCAAACTCAAACTTATTGCAGGATTTGATTACCATTATTGATGATTTTGAGAGGGCGATCCGCTCGTCGGAAGAATCCCGGGATTTTGATAGTTTCCATTCTGGAATCAAGATGATTGAGCACCAGTTTGTAAATATGCTCGAGCGTAAATACGGGCTCACCCGTATAGAGAGTGAGGGCAAAGAGTTTGATCCGCAGATGCATGAAGCAATCAACATGGAAGAGTCCCCGGAGGTGGAAGTACAAACCGTTGCCGAAGATTATCAGAAAGGGTATATGCTGAACGACCGGGTGCTGCGGCATGCAAAGGTAAAGGTTGCCGTTCCCGCCCCTGAGTCCGGCAAGGAGAAGGATGAAGAAAAGGGTGAAGAAGATGGTGTCGGGGATGAGCAAAAGGCTGAGAACGACACCACTGCGGAGTAAAGGCCGCGCGCGTAACAGTACGAAAAAATGGCAGTAGCCATTCTAATTAATGAATAGAAAAGAAAATAATAAAGAGGAGTATCTATAATGGGACGGATTATAGGAATTGATCTTGGAACTACAAACTCTTGTGTAGCTGTAATGGAAGGAAATGAATCTGTTGTTATTCAGAACGCTGAAGGACAGCGTACAACTCCTTCCATTGTAGGTTTCACAAATAAAGGCGAACGGTTGGTTGGGCAGCCTGCCAAGAACCAGATAGTGACCAACCCGGAGAATACCATATTCTCAATTAAAAGGTTTATGGGACGCCGCTTTTCCGAGGTTCCCTCGGAAATCCAGATGGTATCGTATCACACAAACGAATCATCCAACGGCGAGGTGCGTGTAAAGGCGCAGGATAAAGAGTACTCTCCCCAGGAAATCTCGGCTATGGTGCTTCAAAAGATGAAGCAAACCGCAGAGGATTATCTGGGCGAAGAAGTGAAAGAGGCGGTAATAACAGTGCCGGCCTATTTTAACGATAGCCAGCGTCAGGCAACCAAGGACGCCGGGCGAATTGCCGGTTTGGATGTGAAGCGGATTGTAAATGAACCAACCGCCGCATCTCTGGCCTATGGACTTGGAAAGGAAAATAAGGAAGAGAGAATCGCCGTATATGACTTCGGTGGTGGTACCTTCGATATTTCTATCCTTGAGCTTGGCGACGGAGTTTTTGAGGTAAAATCAACCAATGGTGATACCCACCTTGGTGGTGATAATATTGATCAGCGTGTAATAGACTGGCTGGTACAGAACTTTAAGAATGATCACGGGATCGATCTTGGTCAGGACAGAATGGCTTTGCAGCGACTGAAAGAGGCTGCCGAGAAGGCCAAGATTGAGTTGTCCAGTACTCAGACGACGGAAATCAATCTTCCCTTTATCACGGCCGACTCTGCGGGACCGAAGCACCTGCAGTACAGCCTTACCCGCTCAAAGTTTGAGCAGATGATCAGCGATTTAATCGATCGGACCAAAGGGCCCTGTGAGAGTGCTTTGAAAGATGCAGGAGTCACCGCTGATCAGGTTGATGAAATTATTTTGGTAGGCGGTAGTACCCGTATTCCCGCTGTGCAGCGATCGGTAAAAGAGCTGTTCGGCAAAGATCCTCATAAGGGGGTAAACCCGGACGAAGTAGTGGCTATGGGTGCTGCTATTCAGGGTGGTATTCTCGGAGGAGACGTCAAGGACGTGCTGCTTCTGGATGTTACACCCCTGTCGCTTGGTATTGAAACTCTCGGAGGGGTATTTACCAAATTAATTGAGCGTAATACTACAATTCCGACCCGCAAGAGCCAGATATTCTCCACCGCTGCGGACAATCAGAACGCGGTATCGATCCATGTACTCCAGGGTGAGCGTGAAATGGCGAGCCAAAACCGTACCCTCGGCAGGTTCGACCTGGTAGGTATTCCCCCCGCGCCAAGGGGTGTGCCTCAAATCGAGGTAACCTTTGATATCGATGCCAACGGTATTGTTCACGTATCAGCAAAAGACCTTGGTACTGGAAAAGAACAGAAAATCCGCATTGAGTCCTCCTCTGGACTGTCGGAAGATGAGATCAATAACATGGTCAAAGAAGCCGAAGAACATGCGGAAGAAGATAAAACTGCCCGGGAGAAAGTTGAAGTTCGAAACGAAGCCGACAGCTTGATCTATTCTACTGAAAAATCGCTGAGTGATTACGGTGATAAGATCGGAGACGAGGAAAAGCAGAAGATTGAAGCTGCAAAGGATGAGCTTAAAAAGGCGATGGAAGCCGACAATCTGGAAGAGATGCGGTCCAAAATGGAAGCACTCAAACAGGCTTCCTACAAGCTGGCTGAAGAGGTCTATAAACAGACCGGCGGTCAGGGCCAGGAAGGTGCAGCCGGAGCTGCTGGACCGGAGGGCGCAGCCGGCGAGGCTGAAACAGGATCCGGCCAAGGAAGTTCGGCCTCCGGTGGCTCTGAAGGCGGCAGTGATGAGAATGTAGAAGATGTAGATTACGAAGTTGTTGACGAAGACGAGTCTAAAAACTAAAGGGTGAGTTGAACTGTGGCTAAACGAGATTACTACGAAGTCCTGGGGGTGCCGAAGGGTGCCTCCAAGGAGGATATAAAAAAAGCATATCGAAAGCTCGCAGTCAAATATCATCCGGACCGCAATCCGGAGGACTCTAAAGCTGAAGAGCTGTTTAAGGAGGCCTCCGAGGCATATGAAGTGCTCAGCGACGAGAAAAAACGGCAGGCATATGATCAATTTGGCTTTGCCGGTGTCGAAGGCATGGGCGGAGGCGGCGGCGGAGCCCAGGACTTTTCCTCGGCTTTCCGTGATTTTGAAGATATATTCGGTGATTTCGGCGATATTTTCGGTTCTTTTTTCGGCGGCGGAGGCGGCGGAGGTGGCCGACGCCGTGGTTCCTCTCGCACATCCGCCCAGCGGGGTGCCGATCTACGCTACAATTTGGATATTTCCTTCAAGGATGCCGTCTTTGGGACAAAGGTTGAGATATCCTATGAGCGGCATGTAACTTGTCCTTCCTGTGGTGGTAACGGTGCCGAAACCGGCAGCGGGCGTAAAGTATGTCCCACCTGTGGTGGAAGCGGGCAGGTTCGCAGAAGTTCCGGTTTCTTTTCAATAGCTTCTCCGTGCCCGACCTGTAACGGGGAGGGGTACATCATTGAAAATCCCTGCGACATGTGTAAAGGGAACGGTGTAATATCGAAACCGCAGAAGCTCAAAGTCACTATTCCCCCTGGAATTGAGAGCGGAAAGAGAATCAATATTCCAGGACAGGGAGATGCGGGTCCGAACGGTGGACCGGCGGGTGATCTGTTTGTATATGTGCGGGTAAAACCCCATGAGTATTTTGAGCGGCACGGAAATGACATTTATTGTGTAATACCTATTACCTTCACCCAGGCTGCTCTGGGAGCGGAAATAATGGTCCCGACCCTTGAAGGGAAAAAGGTGAAGGTGAAAGTCCCGAGCGGTACGCAAAACGGAAAGATACTGCGGCTTAAAAATGAAGGTGTGCCCCACCTGCATAACAGCAATCGAAGAGGAGACCTCTATATAAAAGTGAGGGTGGAAGTACCGAAAAAAATGTCCTCCCGTGGAAAAGAGCTTCTCAAGGAACTCTCGGAACTGGAAGGTGAAAATAAGAGCCCCTCTCCGGTTCCCCTGGCTGAGCTTGGTGCACAGTAGCGCTGTTTCATTAGGTAGAATAAATAAACGACAAGAAATACGTCGATTGCCAAGGTAATCGGCGTTTTTTTTTCTGAGAATATGGCCGATAAATAGAAAAGTAAGATCTTTGCCACCCCTATTTTAATACAGCTATTATAATACAGCTATTTTAATAAGGTGGACATCACTACAGGAGTAAGGTGTGCTGAAAAGACGGTTACTGACACTAATAAGCGTGATACTGCTGTTTTCGGCGGTAAGAATGCCGATTATGTCGGCTGAGGAAGAAAAAGAGGATTTAAGCATCGATTCAATGGTAAGCTTTTTTTACGAACTTGAAGATACCGAACCGGCCCTTGAGTTGGATTCCAACAACGACGGAGAAATTGATTACCTTGTTAAGACCGGAGTAGATGGCGAGAAAGAGATGGAGGTCCTGGATTACAACCATGACGGAAAAATGGATGATTTCTATATATATGATAGTGGAGTTTTGGAACAACGGGCGATTGATTCTAATTCCGACGGTATGATAGATATCAAGGTGTACTTGGAAGAGGGGGTGTACATCCTGCATTATGAAGAAGATTCTAATTTTGACGGCGAAATGGATGTCCAAAAAAGATATGCCCCGGACAAAGAGAAAAACGGAGAAAAACAGTAATGGCAAAGGCAGTATGTGGATTTCATGCTATTGAAGAGGCCCTCAAGGCGGGGAAGGGCGGGGGGACGCTGTATGTGAGCCGCAGCTCGACACGAATAGATACCCTTGTACAGCTTGCAGAACAAAAGCGTATTTCCGTAAAGCATGAGGGTGATGAAGCGCTGTCAAAGATGGCGGGGCAGGAGAACGAACACCGCGGGGCCGTATATCTGCAGCAGCCGGCAAGAAGGAAATACAAGGATGTTGGTGATTTTCTACAATCCTTAGAAACCGAAAACCGACAGAAAGCAGTGGTGATGATTTTGGATGGAATAACCGATCCTCAGAATCTTGGAGCTATACTGCGCAGTGCGGACCAGTTCAATGTGGATTTGGTGGTGCTGCCGGAACGGAGAAGTGCAAAATTGAATACCACCGTCAATAAAACCTCCGCCGGGGCAAGTGCATATATACCCGTAGTAGTGGTAAAAAATCTCCGGCGCAGCCTCGGTGAACTAAAAAAGGCCGGCTTTTGGGTGTATGGAGCGGATGTTCAGGGCACAATGCTGCAAAATGCCGATTTTGACCCCCGTTCCGTGCTTGTAATGGGGGCCGAGGGAAAAGGACTGAGCACATTGATACTGGAAGAGTGTGATCAGGTAGTTACTATTCCCACCGGAGGCCATGTTGACTCTTTGAACGTCTCTGTAGCCGCCGGCATTGTCCTGTATGAGTTGCGCCGGCAGGAGTAAATAGAGTTCGTAATTTTCGCACTGAACGCTTTTTAAGAAAAATCCTCTTTTTAAGAGAGGTCCTTATTCTTCAAAGAATTTATTTCCAATATCTTTGCGGTTCCAGGCGCCGGGAAAATCCACCCGCTGAATTCCCTCATAGGCATGGGAGTTTGCTTTTACTATGTTCTCTCCCAGCCCGACGACGGTAAAACAGCGTCCCCCCTTAGTACGGATTTTTCCGTCTCCATTTTTTGCGGTGGCACCATGAAATAACAGCATCTTCCTTTCGGGGTAGATGAAATCAAGGGATACTACCTCCGTATCGGGAGTATGTTCGGGATATCCTTCACCGGCGATAACTACTCCCACGGCAGACTTGTTTGAAAGCTCCAGGTGAAATTGATCAAGGCTTTCATTTTCAATTGCACGCAGTAGGTTTCCAAAGTCGGATGTAATAAGAGGTAAAAGAACTTGGGCCTCGGGGTTTCCCATTTTTACATGGTAGGATGTAAGTTTTGCACCATCCTTTTGTATAAGTAGACTAAAAAAGAACACCCCCTTGTAGCTAAGATTTTCCTTTTGTAACCCTTCCAAACTAGGTTCAATTATCTCTGTAAGAACCTTTGAATATGTGTTTTCGGATAATATCGGGACCGGGCAGATAGCCCCCATACCGTTGGTAATGGCACCGGTATCGTTATCTAGAGCCTTTGTATAATCGCTTGCCGGGGGAAGAATAAGATGGTGTTTTCCATCAATAAAGGCTGAAATGGAAAGGTTGTAACCCGCTTCGAATTGTTCTACTAAAAGGGTGTCTTCCTTTAGTAAGTCCTTACCAAAGTCTAATAATCTTTGGCTGTCACAAGAATCAAATACATTTAAGCTGGAAACCGGGTGGTTCCTTTTTATCACAAGGTGTTGTCCCTCATGTTCTTCAATATAGTGCTTAAACGTTTCAAAATCTGAAAAAACCTCGGCATCGGTAGTCGGTATCCCGTACTTCTTCATGAAGCTGCGGGCGTATAAACGGTCCTGCTCAAGCTGGGCTGCTTTTGTTGAGGCCCCAAAAGTACTGATCCCTGCTTGTTTTAGGGCTTCTACCATCCCGTTGTGCTGGGCAGCCGAGGTGGCTACTAGACAATAATCAATTGAGTGGGATGTACAGAGCTCAACTATCTCCGATGGGTTGTTCGGATCAACTGAATCGATATTTTCGGCGATATCGGCGGTGCCGGAGTTGCCGGGGGCCACATAAAGGCCGGTCATCAAGTGACTTTTATCTAGGGCCCACGCTAATGCGTGTGCTTTTGCTCCGGATCCGAGTATAAGAACTTTCACATGAACCTCCACAGTCGGTGAATTCGCTGGTACTTCTTATTCTTACATTTTAAATAAATCTTCTCAAGACCGTTACTAGATGCCACAGGTATTCATTTTTTACTGGTACATAATCGGTAATTTATTAGGAGATCTCAGGCAGGTCTGTACCAAAATGGCGCTGCAGATATCTCTGCAGGGTGAGTCGGTAACAATTTCCTGAGGTGCATCTCATCAATTCATTTCTCAAAGCTGAACCGTCGGGAAGCCCTTTGGTGTATGCGCTTAAATGTTTCTTCATTTCCGCACACCCGCGGTCTTCACTCTTATAATAAAGTTCACGTTGCAGGTGCCGGTACCCGATGCGCAGACGCTCGGCTGGTCCGGCAGTTAGTGTGTCGGCTATTGTATCGTCCCGCTCAGGCGAAAGGAAATTTCGCGTGTGTTGAAAAATTACCGGGTTCCCTATTGCACCACGGGCGAACATAACTCCCGCACATTTTGTCTGTTTCAGCATTTCCTCCGCCGCCTGTGGACTAAAAAGGTCTCCGGAACCTATAACCGGTACCGGCAGGGCTTTTGCCAGCTGGGCTATATGGTCCCAGTGGGCGGTGCCTGAATAGCCCTGGATACGGGTTCTGGCGTGGAGCCCAACCATCGCAGCGCCGCCTTCAACCGCCGCTTTACCGGCTTCCTGGAAGTTTATGGACGATTCATCCCATCCGGAACGAATTTTAACCGTTACAGGCACATCGGTTAATGTGGACAGCCGTCGGACTAGGGTGTATATCTTATCCGGATCCTGCATAAGGGCCGCACCGGCACCGGTTTTCACCACTTTAGGTACCGGGCAGCCGCAGTTTATGTCGATGAGGCTCGGTGAATACTTAAGTATGCCCGGCAGAGCACGCTCGCCCTGGTCTGCTTCGGCCAGAAAAATCTGGATACCGAGAAGGTCTTCCTGTTCGCCCCGTTCCATCAGGTCTATGGTTTTTTGGTTTCCCCTGGCAATTGCCTCTGCCGAAACCATTTCGGTGTAACAGAAGTCGGCACCGTAGCTGCGGGCAACCTCACGGAAGGCCTTGTCGGTATAACCGGCCAGGGGTGCCAACAAAAGATTGCCCGGCAATGTTAAGCCGGGCAGTTGAATACTGTGATAAAGTGAGTTTTCCATGCAGTCTCAGCCGAAATCTAAGTTTATTCTTCAATACCAAAAAAGGTGAGGCTGTTGTTGTAAAGTGTATCCGCTACTTCTTCAAGGGGCATTTCCCGTAGTTCTGCAATAAATTCGGCTGTAGCCCCGAGGTATGAGGGGCGGTTTCGCTTACCGCGGTATTTTGCCGGTACCATAAAGGGGCTTTCGGTTTCAATTAACATACGGTCCAGGGGCATATTTTTTGCTGTTTCGTGCAGGTTTCTTGCGTTTCTATAGGTTACATTTCCGGCAAAGGAGATGTAGAGATCTAATGTAAGTGCTTCCTGGGCATATTTCCAATCTTCGGAGTAGCAATGCAGTACTCCGCCCCGGCGGGGAAGCTTGTCCTTTAAAATATTCAATATATCTTCGCCGGCTTCACGGTTGTGGATTATTACCGGCAGGTCAAGTTGGTCGGCAAGCTCCAGCTGGTGAATAAAAAGCTCAATTTGACTGTCTTTATTGCCGAATTTTCTATAGTAGTCCAAACCGATTTCACCAAGAGCGACTACCCGGTCTTTCCGGCTGCCCTCTTCGATTTGGAGGGCCCAGTCTCTGCCGGGGTTGATGACTTCGGATGGTGAGACACCGATGCTGTGGTACACGTGGGTTGCGGTTTTCAGGTTTTCGTATACCTGAAAAAAATCGTAGAGGCTGTTACAGATGCTCATGATATGTTTTACATCCGATTGTTTCGCTTCCTGTACGATTAAGAGCTGTTCGATTGGATCTTCATTAATCAATCCAATGTGTGCATGGGTATCAAATAAATGCATAGTTCTTTGTCCGATTTAATTAAGATTTTGTGTGGCTTTCTACTAATATAGGAGCACCATAGCATGAAAAATAGGAGCGGTCAATTGTATTTGACAATTTTTTTGAGGCGTGGTAACCTTTTATCGGTTTACTGCAGTAAGCGGCACATTGAGGAGTAATAATGTCCCCGGCAAATCAATACAAAAAGGTTGAAAATAGGTTTTTCGATTTTATACTACGTATTTTCTCCAGCATATTTTCTGCTGTAACAGGAAGTATACAAAAACTCATCTCTCTGGGTAAACAGCGTTTTACGGTAATGCTGATACCCCATTCAGAGAGAAAAATTTTTAATTTTCGAATTTCCGTGTTTTCACTTATCTTTTTTGGTGTTCTTCTATTTGGGCTTTTAGCAGCTTTTTTCACCTTTTCAACCAGATTTACCGGGCTTTCAAATATGTTGACCCAGAATCAGTCTAATCTAAAAAATACACGGGCAAATTTGGAAATGGTGCGGGATGAAATTGTCGAATTGCGGCAGGTATCACGGGATTTTGAAAAGTCTTTGGTGGATACACTTGGTTCTTTTGGGGTATCCCAAGAGGGAGCGGACAATCAAACCGCGGCGGCCGGTGATTTGGCCTCATTTATCAACCTTGAAGAACAGAATAACGGCATAATGCGAGAAGTAAGTGAGCTGCGTAATTTAAAAGAGTTTATGCAGGCTTCAACAGAATCTTTAGAGAAAGTACAAAATTTGCTTAAATCCCAGGGTGATCTACTGGTTGAGTTACCGACATATTGGCCTGTTACCGGTGGTATTGGTCGGATAACAAACTATTTTGGTCCCGAGGTCCACCCTTTTACGCAACAATGGTACCTGCACAAGGGGCTCGATATCGCCTATAGGCGGGGGATTGATTTGGTTGCGGCTGCTAACGGTAAAGTGATAGAAAGAAAGTATGAACCAATGGGCTTTGGAAACTACATTGTAATCCGGCATGCTTACGGATTTGCAACCAAGTATGCGCACATGGATAATGTGTATGTTGAAGAGGGTGATGTAGTGACACAGGGCCAGAAAATCGGTACTATGGGTAACACGGGGATGTCGACGGGGCCGCACCTCCATTTTGAAGTGCGCATCGGTGCACAGGTGGTCGATCCTGAACGGTTTCTGAATGTACAAGCTGATTTACGATAATACGCGGATAATGCGAACAATACGGAAAGCTCATGAGTGAACAACTTGATTTGAATGGTGTTTTTATCAACTCTATTATTGGAGAAGGGGCCAGCTTTTCCGGTGACATTTCCATGGACGGTTTGTTTCGAATAGATGGTGATTTTAGAGGTAATATTGAAAAGGCCGATAAAGTACTAATTGGTCGTAACGGAAGGGCTGAGTGCTCAATTCATGCCGGCACCGTAGTTGTCGGAGGAGTAGTGAAAGGCGATATTTATTCTACCGAGAAAGTTGTAGTGCTTTCTACAGGTATGGTAATTGGTAATATTGCTACACCACGCTTATTGGTTGAGGATGGTGTGGTATTAAACGGACGCTGCAAAATACTTAGTTTTAAAGATAAAAAGAAAAAACAGGAAGCTGATGGTCTGAGTACTTCTTCTTATCCTTCACAAGAGTCCGGACAGTCAATCAATCGCTACAACCCGCTCTACAAATCCGGATAATGGAACCGATTGATCCTTTAAAGAACAACCGTTACAGATGGCTCAAAAATACAAAATCAAAAGAAAAATCTGAATCCGCCGAAAGCATGCTGCCCTTCTCCAAAATTGTAACTGAGAAACAGAGCGCCCAGGCAGCCCCTATAGGCGGGAAATATCCGACGGATGTTGATGCGGATATCGAGGAACTGGTTGATCAGTTGCACGGTAGGGGAGAACAGCTAAAAGAGAGACCCTCCCTCGACAACATAAAGGGGTACCGAAAAGCGGTCAGTGAATTTCTGCAATATATTTCCAAACATGCATTGCAGGCTGAGCACATAGAGGGAGCCCGTTATCATCCCCTGAAAAAGCAAAAAAAGTTTACTATCATCAAGGTGGTGAACGAAAAGCTTGAACAGCTTGCCTCCGGAATCCTTCAGAGTCAATTTTCACAGCTTGACATTTTAAAGCGTGTAGATGAGATTAATGGGATGATCGTAGATTTACTGCAATGAAGGAGTTTAACGCATGAGCGATAATGATATTCAATCTTACAATCAACCGGAAGATAGTGAGGAAGACAGAGAGAAAAAGTCGGAGCTTCAGGGTGAATCGTCAGAAAATTTGAACAGCCCGGAAAACAATTCTGTTTTGCTGGTCAAATTTGTGCATTCAAATGAGACACAAATATGTAAAAACCCGCTGAAGGAAGTCTTTGAAAAGGGAGACCATGTTGTTGTTCCCAGTCGTTATGGAAAAGATCTTGCGTATGTGCTTGGGCAAATACGTCATGTTGAAAACTACGATATGAATGAAGCTGAGGAAGTTGTTCGCAGAGCCTCTAAGCAGGATTTAGATGCCTATTATCAGAATTTGGAGAAAGAAGCAGAAGCTCTGGAAGTGTGTAGAGAAAAAATAAAAAGCCACAAGCTCGATATGAAGCTTGTAGCTGCCCACTACCTGGTTGATGAGCCGAAAATACTGTTCTTTTTTACAGCCGATGCCCGCGTTGACTTCCGTGAACTTGTCAAAGACCTGGTTTCTGTGTTTAAAATGCGAATCGAACTTAGGCAGATTGGTGTGAGGGATGAATCGAGGGTGCTCGGCGGTCTTGCTGTGTGCGGTCGTAAATACTGTTGTAACGGCATCACCGATAAGCTAAACCCAGTTTCAATAAAAATGGCGAAAGAACAGAACCTGTCTCTTAATTCTATGAAGATTTCAGGTCCCTGCGGGCGGCTGCTGTGCTGCCTTGCATACGAATATGATTTTTACAAAGAGGAAAAATCCCGTTTGCCCCAGGAAGGAAACCGTATTAAAGTAAAAAATGAGGATTTTAAGGTAACGGAAGTAAATATTCTGGCGAAGAAAATAAAACTACAATCCAGAGACGGACGAACGATCGATGCGCCTGAGGAAAACTTCAGCTGGAATGAAACTTCACGCTGTTGGAATATAAAGATTGATGATATAATTACTTGACAGTACGGTATTAATTTGGTAGTTTGTGCTACCGCACATAAATTGGAAGAATAATTTTTAGATATATAACGGAGGATAGACTCTTGGCAGGACTATCAGCAGAGAAAAGACAACGACAGAACATAAAACGCAGGTTACGAAATCGCGCATCCCGCAGTGGAGTAAGAACGGTACAAAGAAAATTTCAGTTGGCTGTAAAGAACAATAATCTTGAAGAAGCACAAAAAGCGTTTGCAGATGCAGAACGACTTATCGACCGTGTTTCACGAAAAGGTGTTTTTCATAAAAACACTGCAGCTCGTACAAAATCGCGTATGCAAAAGAAACTGAATGCACTTAAGGTTCAATCGTAATAATTTTATAATGAGAGGCGGATCATGGATAAAAAGAAATTGACAAAGGCGGAAATTATCGATCAAATCCATGAGAAGCTGAGTGTGAGTCGCAATGAGATTCACGATGTCATTGATGAGTTTTTTGAGGAACTAAAAGAAGCCCTTCAAGAGGACCGGGTAATCGAGCTAAGGGGTTTTGGTACTTTTGAAATTCGTACTCGCAAAGGTCGTGAAAAGGCAAGAAACCCAAAGACCGGCGAAATTGTACCGGTTGATACCCACGGGGTGGCGGTTTTTCGTCCCGGCAAAGAGCTCAAGCAGCTTGCCTGGCCTCTGCGGGGAGAAAACTAAGCTTTCGGCATTGGAATCTTGAAAGTGAAAGCGGCAAATTCAGCACAAGCTTCATGGAAAACTACCGTCAATAAGGTATTGCAAGAACTTGGCTTGTTAATAAGCGGGGCTCTCCTGTTTGCCCTTGCCTTTCCCAGCTTCACGTCGGAGAACGGGTATGCACCGCTTGCCTTTATTGCACTCATTCCAGTATTTGTGGTGGTGCATAGATGCAGCTGGAAAGTAGTGGCGGTGTATGGTTTGTTATACGGCTTCGGAAGTTATGCCCTATTTAACTTCTGGCTTTCTACTTTTCATCCTTTAGCTATCCTGATAGTTCCGACTATCTATGCGGTATACTTTTTTATAGTATTTCCCCTTCTGAAAACGGCTGACACACTATTTCCACGTTACGGTTATTTGTTGCAAATTCTAATATGGATTGGGTATGAGTATTTAAGGACAAAGGGCTATCTTAGCTATCCTTATGGAAATATCGGGTATTCCCAGTATCAGTTTATTCCGTTCATTCAAATTTCCGCAATTACCGGGTTTTGGGGTGTTTCGGCGCTGGTTGTATTTACTTCTGCCTATATTGGTAACGCCCTTAAAGATGGACTGAGCGGATTTAAAGCTTTTGTTTTGACGCATAAAATTGATGCCGGTGTATACGCCGGGCTCATACTGCTGACATTGATCTATGGATTTGCAGTACAGCAGGATTATTCCGATGAACGCCGGTGGCGGGTTGCACTGGTCCAGCATAATGCCGACTCCTGGGAAGGGGGGCTGCGCACATATCGCAGGAACTTTGATATTCTGAAGGACCTAAGCGAACAGGCCCTGAAGCATGATCCTGAAATAGTAATATGGTCGGAAACAGCGTTTATTCCCGGGGTTGACTGGCACAGCAAATACCGGACCGATGCTGAGCGCTACGCCCTTGTAGAGGACTTTCGCGAGTTTATGCACAATCAACCGGTGCCCTTTGTGACCGGTAACGATGACGGGCAGCTTGATAAACCGAACCTTCCCCCAGTATTGCCGGATGGAAGTTACAATAGGGTGGATTATAACGCAGTCCTTCTCTATCATGAGAATGAGCTTAAAAAAATATATCGAAAAACGCATCTGGTGCCCTTCACCGAGCATTTTCCGTATGAAGAAACACTTCCGCGGTTTCATAAGCTGTTGGTGGAACATGATTATCATTTTTGGGAAAAGGGAAGCGAGTACACTGTGTTCGAAGCGGCGGGGGTGAAATTCTCTACGCCTATCTGTTTTGAAGATGTATTTGGATATATTTCAAGGCGGTTTGTACATGAAGGTGCCGAGGTTATAGTAAACATGACCAATGATTCCTGGTCCGGATCTGTTGCAGCGCAGATGCAGCATATGGCTATGGCGGTTTTTCGGGCAATCGAAGTTCGCCGTAGTGTGATTCGGGGTACAAATTCAGGTATGACCTGTACAATTGATCCGGATGGACGCATTATCGACATGATGGAGCCCTTCAAGCGCGATTATATGATTAGTGAGGTACCGGTGTACACTGAAGGGACTACACCCTATACCCGTTGGGGTAATTATTTCCCGATCGCGTCACTTATACTTGCAGTTGCTGGTCTATTCGGTGGTTTTATTGTAAAGCTGGTGAAGGTAAAGCGTATCAAGGGCAACGGCATTTAACTAAAGCCTTTAAGATGAATTGCCGAATTGCCCGATTGACAACCATGGATTTCTATAGGAAGATGAAGATATGGACGAAAAGACAAAAATCCTGATAGTAGACGATGAACCTGTAAATCTCGATTTTTTCCAGTTGATGTTGGGGAAGCTTGGTTTTGAAGTTCTCACCGCAGAAGATGGTGAGGAGGCTTTGGAGAAGGTCGACCGGTTTACGCCTGATTTAATAATTCTGGACAATGTAATGCCTAAGTTGTCCGGCTGGCAGGTTACCCGTCTGTTAAAGAATGACGAAGAATATAGCCGTTATAAAAATATTCCAATTATCATGTTCTCTGCAATGGATGATGTAAAGGATAAGGTTGAGGGCTTTGAGCTTGGTGTTGAAGATTACATTACAAAGCCTTTTAATTTTTCCGAAGTATTGGCCCGCATTCGTGCTGTTTTAAGAAGTAGAAAGATGCAGGACCAAATGGTGCTAAAACAGCAGAGGATTGACTTATCCAAGAAAATATCTAACACTTTTAGTAGTTTTTTGGATGAATTAAAACAACCGGTCTCTAAAATTGAGACAATGGCCGGCAAGCTTGTACCTGAAAATAGTAAAGAGACTGAAAAAGATGAGTTTATAAAATTTGTTGAAACAGAAATTGGTACAATAAAATCGTCTATAGAAAAACTGGAACAAGATATCGAACAGTTGAAATTGGAGGATGTAAACGCCCGGGACGATGAAAAGGCGTTGCGTGAACTCGATTCAAAACTAAGAGAGCATTTTATACAGCTTCAGGAAAATGAAGACAGTATGAAAGAGGTAAAGGGTTGATAACCGAGGATAAACAAAAGGTGCTCGATCTTTTCGCAGAAGGGCGTAAACAGTACAAGTTAATGAACTTTGGGGCGGCGAAGGACTATTTTGCACAAGCCCTCAAGATTGATTCTGAAGACGGCCCTTCAAAAGTGTACTATGCTCGCTGTAAGCATTATATTGATAACCCTCCTCCCGAGGATTGGGACGGGGTTTTTGTGATGAAAACAAAATAATCCAGACATATATTAGGTAGTCCTAGAAATGGCACGAAGTTACAGTCGACGAAGAGAGAAAGAGTTTACTACGGTATTAGGTACTACAACACGTCTCTTCGGAAAGCTCAATTTTACTGAAGCGTTAAAAATAGACGGTTATTTTGAAGGTGAAATTGAATCTACCGGAGTTCTGTTTGTAGAAGAAGGTGCCCAAGTAGTGGCTGATATCAAAGCATATGCGGTTGTTATTGCCGGAAAAGTTGAAGGCAATGTGATTGCCAAAGAAAAAGTGGAGATGCTGGAAACCTGTCAACTTGTGGGCAATGTAAAAACTAGAAAACTACGCATATCAGACGGTGTAAGTTTCGAGGGTAAGTGCGAAATGATTAAAGACCCGGATACCGTTGATATATTTTCAGCACCGGTGGACACTTTGAAGAAAACGGTAAGCAGTGCCTGATCTCAAAGAAATTACTGCGGCAATACTATCACTGGGTACTGAGATAACCTCCGGGGTGATTCAAGATACCCATGGACATTTTTTAGCTTCCGAGTTAAGTGCTATGGGGGTGCAGGTCAAAAGAATTTGGCTTATGCAGGATGACCCCGAAGTAATGCGTGGGGTCCGCTATTTGGTAAGCCGGCATCAATTGGTGCTGATAACCGGAGGCTTGGGGCCAACAAGTGATGATCTTACCCGGGAAGCTATAGCAGAAGCGGCGAATCTTACGCTTGCCTTTGATGACTCTCTGTGGGAAAAATTAAAGGACCTTTATGGTCTGTCTAAAGCGGAGGCAAATCGAAAGCAGGCAATGGTACCTGAAGGGTTTCATGTTCTTCCTAATGAAAATGGGACCGCGCCGGGTATTTGGGGGATGGTTGACGGGTGTTTGATTTCGGCCTTGCCGGGGCCGCCCCGAGAACTTGAGCCGATGTTTCATAGGCTTTTACGGCCTGTTTTGGCTGAGCAGTTGCACCTGGGTCTGCAAGTCGAGACTGAGGTAAGCTGTTTTCTAATCCCCGAAGCGATGCTTGAGGATGCCTGTGTGAAGATCGGGGGCAAGGTAGAGGGTGTTCGCTGGAGAACGCGCTTTCAACCCTACCGTATTAGTCTGTACCTTGTAGGCGGCAATGGGGAGCAGCGGGAAACCTTTATTGAGCTGCTTCAACAGGAATTTGGAGAATCCCTGGTAAGGCCCGGTGATAGTGAAGCGGCGGTGCTGCTTTTTACTGCACTAAAGCGCTTTGATGTGCAATTGGCCTCTGTTGAATCGTGTACCGGCGGTCTTATAGGATCATTGATAACAAATATTTCCGGCAGTTCGGAAGTTTTCTGGGGTGGTTTTATCACCTACGACAACCAGGCGAAGCAGCGGCTGGTTGGTGTTCAGAAGAAAACTCTTGAGGCGGAAGGGGCTGTATCGGCAGCCGTGGTTTTAGAAATGGCAAAAGGTGCATTAGACCAAAGTACCGCTGATGTGTCTGTTTCCATTTCTGGAATAGCTGGGCCGTCCGGCGGTACTGTTGAAAAACCGGTGGGCACCGTGTGGATTGCGGTCGCTCTACGCGGGGGTTTCTCAAGGGCTTTTCACTTTTCCTTCGGAACCCGAAGGGACATAGTACGGCGTAGAGCTGCGGTAGCAGCGTTGCTGTTAACGGAGTTAATGGTGCGGAAACCTGAAAGTCTTGACATGGTGAAACACTGGCACTATAGTTAGGTCTGTTTCCAAACAACCTCCGTACACAGATCAATTTTTATGAAATGTGAACATCATATATAAAAACCCAGTAAAAACGGAGTTTTCTGATGGCTAATACCAGGAAAAAACAAGAGTCACTCAATTTTGATGAAACTGAAAACGCTCAAGATAGCACTGAAACGCAAGATCAAAAGAACCAGGAGTCTGAAAGTGAGGAGAATATGACACAGTCGGAGTCGGACAGCAGTACCCAAACTGCTTCACAAAAAAAACGACCCAGAAAGAAAAAAGTGAGAGTAGAACTAATCAAAGAAAACAACGAACAAGAGCAGGAAGAGGAGGCGCCGGCCTCTGAGGTTGCTCCTGCCTCTGAAGAGGCCTCGAAGGATCCGGTGGTTGATGAAAACCAGGATATCCCTTCGGCTGATGAGTTAATTAAAAATCAGGGAATAAACAAGCGCAAATCAAAAAATAGAAACTACGGTAAAGATAATCGACAGGGCAATAGGTCTGATAATAAGCAGGACAATAAACAGGACAACAAGCAGGACAACCAAAAAGTAAACAAAGAAAACAAAGCAGTTGGTAAACTTGGCATTAATGAGCTTTCAAAAATGTCGGTCCCCCAGTTGCGTGATTTTGCCACTCAGGAAGGCTTGAACCGCGACACAATGGTGTCCATGAAAAAGCAGGACCTCATCTTTTCAATCCTAAAGGCCCATACGCAACAGGGAGGGCAGATCCACGCCTACGGCTCGCTTGAGATTTTGCCCGATGGATACGGTTTTTTACGATCACCGGAGAACAGTTATCTTCCCGGACCGGATGATATCTATATATCACCCTCCCAAATTCGTCTTTTTAACCTGCGGACCGGAGATACAGTGGGCGGGCAAATACGGCCGCCGAAAGAGGGGGAACGCTTTTTTGCAATGCTGCGGGTTGAGTTTGTAAACTCCGATGATCCCTCCGTAGCTCAAACCAGGGTCCCCTTCGATAACTTGACACCGCTGTATCCCATGGAACGAATTGATATGGAGCTGCCGAACGGCGATACCTCCACCAGAATGATCAATTTGTTCTGCCCGATCGGAAAGGGGCAGCGTGGGCTTATTGTATCTCCACCGAGAACCGGTAAGACGATTCTGATGCAGAAAGTAGCCAATGCAATTACTACCAATCACCCCGAAGTGTTTCTGATTGTACTGCTGATTGATGAACGGCCGGAAGAAGTAACCGACATGCGCAGAAATGTAAACGGCGAGGTTATTGCTTCCACCTTTGATGAACAGGCCAGTCGCCATGTACAGGTGGCCGAAATGGTAATTGAAAAAGCGAAACGGCTGGTTGAGCACAAACATGATGTAGTTATACTGCTTGATTCAATTACCCGGCTTGCACGGGCATACAATCAGACCGTACCTACCAGCGGAAAAATTCTCTCCGGCGGTGTTGATTCGAATGCTCTTCATAAGCCGAAGCGCTTCTTTGGAGCCGCCCGAAATACTGAAAACGGCGGGAGTTTGACAATTGTCGCGACCGCCCTTATCGATACTGGTTCCAGAATGGACGAAGTTATTTTTGAAGAGTTTAAGGGGACCGGTAATATGGAAATCCATCTCGACCGCCGCATGGCCGATCGCCGGCTCTTTCCGGCCATCAACATCAAGCGTTCCGGCACCCGTAAAGAGGAGCTGCTGCTCACCGAAGAGGAGCTCAACAAGATGTGGATTCTCCGTAAGGTGATCAATCCGATGGATGATATGGAAATTATCGAGCTGCTTATCGACAGGATGCGTAAAACTAAGACCAACGAAGCCTTCTTACGGTCGATGAACACCGCTCCCAACGGCCAGTAAAAAAGATCGATATTTATCGACTTTTTTCCAGCTTACAAGAATGCCGGTGTTACAAGCGTTCCAGCTTAGGTGGATGATTGATCCAGCTTGTTGGTGCCTTTAGCAGCGTTTCCAAAGACTGGAATTCATTTATTGAATATGTTATATTCAAGCTGTTGGATAACAACTGAAAAGAGATTCTCTGTGGAATTCATAGATTCCGGGCAGCGAATATCTTATAAATAGCACCAGGGAGGAGTATTATGAAAAAGGGAATTCATCCCAAATACGAACTCACTACTATCCGGTGTGCATGTGGAAACGAGATCCAGACCCGTTCCACAGCCAAAGACATTGAGGTTGAAATTTGCTCGCAATGCCATCCGTTTTTTACCGGTAAGCAGAAGCTTGTTGACACCGCCGGACGTGTTGAGCGGTTTAAACGCAAATACGGCATCAAGTAGAAATCGAGTTGTAGTACGAAGTAAGAGGCCATTGGGCATTTTGACCCTATGGCCTTTTTTTGTTGCATTCGGTGAGGATTTCTTTTACTATGTTAGTGACCCAAGAAATATGGGATTAAGGTATATAAATGGATGAAATTTTCTCTCATCATGCAGCTGAATATGGAGAGGAACCGGAAGTAATTGCTGAAGCCCCGGGAGTAGTTAACCTGATGGGCGAGCATACCGACTTTCATGAAGGGTATGTAATCCAAATGGGGTTGCATTTATCCATAAAAGTTGCAATTTCAAAAAGAAACGACACCTCTTTACGGTTTTACTCAATAGAATTGAATGAGAGAAAGCGTACGACAATTGCAAATTTGAAGTATAAGCGTGAAGATCGCTGGGCAAATTACTTGAAAGGTGTGTTGTTCGAAATTCTCCAGTTAGGTTCTACATTTAAGGGTATGAACATCAGTATAATGGGCAGAATTCCCAAGGAGGTAGGGCTGGGCTCATCGGCAGCTCTGGGGATCGCCACTGCTCTTGCCGCCCGGGAGGCATTTAATCTTGAGCTCCAAGATATTCAGCTTGTACAGCTGGCATATCTTTCGGAAACGGCCTTTATTGGAAAGCGGGAAAAAATTACCGATCAATTGACCACTTTCTATGCCCGAGAGGGCAAGGCCATTTTTATCGATTTGAGGAGTCTTGATTTTAGGTTTATCCCAATTAACTTTAAGGACCTTATTCTGGTATTGACCGAGAGCGGGGTAAAGCAAACCGGTATACAGGAAGAGCTTGAGGAACGGTACGAAATCTGTAACGACAGTGTTGAGTTGCTCCGTGATCGGGGCAATCAAAAGTCGTTGCGTGATTTTACTCACCAGGATTTGCGTGCGGGAATGGGTTTGCTTCCAGAGGCTTCACGCAGACTCTGCATGCATGTGGTAAATGAAAATGAGCGTGTCCTTGAGTGTGTAGAGCTGCTTAAAAATAGCGAGGACGGACCTGCCCTGGGTAAGCTCATGCATCGGTCACATGAGAGTTTGAGGGATAATTTTGAGGTTTCTTGTCCGGAGGTAGATTGGCTGGTAAAACGGGCCGGTGAAGTTGAAGGATGTTTTGGTTCCCGTTTAATCGGACCGGGGTTCGGCGGGTGCACTCTCACTTTGTGTCATAAAGATTCCCTCTCCGAGTATCAGCAAAGGTTGGACGAATACGAGCATATTTTCGGGTTTCATCCTGTATATCACATCATTTCTCCCGAAAGAGGGGCCCATATCTTGTATTCTAAAGTGTAGAATTTAGGGTGCTGTGTAGAACAGCAGTTTCAAAACTGGTTAAACTATCTTATAATTGGATCAATGCGAATACTGATAAGTAACGATGATGGTATAGAAAGTCCGGGTTTGCTCGCTCTTGTGCAGGAACTGGAAAATGAGCATGAGGTCTGGGTGACCGCCCCCGACCGTGAACGGAGTGGAATGAGTCACTCTATCACTCTAAGGGACCCTGTCCGTTTTCGACAAGTCGACACGCGAAGGTTTGCGTGTGACGGTACTCCGGCGGATACAGTTCTATATGCTCTGCTGGGAGCAATCCCGATGCAGCCCGATATAATTATCTCGGGAATTAACCGCGGTCCGAACCTCGGGACCGATATTATTTACTCCGGAACAGCAGCAGCGGCACGGCAGGGAGCGCTGGTCGGATTACCCAGTATCGCTGTTTCTGTAGCTCCGCTAAAACCTCCCTTTCCCTTTGAAAAGGCTGCTCGGTTTGTGCGAAACAATATAGAGCTTCTGCTGGAGCTGTGGAGCTCCGATCATTTTATAAATATCAACTTTCCCCCGCCTTCAGTTCAGGTAAATGATGTTGCTATCACCCACCCATCGAGACGCATTTACAGCGATAAGGCTGAGTCCTTCCAAAGTCCGAACGGAGATATTTATTATTTTCTTACCGGAGATTCAATACATGCGGAAGAAGAGGAGGGGAGCGACTGGAACGCGGTGCAAGCCGGAAAAATCTCCATCTCTCCGGTGTACCTTCATCCGATGAATCACGAGGTGATTCACACATATCAGGAAGCTCAGTTTAAGGTTGAATGATATGGGAAAAGCCTTTGAAACTGCAAAACGGCTCTACAATACTAAGCGTTATCAAAAAGCTCTAGCGGTATTTCTTTCGGTAGATGAAGACCCCGCGGAAAATCCGGAACTTTCCTACTATCTGGGTCTGTGCTACAGTCAGACTGAACAGTATGATGAGGCGTTGCTCTATCTTGAGCAGGTGGTTACCACACACCCTGATTTTCTGCATTTGTACCAGTGCAGGCTTTTATTGGCGGTTATTTATACACATACCGAAAGGTATTCTCTCGCGGAGTATGAATTGAAACAGTTGCTTGACGGAGGATATGCCTCGGTCCAGGTGTACTCGGTATACTCATATGTGCTTTTTCAACAAAAAAGAAAAGATGAGAGTCTGAAATACATATACATGGCCCTGGAGTTGGATCCGGAAAATGCGAACGTACTCAACAGTACCGGTTATATTGAAGCTGAGGAGGGGAACGACCTCGACAAAGCGCTGGATTTATGCAAACAGGCTGTGCGAAAGCAGCCCGAACAAGCTGCGTATCTGGACTCACTAGGATGGGTATACTACAAGCTTGGTAAGTATAGTGAAGCTCACCGTTATATTAAGAGGGCTTACCAAATCTCCGATGATCATCCTATTATTAAGGGCCATCTTAAAGCGGTGGCGAAAGAAATAGGTGCCTTTGAGTAGAGGGGGGAATATGTACACAAAGCAGTCCGCAAAGCAAGGGATGTTGAAATTAACTCTGTTTTGTCTTGTGTTTTGTGTAATAGGCATGCACTCGATTAATGCCCAGGAAAGCCCCGGAGATGAGACCTCCGGTACAATTGATATGGACCAGGTGTATGCCGAACGGGAGTTTCGTTTCGCCGTGAGGGCTTTTCATCGGGGGGAGTACAACAAAGCTCTACTCTCACTTGAGAAAAGTCTCTCTTTCAAACAGGACTTTACATTAGCACATTCATGGCTTGCCCGTACCTATTATAGAAACGGCTTTACTTCAACTGCAATCGATATCTGGAGTAGAATAATTGAAAGCGACGGCCTAGGGGCTGCCATGGAACAAATGGTGGAAACTCTTAAGTATCGTCGTGAGCTTCCATCTATACCCCCTGAAAAACCAAAATTTGTCGAGTTTGAACAAATTGATGGGGTGAAGGAGGACGTGCAGGTATTTAAACGTCCGACAGCGGTACACCCAACATCAGCCGGTGGGTTTTATGTCGTATCCTTTGCGACTAATGAGGTATTGGAATTTTCTGCAAACGGCGGTTTGAAGCGTTCCCTGCGGGGGGGGATAGAGGGTTTGAATCATCCCTTTGATATCGTATCAAATCCGGAGGAGGGGCTCTTTATCACTGAGTTTTCCGGAGATCGAATAGTAAACTGTACTCCCGAAGGGCGGGTAAAGAAGCGTTTTGGTGAGACGGGCACCGGCCCCGGTCAGTTGTTGGGCCCCCAATATATTACGGACGACCGGGATGGGTATGTGTACGTGACCGATCAGGGGAACCGTCGTGTAGCTAAGTTTGATTATGAAGGTAATTTTATTCTTTCCTTTGGAAAAAGTACCAATGATTTTGATGGACTGCGTCAACCGACGGGCATATTGGCTTACAACGATTTTATCTATGTTGCCGACAAAAATCGTGCAGCCGTGGATGTGTTTGATGAGAGCGGGAATTATATTGATTCTTTAAGAAGTAAATTTATGGAAAATCCCGAGGGGATTTCCCTTTATAGCCCTGAGCACCTGCTAATTGCGGATGAAGACCAAGTACTGCTCCTTGAGCTTGAGACCCGTACATTTTCTCCCCTCAATTCTCCCGACGGTAGACGGACTAAAATATTGTCGGCCTGTCGTGATGTAAATGATAATGTGCTCATTGCCGATTTTAATCAGAACAGTATTTCGATGCAAGCCGATTTCAGTCGCATGTATTCCGGATTATTTGTAAGAATCAATCAGATAAACGCGGAAAACTTTCCAAAGGTGTATCTGGACATAACCGTGCAAAGACGTACCGGAGAACCCTTTGTGGGCCTCGAGGGAACCAACTTCTTTGTTACTGAGGACCGTTATCCCGTTGAGAATGCAGTACTGGAGTATGCCGTTGATCAGCTTCAATCTACGGAAGTAACTCTCATGGTTGAGGGATCTACTGCTATGAAGAAGAATGCCGAAGGCATTGGACAGGCCGCTGCGGGTATAGCTGAAACCCTGCTTCCGCAGGGAAGTGTCAATGTAGTCCGGGCGGGGGCCCAACCGGTCCTGCAGCTTGAAGGCGGGAGGACTGCAGACAGCATAAAATCAGCGTCTCTTTCGGGTGAGTTTGGAGAAGACTGGAAGTTTGATCAAAGCCTTCGATTGTCGGCAACTTCTCTTCTTACCGCTGGAGAGCGCCGTTCTATCGTATTTTTCTCAACCGGCACACTACCGGGACAAGCCTTCGATTCATATGAGCTGATACACTTGCTTGATTATTTAAGAAATAATAATATAACCTTTCACTGTGTAACTATGAACGGAGACGGAAGCATGGCTCCGGAGTTATCATATTTATGTGAAAAAAGTGGTGGTTCCAGCCTCTATCTGTATAATCCCAGCGGAGTGAAACCCCTGGCGGAGCAGCTTCATAGGAGAAAAAGCGGACGCTATATAATTTCATACAATTCGAACAGAGACAGTGATTTCGGAAGGGCCTATTTACCTGTCGAAACCCAGGTTTCTATTTTCGGAAGAAGCGGACGCGGGGAAATCGGTTACTACGGTCCGCCGGAATAGTAAAATAAGAATACCTGGATATACCAGTTGACGCTTGAATTTGTAATGAGTACTCTTTAAACATACGATGAAAAGGGAATTTTAATCTGAGAGGAATAAGAATGTCTGAAGAGTCGCACCCAGGACTTGGAACCGGTATTAAAGAGGAGCAGGAACATAAAACCAAAGAACCGGATTTGTTCAAGGTTGTGCTTCTCAACGATGACTATACTACTATGGATTTTGTAGTATGGGTAATTCAGAAAGTTTTTCACAAGCCGGCGGCGGAGGCCACAAAGGTGATGATGGATGTACATAAAAAGGGACGGGGAGTAGTAGGGCGTTTCCCCTATGACCTTGCAAGAACAAAGGCGGTCCAGGTGAAACAACTGGCAAAAGAAAACGAGTACCCCTTGGAATGTGTAATTGAGAAGGAGTAATACACCGAATGAAAATATCGGAAGATGTACAGAGCGTAATAAACGCCGCATATCTTGAAGCAAAAGAACGTCGAAACGAATATCTTACACCGGAACATATTCTGTATGCCGCTCTGTTTTTTGATACGGTCCAGCATGTGCTTGAAGGATGTGGAGCAGACAGCGGCACCATAAAAAGAGATGTTGAAGAATACCTAGGAAATTATATACCTGAAGTTGAAGATAAAGAGCCGATCCAAACCATCGGAGTGCAGGATGTGATAGAGCAGGCAATATTTCATACCGAACACTCCTCAAAGGATGTTGTAGATTTAGGAGATCTTTTAGTTTCATTGTTTGATCAGGAAGAGAGCTTCGGTTCCTACTATTTGCAAAAGGCCGGAGTAAGTCGGTACAGCCTCCTCCGTATAATCAGTCATGGCGGTATTTTTGCCGAATCGGACCTTGAATTTGAAGATTTTCATGAAGAGCCGGAGGAGGGGGAACTTGAAGATGAGGAATTTGGTTCGGAGGGAATCTCCGAGGAGGAGTTAACCTCAAAACCGGGTGGTCGCAGTCGTAAAAAAAGTGCCCTTCAGCGCTTTACCCGCGAACTGACCCAGGCAGCAACTAAGGGAGAACTGGAATCTTTAATTGGCCGCGAGGATGTGCTCGAGCGTACTATCCAGGTCCTGTGCCGTCGACTGAAAAACAACCCCGTGCTGGTAGGTGAAGCCGGCGTCGGTAAAACGGCTATCGCTGAAGGTTTGGCCGCCCGCATCGCGGAAAATCACGTACCTAAATCCTTAAGAGGGTATAAGCTTTATTCTCTTGACCTGGGCGGAATGCTGGCCGGCACTAAATACCGGGGGGACTTTGAAGAGCGTATGAAGCAAGTTCTGCAGGAACTCGAGACTGAAAAGAATGTAATACTCTTTATTGATGAAATTCATTCAATTGTTGGCGCCGGAGCTGTAAGCGGCGGGGCTATGGATGCCTCAAATCTGCTCAAGCCGGCAATTTCATCGGGAAAAATCCGCTGTGTTGGAGCAACAACCTACGATGAGTTTAAGAAGTTCTTTGATAAGGACCGAGCTTTATCACGGAGGTTTCAAAAAATTGAAGTACAGGAAACAAGCCGTGAGGAAACATTGGAAATACTGCAGGGAATTCGGGAACGCTACGAAGAGTACCACGGGGTAAAATACGAGGACAGCGCCTTGGAGGCGGTTGTCGATTTATCCGATCAATATATAAATGATCGCCATCTTCCCGACAAGGCCATTGATGTACTTGACGAAGCCGGCGCATATACCCAGATGCTTTTTTTTCAGCGGCAGTTTGGTACTACTTTGCCTGAGCCCCCTCCCGATTCGAAGAGTGTATCCAAATCAGAAGGGGCCCCCGAGGCAAAGCAGGAAAAGGGTCCGGAGGCAGAGCTGGAAGAAGAGCCTATTGAAGCAGGGCAGGAAGCAGGGCAGGAAGAAGAGCTGGAAGAAGGACCAGCCCCGGCAATTGTCATTGATGAACAGGTAATCGAACGGGTTGTGTCGAAAATTGCCAGAATACCTGAAAAGCGGGTTTCGACACATGAGGTTGAACAGCTGCAATTTTTAGAAGAAAACCTGAAAAAGCAGGTGTTTGGCCAGAATACGGCGGTAGAAACCGTGGCAAAAGCGGTAAAGCGCTCCCGTGCAGGGTTTGGAAAAACCGATAGGCCGGTAGCAAACCTGCTGTTTGTAGGCCCCACCGGAGTAGGAAAAACCGAACTGGCCCGTCAGTTGTCAACAACCCTCGGCGTAGAGCTTCTGCGTTTCGATATGAGTGAATACCAGGAAAAACACACGGTCAGCCGGCTTGTAGGCTCACCCCCCGGCTATGTTGGATATGAGGAGGGCGGTTTACTCACCGATGCTGTGCGAAAACAGCCCCATGCGGTACTGCTCCTGGATGAAGTAGAGAAGGCCCACCAGGATATTTTTAATGTACTGTTGCAAATTATGGACTATGCTACCTTAACCGATAATAGCGGGCGCCATGCAGATTTTCGTAATATTGTCCTAATTATGACCAGCAATGCCGGTGCCAGAGATCTGGATAAACCCCTCATAGGTTTCGGGGAGCGTCACGTAAAGGAAAGTGCCATAAAAGAGGCTGTCGACCAGCTTTTCAGCCCAGAGTTTCGAAACCGTTTAGATAAAGTTGTTACCTTCAATCGACTGGATAATGAAATTGTATTGAGGATCGTCGATAAGGAACTACAGGAATTCAGGGGCCAGTTAGAGGAAAAGAAGGTTCACCTCGAAGTAAGTGATGCGGCCCGACAGTGGTTTGCAGACAACGGGTATTCGTCAGAGTTCGGAGCACGAAATATCGCCAGGCTTATTCAGGAAAAAATTAAGGACTACTTTGTTGATGCGGTCTTATTCGGTGACTTGCAGAACGGGGGGAAAGCCCTGGTAGACGTACGTGAGGGAGAAATTACTATCGATGCTGAATCTTCGTGATATCCCGTATCTAAATGAGGATCAACATTTAAAATTTTCTCTAGAGGAAGCCTCTCCCCTTGGAATTGTAGCGGTGAATGGAAACCTTTCACCCGGGGTGCTGTTATCCGCCTATCGCCAGGGAATATTTCCATGGTATGATGATGAAAGCCCGATACTCTGGTGGAGTCCGGACCCCCGGTTCATTCTTACTCCGGAGCAGCTGCATATTCCAAAATCCTTGAAAAAGGACATACAAAAGGGCAGATTTTCAGTAACAGTAGATCAAGCATTTCCCGATGTAATTCGTGAATGTGCACGTGTGCCGAGGAAAGAACAAGAGGGTACCTGGATTGTAGAGGAAATGCAGCGGGCATATAAACGTTTGCACAATCTAGGCTACGCCCATTCGGTGGAAGTGTGGCAGGAGGAAGAACTGGTTGGCGGACTCTACGGGGTTTCCCTGGGGCGGGCGTTTTTCGGTGAATCGATGTTCTCTCTTACAAGTAACGCCTCTAAAACAGCTTTTGTATTTTTCTTGTCGGCACTTGCCGAAAAGGGGTTCGGCCTGATGGATTGCCAGGTTTACACTGATCATCTTGCCCAATTCGGAGCATACGAAATACCGCGGGATGAATTTTTGCAGATGCTTTCCAAGATGCTGGATGCCCCGACAAAGTGTGGTTCCTGGAGCCGCTGGATCGAATTGGGACCGACCAAGGAACAGCTTATGTATAAAAAATACTCCCGCCGATGAACTCCCGAAGAATCGATGTGTTCGGTACGAGGTTTGGAGGTATCGGACTGAAATTTTCCAGAAAAGAAAGGAGCCTGCGGGCTTCATTATAGACCTCGTGATGGGGTTTTACTGTTTTCAAGAGAGGTTCTACATAGGGTTTCAGCACCGACAATTCGTAGTCCAAGGCGGAGTTGAAAGCGGAATTTGCCTTGTTTTGATAGGGGAATATGTTTTTATTCTCTCCGCGGCGAACGGATTCCCACATATTCAGCGTACCTAAGGCCGGGTTTCCGCGAAATTGATGGTCCCGGACGATCCTCCGTATGAGTCGGTTATCGGTGGTGGATATTCGATTATGATCATCCAAATTGAGCTGGGTGAGTGCGGAAATATACACGCGGTATTTCCGTTCCTCCGGGATATTCGGGGTTAAATCTGGATTTAAGCCGTGGATCCCCTCCATCAACAAAATACTGCGGTTACTGAACTGCAGCTTTGTTCCCTGTTCCCTGGGTCTTTGTAATTTAAAATCAAAGATTGGAATTTCTACCTCCCGGCCGTCAAAAAGCGAGAGTAGGTGTTCGTTTAGCAGCTTTATATTCAAAGCATGGAGGTCTTCAAAGTTCGGATTCCCATCTTCATCTATAGGGGTTAAATCCTTCGGAAGAAAATAGTCATCCAAGCCGATAATTACCGGGTTAAACCCCAAAACCCTTAGCTGTATTGCCAACCTCCGGGTAAAGGTTGTTTTCCCTGATGAAGAGGGGCCTGCGATCAATACCACCTTCACATTGTCACGGCGTTCATGAATTTGATCGGCGATTAAAGAAATCTTTTTTTCATGCAACGCTTCAGCGACTTGGATAAAATGGGCAATATCCCGATTTTCAATGAGTTCATTCAGACGACCGGTACAATTAACATCGAGAATTTTTCCCCATGCCTTGTATTCTTTAAATATTGAAAACAGCACGGGGTTATCGCTAAACTCTGAAATTTTGTTCGGTGTTTTTGACTGGGGAAAGCGCACTAGAAACCCAGGCGCATAATTTCTAAGCTGAAAAATAAAAAGAAGGTCCGTACTTGCAACTAGAGGTTCGTAGGAGAGATCAACATACCCGTCGCAGGTATATACCGGTACCTTAGGCTCGTTTCTAAAATTCAGAAGCTTTTCGGTAGCTGTTAAGCCTGATTTACTTACATAAGTTAGTATTTCCTCATAAGAAAGAACTCTGCGTTCAATCGGCAATGCCTTCTGTACAATGTGCTGCATCTTTTGTTGGAGAAGATCGATATCTTCATCCTCTACTGAAGCCCTTCCCTCAAAATAGTAATAAAACCCGTCGCCCAGGCTGTGTCCTATAATAAGGTGTCTGTCAGGAAAAAGCTCCTGCGATGCCTTTGCAAGCAGAAAGCTGAGGGATCGACGATAAATCCTGTTGCCGTAATGGCTGTAAAGTCTTACGGGTTTTACATCAGCATTTATTTCAACTTTATAAGAAAGGGAAGTGAGGGCATTGTTCACTAATGCAGCAATAATCGGATTAGTATCCCGGCTGCTCATGCCCTTTTCAAAAATGGTGCTGACCCTCGTTCCGTATGGATATTCCCGCAGCTCCCCTGATTCAAGATGTACCTCAACTGTGTGCATTTCTTCCTCCCCTGTTCTTTTCTTTTTTTGAAACGGACGCCTGTTCCACTGTAGCCTTCACTGCTTTTAACCAGGGGCCGGGTCCTACATAATGTGGTTTAGGTTCTACGATCTGTTCAAGCTCTTTTAAGTGCGAGAGGGGTTGCGGCTGCATGAGCTCGGCCTTTCTCTGCCGAACTCTATGTATATCAATACTCATATTGGAACTCCTAAAATAATTCCAGCTGTCGCGGACCTGTACATCCCTTCGACTGGTTGATCTGAACACCCTTACTCTCTGAAATAGAAGGGGGTATAGAAACCTCTGTCCCCCCCGTGTCGGTAGAAGAGGTGAAGTCTATGTGTGCGAGCTGAAGCAGCCATTCGTAGGTATTTTTGATTGATGAGTTGAATAGGGGTTCAAGGGGATATTCAAGGTTTTGAAAGTGAAGTTGGACTTCATCAACCAGCTTGTTTACCAATGAGGTCAATCCCCGCGAATATTCATGGGTATCCACAAGTTGTTCAAAGGTACCGTCGCTCTTCAGTTCTTTGATTATATCACCTACAAGAAAAAGAATTGCCGCCAATTCTGTCTGGGAAACCAAACCGGAGGATAGGTGTCCGATTGTAAAGCGCAACCAGAAAAGAATACTTACATCCGGCTCTACCGGGTGAAGTGCGATAGCTGTAAGCCGGAGTCCTTCCACTTCTCCAAACATTGCCTCGAATCGGCCGAGAAAAAAGCTTAAGTCGTACTCCTGTTCAGCGGCTGTCTTCATACTCCACAGGGCCAAACGGCGAGCGGCCTGAGGATAGGATGAAAGCAGGTCCTGCACCAACAGCATAGACGTTTCACTGAAGGCCTCTTCCAGTTGGGAATCAAGATATTCCTGCAGTTGTTCAATTGCGCTTCCCAGGAATCCCTGATCTTCACGTACAGCTTCAACAAGCGCTGAGGAGGCGGAATTGAGCTGTATTTCCGTCTCTTTCGTGCCTAACCGCTGTAAAATTGCTTTCAGCGCTGCAGGAGGGCTTGTGTCGGGGATTTTCTCAAGTAACTGGAGCATATTATCCCGGTCGGACTGATAGAAGGCGAGTATCGCCGGCACGGCGCATTTCCATGGGTAAAAAGGGGATTCGGGGGTAATAGTCTGCAAGCGGTTGAGTATCTCCGGATTGTACATGCCGTTTGTAACGGATTCCAATGCATCTGATACAATAATGGACTCCTCCGCAATTCCCTCCGGGAGCTTGAAGTGTGTAGCATTTCGATAGAGGTGCGGCGTAGTAATGAGGGTTTTTAGCTCTTCAACTGCGGCCTTATAGTCGGGGGAATCAACTGATTCCGTGTGCAGGGAAAGGAGCAGCTGTTCAATTTTACGATTTACGGTTGTAGCTTTCATTCTGCACATCGATTCCTTTCCAGCATTAATAGAATTTACTGCCCCTGGAGCAGTAGTTACGAGTTTATTGCTGAATGTATTGTTTTAACGCTTTTACTTCGCTCTTTGTAAGCGGGCGCTCAATGACAACCTTGTCGTTGTCCTTGGGCTGGACGATTGGTCGATCCCGGTAAGGGGTATTGTTCTCATTTACAAGAAGACGTACCAGCGGATGTTTTGGTTCCTTTGGATCGGTCTTCACTATAACACCCCGGGCGCCGTTGGACATGAGCACATAAGTCCCGATGGGATACAAGGAGAGCGTAAATACTAAAGCGCGTAGAATGCGCTCATCATAGCGTTTTCCCATCTCCTTCGCAAGGTCCATGATGCTGGTATGTCCGTCATGTCCCTCTCGGAAGGGCCTTTTAGAGGTGGCTGCGGAGTACGCAGAAGCAACTCCCACTATTTTTCCGAAGAGAGAAATATCGTCTCCCTTCAGTTTGCGGGGGTATCCGGTACCGTTTACGTATTCGTGATGCTCCAGTACGGCTATGCACACTGTTGGCGGGAAATCCGCCTCTTTAAGAATTTTATAACTGATGACCGGATGAGCAATAATAGTTTGGCGCTCTTTCTCACTCAGTTGACGGTCATGCTGATATACCGTTGGAGGAATGCGCAGCATACCGATTTCATGCAGCAAGGAGGCTGTGCCCAGATCGATCTGTTTGTGGGGAGGTAGTTTCAATAAATCCGCTACCGCCAGGGCGAACACCGCAGTTTTAACTGCATGGGGGACTACATAGTGTACATCTTTTCGTTCGGGGATATATACACTGAGAAGAAAACGCTTATTCTGCTTCAATTCTTCCATGATCTCTTTTGCTAACTCAATTACATTATCATGGTATATGAGTCCTTTATCGAGGAAGTGACTGAAAATATCGTCCATCTTTTTAACCATGGTGTTGAAAAATTCGGTAGCTTGCTTTTCAGCTTCATGGTCCTTGATGTCCTGGTCCAGCATGGATTTCTCAGAATTTACACCCCCCGAAGCAGGAGGGGCGTCCGATGGCAGGCCGTCGGTAAGTACCTGTTCGTAGTTCCACTTTTCAAGACGGTCCAAAAGTTCTTTAGTAATAGGGGTTTCGGGTGAGAGCAGAATATACTTCTGATCGAGATAAACCGGAGCATCAATGTATGTGTCTGCTTGTAGTTGATTTACCGTAACCTTTTTCATAAAAGTGACCGTTGACCCCTTAAAATGTATAAAGTACACTCATTCATATAAGCAATTCTAAGGTTGAAACGAAACTATTTCAATTTAGAATGCTCTCATTTTCTTCAGAAAGAGCATATTTGCTTAAAATTTAGGATAGTATAAGCTTTATACTTCCTCTCATATATATTATAGGAGAAAAAAGCGTGAAATTTAAGTTAATTTTTTTACTTTTCAATCTTCTTATCCTCTTATCCTTTGCAGTTGTCATAATTATGCCCTTTATGATGCTCGGTGCCGAATATTCGCGTACCTTCTGGGCATCCTCATGGTATCTACCCGTGCTCTTCTTGTTGGTGATAGTAGGAATAGACGGTTATTTTTTCATGAACTGGCGGCTTTTCACCCTTTTGGAATCTGAGAATTGGCAGGAACTACTCCGGTTCTTGGAGCAGGAAGTAATGCAAAAGGGCCATACTCGCCGGTCTTACATAAAGACCCTGATTAACGCCTATTTTGTAACGGGAAATGTAAGCAAAATAGAACCTCTGGAGGAGTACCTGCGTGCAAAGCGACCGAAGCTTGTAAAAAAATTCGCCCTTGAGTTGGGCATGCCCAAGGTCCTGCATAAAAACCATGCCGATATGGTGAAATTTTTCTATGAGTTTAAAGAAGAAAAGGTCCCCCATCAACAGTGGATCAGGTTTCTCTATGCCTTTGGCTCGCTGATGAAGCATGAACACTCCGAAGGGCGTGAGGAACTGTTGGCTCTCTCCCATGAGGTCCGTGATCCGGTGCTCAAGATACTGGTCCTCTATACTCTTGATCCCTTTAAGACCCTGGATGATGAGGTGTTGGGGCGAGTGGAGCGGCAGCGAGAGGAAATTCAGCAGCATTCCAGCGAGGAGCAGCTTAAGAAAAGTATTGAGAAGCGCAAGGATAATATTGCGGTCGTCGTTATGACTCCGCTGATTCAGGATGCTATTAAGTGGGTATTTACCCGGTCCGCCGCGGCTGAAACAGCTACAACAGATGTAACGGGTCAACCTGAACAAGACGCTTCACCGGATAAACCTGATAAACCCTCCTAGACGGAACATCTATTCTCTTCAGTAATTCTAATTTTAGAAGTCTTAAGACTTCTAAAATTAGAATTACCTCAAAAGCTTTAAGATAATTTACTTATCTTAAACAAAATGTGAGCATTCTAAATTTGAAAATTTTTCTAAAATTTTCAAATTTTGAATTGCTGTATTCTCTTGACATAAGCTCTCCTTCCTTGACCCTGTTTTTCTGCAAGCGTATAATTGCATGACTTTTTATCAGATATCTTACCGCTATAAGAGGTTTAATATATGAGTGTACGTGTACGGTATGCCCCTTCTCCTACCGGTCTGCAGCACATCGGTGGTGTACGAACCGCCCTTTTCAACTATTTTTTCGCCCGCTCTCAGGGAGGCACCTTTATCCTGCGGGTGGAAGATACCGACCGCGAGCGTTATCACGATGAGGCGCTGCAGGATCTGTATGATACCTTTGAATGGCTCGGTATAGAGTGGGACGAAGGCCCCAATAAGGACGGCGGCTATGGCCCCTATGTACAGTCCGAGCGCTTCGATGTGTATAAGGACTACGCCGAACAGCTGATTGAAAGCGGCCATGCCTATTACTGTTACTGCAGCTCAGAACGCTTGGATGCTCTGCGGAAAGAGCAGAAGAAAGAGAAAAAGGGGCAGGGCTACGACCGGCACTGTCGCAATCTCACCGAAGAGCAGCGGCAAGAGTACCGCCGCCAGGGTATTCAGCCGGTTGTCCGGTTTAAAGTGCCCCTGGAAGGCACTACTGTCTTTGAAGATATTCTGCTCGGCGAGATGAAGAAAAAGAACAAGGATATTCCCCCCGACCCGGTACTGCTGAAGTCGGACGGTTTTCCGACCTATCATCTGGCAAACGTAGTCGACGATCATCTGATGGCCATTACCCACATAATGCGGGCGCAGGAGTGGATTCCCTCCGGGCCTCTGCATATTCTGCTGTATGAAGCCTTCGGATGGAAACCGCCCCAGTACTGTCACCTGCCGATGGTTATGGGAAAGGACGGCCAGAAGCTCTCCAAGCGCCACGGTGCAACCTCGGTCATCGAGTTCCGCCGACAGGGGTATCTGCCGGAGGCGCTGATCAACTACATATCACTGCTGGGCTGGTCCTATGATGATAAGCGCGAATTTTTCACAAAAGAGGAGCTGGAGGAGCTGTTTGTGCTGGAAAAGCTGAACAAAGCCCCGGCGGTCTTTGACTATAAAAAGCTGGAGTGGTTCAACGGCCAGTACATCCGGGAGAAATCGGATGAAGAGCTAATCGAAATGCTGTTACCCTATCTCCAGAAAGAAAACATAGTTGCCGCTTCGCCCACAGATGCCCAATCGAAGATGCTTCAGGAGATGATGCCGCTGATGAAGGAGCGGCTGCATTTTCTGCCGGATATTGTACCGCTCTCACGATTTCTGTTTCAGGAGATTGAAGGGTACGATGTGGCGGAGCTCATCCCGAAGAAGCTCGATGCCGCCAAGACGATTGAAATTTTGGAAGCGGGCCGCAGTCTGATGGCCGGTTTCGAATCGGTTGGTGAGGAGCGGACCGAGGAGCTCCTGAGGGAAAAAGCCGAAGAACTTGAAGTAAAACTGGGGGCGATGCTGATGCCGGTGCGAGTTGCCATTACCGGTAGTAAAACATCTCCGCCCCTATTTGGATCGATACGCCTGCTCGGAATAGAGAAGACCCTTGAGCGAATCGACCGTGCACTATCCCTATTGAAAAGCGAGGTTTCATAATGGCAGAGGTAACAACAGAAGTAACAATGGAAAAACTGGTTTCGCTGTGTAAGCGTAGAGGTTTTGTGTATCAATCCAGCGAAATCTACGGCGGCTTGACAGGCGCCTGGGATTACGGTCCGCTGGGAGTAGAGCTGAAAAACAACATCGAGCAGTTCTGGTGGAAGGCGATGACCCAGCTGCACGACAACATCGTAGGGCTCGATGCGGCTATTATGATGCACCCGCGCACCTGGGAGGCCTCCGGACATGTGGATAATTTCTCCGACCCACTGGTCGACTGTAAGAACTGTAAGTCCCGCTTTCGGGCCGACCAAATCGATATGGAAGCGGCTTGCCCGGTCTGTGGAGTGAAGGGCGAGTTTACGGAGCCGCGGGATTTCAACCTGATGTTCTCCACCTACATGGGTGCGGTCCGCAGCGAAGATAATATCGTGTACCTGCGGCCGGAGACCGCCCAGGGTATTTTTGTAAACTTCAAGAACGTAGTGCAAACCAGCCGTGTTAAAATACCCTTCGGGATTGCCCAGGTAGGTAAGGCCTTCCGGAACGAAATCACCACCAAGAACTTCATTTTTCGGACCCTCGAGTTCGAGCAGATGGAGATGCAGTTTTTTGTGAAACCCGGGGACGACCAGGAGTGGTTCGAGTACTGGAAAAACGAGCGCATAAATTATTACGACAAGCTCGGTATTCGCAAGGACAAACTTCGTTTCCATCAGCATGGGCCGGATGAGCTGGCGCACTATGCAAAGGATGCCTTCGACATCGAATTCTATTTTCCCATGGGCTGGCAGGAGCTGGAGGGAATTCACTCCCGCACCGATTTCGACCTTGCCCGCCACGCCGAGTTCTCGAAGAAGGACATGACCTACCTCGAGGACCAGAGCCGGGAACGTTATGTGCCGTATGTAATCGAGACATCCGCCGGACTGACCCGGTCGGTACTGATGGTACTCTCCGATGCCTACGAAGAGCAAAAGCTCGATGACGGTGAGACCCGGACGGTCATGCACTTTCATCCCCTGGTGGCGCCGGTAACGGTGGCGGTTCTGCCCCTGGTGAAAAAGGACGGAATTGCCGACCTGGCCAAAAGCATCGAAAAAGAGCTGCGCGAAGATTATTCTACCTTCTATGACCAGAGCGGGGCCATCGGCCGCCGTTATCGTCGGCAGGATGAGATTGGAACCCCCTTCTGCATCACCGTCGACTATGATACCAAAGAAGACAACACCGTTACCATTCGCTACCGCGATTCGATGAAACAGGAACGTATTCCAGTCGCCGAAATCGCCCAAAAAATACGTGAAGAAATAAAGAACTACAGGAGAGACTAAGAATGGCTTCAGGACTTGAAGATTTAAAACAACGCGGTTTTTTACAGCAGTGCACAGATATAGATCGTTTAGAAGAGATAATGAGCGAGGAGAGTGTCAGCTTTTACGTTGGAGTGGACCCTACCGCCCGTAGCCTCCATATCGGACATATGGTGCCCTTTTATGCCATGGCCCATTTACAAAAAAACGGACACCGTCCTATAGTTGTAGTAGGCGGGGGCACCGGTTTGATAGGAGATCCCTCCGGGAAAACCGAAATGCGGAAAATTATTACCCTGGAAGAAATACGGGAGAACGAAAAGGCGATTAAATGGGGGGCCTCTAAGCTGCTCGACTTTTCCGAGGACCGGGGAGTTATGGTAAATAACTACGACTGGCTTGGAGGGCTCAACTATATAGAGTTTCTCAGGGACATCGGCCGGCATTTCTCGGTCAACCGAATGTTGACTTTCGAGGCGTATAAGCAACGCCTTGAGCGCGGACTCTCGTTTATCGAATTCAATTACATGCTGCTGCAGTCGTACGACTTTTTGATACTGAACCGGGAATATAACTGCAAGCTGCAGGTTGGCGGAGATGATCAGTGGGGTAACATTGTGAGCGGTGTCGAGCTGATTCGGCGTATGGATGGAAACGAAGCCTTTGGTTTAACCTTTCCCCTTATCACCCGGGCAGACGGTAAAAAAATGGGTAAGTCCGAACGCGGAGCAATTTTTCTTGATCCGGAGCTTTGCTCTCCCTACGAATTTTTTCAGTATTGGCGAAACGTCAATGATGCCGATGTAGAGCGCTTTCTGAAGATGTTTACCTTTTTGCCCCTGGATGAAATTGCAGAGCTTGCTGAACTTCAGGGACAAGATATCAATAAAGCCAAGGAACGGCTTGCCTGGGAACAGACCAAGATTATTCATGGAGAGGAAGAGGCAAATAAGGCTTTAGAATCCTCAAAGGCCGCATTTTCTTCCGGCGGATCCGCCGACCGTGATGCCATTCCTGCTTTGGAGATTGATGCCTCCGAACTGGATGCCGGCATCAATGTGCTGGATCTGTTTGCCCGCACCAACCTATGCGGCTCCAAAAGCGAAGCTCGCCGCCTGGTGAGCCAGGGGGGAGCCCGCATCAACGACCGCAAGGTGGAGGATATCGAAGAGAATATTGACTCCGGCGAACTGGTCGACAATGAGCTGTTTCTGCGGGCGGGCAAGAAGAGATATTTTCGAATAACAGTAAAGTGAAGGAGAGACGTATGAGACGCATAGTACCACTCGTGCTGATTGCAGCATTGTTGCTTGGCTTTGGGGCTGTAAACCTTGCAGCACGGGGAATGCAGGAAGTAGAAGAGTCGGCGGAAGATCCGCCCCCAATTACAGTTGAGGCTGCCTCATTAAAAGGTCCCTCGGGTTTCGGGATGATCAAACTCTTTGAAGATAAGCCTGAACTGGGAGCTCTTGGAGATTCAAATTTTACGGTACTACCCTCACCAAAAGAAATGGTTGCCCGAGTGGCGGGGGGAGAGGTCGATTTTGCGGTGCTTCCGGCTAATATGGCTGCAAAATTGTATACCGCCGGTCCCGGCTATAAGCTTGGAGCGGTAGTAGGAATGGGAGTACTTCATGGGTTAAGCAGAGACCCTGATGTTAAAAATTGGGAGGACCTGAAAGGTAAAACCGTTTACTCTATTGGAAAAGGGGCGACGCCCGATTATTTGTTGCACTATCTTCTTTCTCAACATGGTATGGACCCGAAACAGGACGTGAAAGTAAATTTTTCCGTAAGCAGCGGCCCTCAACTGGCCCAACTCTTAATTTCCGGGAAAATAGATACCGCTGTACTTCCCGAACCCTTTGTGACCATGGTAAAGGCAAAAGCGAAGGATGTACGGAAAGTCCTCGATTTTCAGGCTGCCTGGAAGCGCATTCAGGGGGGTGAATCAACTTATCCCATTACCGTTGTGGTAGTACGGCCGGAACTTGCAGAAAACCGGCCTGAATTGGTGGACCGTTTTTTAAAGGCTTACTCCGAATCAATTGAATGGGTAAATGACAACCCCGCCGAAGCAGCGGACTTAATTGGAAAGTACGATGTAATGCCGGCGGCCCTTGCGAAACCGGCAATACCAAATTGTAATCTTAAGTATATTTACTCTTCAGAGGCCCGGGGAATAATGGAAGGGTTTCTACAGGTTTTACTTGATTTCAATCCCGCTTCTATAGGGGGACAACTGCCGGATGACGGGTTCTACCTCAAAAAATAAAAAATACGCCTCCGGGGAAGATAGCCAGCGAGCCCCCCGGAGGGGCGGTACAATTGTAGTTAAAGTAGTATTAAATTGTTTTATACGGCATCATATCTTAATTATCTCAGGTGCAGCAATTACGATTCTTTTGGGAATATGGTGGATAGCAGCTTTTGTCATTGATGCAACGATTATCTTGCCACCGCCCCCCGCGGTTGGCCGGGAGCTGTGGGCTTTACTGAACAGCAATGATTTCTGGCATTCCGTAGGCCTTACGGTATTCCGGGGACTTTCCGGCTTTTTTATTTCTCTGTCCCTAGGAATTGTCCTAGGTATTGCCGCCGGCATCAGCCTTCCAATCCATGCCCTCTTTAAACCTCTCATTGCAGTAATTCGTACAACCCCTATTATGTCCGTTATTTTGATTGCCCTGCTGTGGTTCAAAACCGGAACTGTTCCAATTTTTTCATCTTTTCTAATAGCATTTCCGGTAATTACCCAGAACGTTATTGTGGGAATACGTCAGACCGACCAAAAACTCCTGCAAATGGGAAGGGCCTACGGTTTAAGCGCTACACGCCGATTACTGCATATCTCGGTTCCCTCTGTAGTCCCATATTTGATTTCGGGTGCCCAAACAGCGCTTGGTTTGACCTGGAAGGTTGTGGTAGCTGCGGAAGTATTAAGTATCCCCAATTGGGGGGTCGGAAGTGAAATGCAGCTGTCCCAGATGAGCCTGGAAACTGCGCAGGTGTTTGCCTGGACGGTGGTTGCAATACTACTCAGTGCTGCAAGTCAGTGGGTTCTGAGTATGAGCATCCGCTCAATGTCATGGAGCAAAGCGTATGCCGATACAGTGTAAGCAACTCAGTCTGAGTTTCGGGGATTTACAGGTGTTTGACAATTTCTCATTGGAGGTCCCGGACCAGCATGTGACTGCAATTCTCGGCCCCTCAGGATGCGGAAAAACAACACTCCTCAACCTTATGTCGGGCCTTCTTCTCCCTGACCGGGGAGGGGTAAGCGGGATTGGAGATGAGCGTATCAGCTATCTCTTTCAAGAACCCCGTTTGCTGCCGTGGAAAACGGTGAGGAAGAATGTGGAACTGGTAGTAACCCCTTTTTTCCCACCGGGGGAAGTTTCTCGGCGAAGTTTTGAGTTTTTAGAAAAGGTTGGTCTTAATCAGTTTGCCGACTATCATCCCCATGAATTATCGGGAGGAATGCGTCAGAGGGCTGCGGTAGCCAGGGCCTTTGCGTATCCCTCCGGGGTGATGCTTATGGACGAACCCTTTCAGGCATTGGATTTACATTTGAAGCTCTCCCTAATCGAATTATTTAAAAAGTTGTGGAAACTGGAACAGCGTACGGCGGTATTTGTAACCCATGATATTCAGGAAGCAGTGCTGTTGGGGGATACGGTGATAGTACTCTATGGTCCTCCTGCACATATCCGGGCTACTTTGGAGAATCCTATGCCCCGGGTAGAGCGCTCATTAAAAGAACATAGAATTCTGGAAATGGAGCAAAAACTTTATTCACTCTTAGCATAAAGGAGGAAATAAGTATGCGATTGATGGTGATTTCGGATCTGCATGGAAATGAGGATGCCCTCGGAAAAATTAAAAAGGATGCCGATACGGTGGATGTGCTCATTTGTGTTGGTGATATTACCCATTTCGGAGGTGTTTCGGAAGCCCGTAAAGCTTTGACTGAAATGCGCCGCCTTCATACAGAAGTAAGGGCTATTGCGGGAAACTGTGACACCCGTGAAATTGAATCTTTTTTGCATGAAGAGGGTGTTGCTTTGAGTACAAAGGCTGAAATAATAAAGGGAGTTCAATTTGCAGGTGTTGGTGGAGCTCTTCCGGGGCCGATTGATACCCCCTACGAAATTTCAGAGGAGGAGATTTCAGAGGCCCTTTCAGAAATACCCGATGATAAAGATTTACCCCTTGTACTTGTCAGTCACCAGCCTCCTTATAATACAGTTGCCGACCGGGCGATGAAACTGAAGCATGTCGGAAGCAGAAGTCTTTCCTTCTGGATACAAGAGCATCAGCCTCTGTTGGTTCTTTCAGGGCATATTCATGAGTCATACGGACACAAGATGAGCGGTCCTACCCATATTATCAACCCCGGAGCATTCAAAGAAGGACGCTATGCTCTAGTAGATGTGGATCCTGTGAAACACGAGGTTTCCGCAGAAATGATATAGTAGTACGATGCGAAAGTTCTTCTCTCACGGGCGGCTGAACTTTTTACCCACAAGGTTTGGACCCACAAGGTTTGGACCATAAAAAAAGCGCCGAGCCAAATGACTCGACGCTTATCTGTGCCGCCGAACAGAATCGAACTGTTGACACGGGGATTTTCAGTCCCCTGCTCTACCGACTGAGCTACAGCGGC
>Ga0102938_10000051_pt1 | contig 61829 bp, 49 predicted proteins | sample SalPonR2_B_D2_MG_FD_84516 | JGI IMG/M metagenome (GOLD analysis project Ga0102938, IMG submission 84516) | Salt pond soil microbial communities from South San Francisco under conditions of wetland restoration - Salt Pond MetaG R2_B_D2_MG | ecosystem: Environmental > Aquatic > Marine >...
CAGTTGGGAGAGCGCCTGCCTTACAAGCAGGATGTCACTGGTTCAAGTCCAGTACCGCCCATTCTTAATTGCCTATTGCATAACAATTTAGAATTAAGCAGCCTGAACCGGGCTGCTTTTTTTATTGTACCCCCGGCAGGGCGCATCCTCCTAGGATCGCAAAAAGTAATCCTGCATATACCAGAGCCAGAATTTCTTAAAAAATACGAGCAGGGGAATAGCTATGAGAATTCCCACCAAACCAAAAATTGCACCGCTAATTAAAATTGATAAGATAATGACAAACCAGTTTAGTTTCATGCGAGTTCCCTGTATACGCGGGCTTAAAAACCACCCCTCAATCTGATTTGCCACAACAAGTACAATTAACACCTTGATAATTCCTATAAATCCGCCATGTCCCAAACCGAGCACTAAAGCCGGGACCGCCGCTACAATTACTCCCAGGTAAGGAATAAAGTTGGTTAATCCGGAAATAAAGCCAAGAAAAATCGAATAGGGAATACCGGCTATTGCAAGTCCTACCCCGACAATAACCCCTACGCAGAGGGCGATTATAATCTGGCCGGCAATAAAATGACGAATATCTCCGTATACCTCCGCCACAAATTTGATAGCCCTGTCGCTTCCCGAATGGGGAAAGAATCTCCACATATTTGCCTTAAATATCGGGACCAGATAAGTAAAATACCCTGCGGTAATAATAAACACAACCAAGGCGGTAGTAAAATCGGGCAAGCGCTGAAACATAGCATTTACCACATCCACACCAATCTGGGCGGTGCGCTCAACAAGTTTCCCTGTAGCGCCTTGAATAGCCTTGCTGATTTCCATGCCGATTCGGTTTTCTGTTAAGAATGCGGGGACTTCAAAGGTTTCAACAGACTTTCTCAATACCGGAAAAAGGCGTTTTCCCTCATCAAGTACGATGGGAACAATTCTACTAATTCCAAATATCAAGAGGGAAAATGTTACAAAGGCAGAAAGCGCTACGGACACACGGTGAGAGAAAAACCTGAACTTATAGAGCTGTCGGGCGGGAACTTCAATAATCAGCGAAAGGTACCATCCGAAGGTAAGCGCCCCTATAATATTGGGAGTAAGAGCGTAAAAGAGACAATATATAAAAAAATACCCCAGGATAAACAGAGCCGCCTTATCCTTTGAAACAGGCCCCTTCTTTCCCGGTGTATGTCGGTGTAGGTGTGTATCGGTATACATAAGTAGGATAACTCTACTATATGTGCAGAGTGTGTGCAATCTCTTTACAGTCACGGTCCCAGGATATATTATACTCGTATGAATGATATTACATTAACGATAACTGACATTCGTGAAAAGATACACGCAGCTGCGAAAAGGTCCGGACGCTCCGGCGAGGATGTACAGCTTATGGCTGTGACAAAAACAAAGAGTAAAGAACAAGTAGAGGCGGCCTACCAGGCGGGGGTACGACTTTTCGGAGAAAATCGTGTGCAGGAGGCCTATGAAAAATACAAAGATTTTCATTCAGATGCCGTCCTTCATTTAATCGGCCATTTACAAAGCAATAAGGCCAAATACGCAGTAGAGATTGCCGATTGCGTTCAATCTATTGATAAACTCAAAACAGCAAAAGAACTGGAAAAGCGATGTGCTTCTTTAGATAAAAGCATGGATGTGTATATCGAATTTAATACCTCAGGGGAAGACTCAAAAAGCGGTTATCTTACAAAGGATACAATGTTTTCAGAGGTTGAACAGATAGCGAACTTACCCCATCTGCGCGTAAAAGGCTTAATGACAATCGGACCCTTTACCGACAACAAGGATGAAATCCGCAGGGCCTTCTCTTTTTTAAGAACCCTATTTGAAGAAACAAAGCAGCGTTTCCCCGGCTTACCCCTAAGCGAACTTTCTATGGGAATGACCTCTGATTATGAAATTGCAGTTGAAGAGGGGTCTACAATGGTCCGTATTGGAACCGCCTTGTTCGGCAGCCGATAGAATACTATGTTCACTCGAAATCTTATAGCACCGATATTGATAATCAGTTTTTTATCCGCCGCTCCTATGTATACATGGGGGCAGGAGGATGAATATGGGCCGTACAAGCCAGAGGAATTCCCCGAATGGGCTCACTCTCTGAGGAGGTTTGAAACAGTGTTCTTCGGCTCAATCCCCTTTGCCTTTCTTTTTACCTCTTTAGGCTTCGACATGTATGCCTATTCGGACAGCGGGTTTCGTCAGGAATATTTACCCCTTTTCCTGGGAAGTTCTCCTGAAAAGGAAGAATTCACCCAGGATACGATGGTCCAAAGAATCGGTATAAGCATTTCCCTTTCTCTGGTACTTGCTGTTATAGATTTGGTACTAGATAAAACAAAAGATGCAAGAGAATAAAATACGCGCAAGAGTCGAAGGACCTGATGCTGAAGGGCTACGTGCCGATCGCTATATATCAGATTATCTGCAGCTGTGTCCAAGGAGCCAAATTAAAAATCGTGGGGTCACGGTCTTTATCAATGGACAGGAGGCAAAATTAAGCAAGTTGGTACATACCGGAGATCTCATCGAAATACATTACACTCCGGAAAAAGAGTTTACCCTAGAGCCGGAAAATATTCCTTTAGATATCATTTATGAAAATTCCCGTTGTGTTGTACTCGATAAACCGAGGGGAATGGTCGTTCATCCCGCCGCTGGAAATTACACAGGAACATTAGTTCACGCGTTATCGGCGCATATTCCGGGTTTGCAGGATAATTTTCCCGAAGAGCCTGTGCGCCCGGGAATAGTGCATCGCCTCGATAAAGATACTTCGGGGATTCTAGTGGCGGCAAAAGACCCCGAGGCCCTTGAGTTTTTATCCCGTCAATTCGCGAAAAAGACAATAAAAAAACAGTATCTTGCCCTTGTGAAGGGGGTAGTCCGAAGGGCCGAAGGAAATGTACAACATCCGATTGCCAGAGACCCCCGCCGCAGGAAACGGTTTACCTGGAAAAGCAGTGCGGGTAAACCGGCGTATACCGAGTATCATGTTATTCGCTGCTTTTCCAAGGCAAGCTTTGTCCTCTTAACTCCCTCAACCGGTCGTACCCATCAGCTGAGGGTGCATATGTTATCTCTTGGACATCCGATTATCGGTGATCCCCTCTACGGACGTACAGGGGGCGAGTACAGCAACTGCTCGTTGATGCTGCACGCATACAAACTGAAAATACGTTTGCCCGGGGAAGAGATGGCCCAGGTGTTTCGGGCTCATTTACCGGCTCACTTTAAGGAACAATTAAAAAAAATCGCCCCTTGAGCAGCCCCTCTTATCTCACGATCAATAGTTACGAGTTTTCAAGTCACGAGTTTTCAAGCAATTTAAGGTCAGGATTAAACATCTTCTCCGCTTTTAGAGTTGAGGGAGGGCCGTGCCCCGGCAGCATCAAAGTGGTATCAGGCAGGGAAAACAGTTTTTCACTGATTGAACGCAGGAGGAGGGCCCTTGAAAAACTGTTTTTAGTATTACCCACCCGTCCGGCTGCAAGCACATCACCAGTAAAAACCATCCCTCCGATGTGATAGACCAGTGAATCGGAGGAGTGCCCGGGAACTTCAATCACCTCCACTTCTATTCCCGAGGCGGCACCGAATTTGTCACCGTCCTTAATGGGAATTGAAGGATAATCTAAAATGTAGGGTGAAAAGGCATATATATCGGCATCGTAGATCTTTTTTAGGGTTCTAATGCCTTTTACATGGGAATTATGGTGATGGGTAACCAGAATAGTGCGTATATAGTAGTGGTTGCCCTCAATTAAATTGAGCAACTCCTTATCCATAATCCCCGGATCAACCAGAATTGCTTCTCCCCCCTCGGCAGGACCAATAAGGTATGTGTTCGCGAAACCGACTACAGCAAAATGAAAATAAAGTTTCATATCGCTGTATCCTGCTGAAAACGGGCTTCTTCATAATTCGAATATTTGAAGTTTACGGTATCCCTCTCACTGTGTACAAAATCGGCCTTCTTGAGGTTACAATCGATAAAACTTACATCCTTCAAGATCGAGCTTGTAAAGTTAGAGTAATAGAGATCTGAATCGTTAAATACACACTCCCGTGCGTGTATTCCAAGAAAATTTGTGTGTACGATATCGGATTCCGTAAAATCACAATTGATAAATGTACTGCCGGCAAAAACCGAGTATTTAATATTCGTTTCTGTGAATTTGCAATTTTCAAACCTTGAATATTGTAGAAAGCATAGGTCGAAATTACTATTTGAAAAATCAACGTTCTTAAAGCTGCTCTCGGAAAAATTACACACCATGAAGGTGTGAGAACTAAAATCAATATCCTCTACAGTTATGCAGGAAGAGTTTAAATCTTTCAGACGCTTTGTATCATGAATTATAGCAACTAATTTTTTATTACATGCTTCAGGGTCCTCGACATGCTGCAAACAATACTCTTCGCCATGTACCGCAAAGAGTTCACAGTCCGATCTTTGACATCTATTAAATAAGAACATACTTACAGGGTACCGATTGTGGTATTCATGTCAATACAACAACAAAAAATTTCAGTTCTTTCGCCCTTTGCCCTTTATTCAAAGTACCCCTTGATAGGCTTTCAAGGTGCTGTTTCAAAATACCATTTTCACATCATTTGCATAGATTCAATTTTGTTGTATGCTACCAAGTACTAATGGAGTTGCGCGAGTGAATAAAAGGCCTATTGCAGTATTTGATTCCGGGGTGGGCGGTTTACCTTATTTAGAATACTTACGAAAAGACACTCCGAAGGAAAGCTTTGTATACCTGGCGGACAGGGAAAATTTCCCTTACGGTGAAAAGAGCGACAAGGAACTGAGAAGCATTATAATTCAATCCGTCGGCAAATTTATTCAATTAACCAATCCTAAGCTGATGATCATTGCCTGCAATACAGCCTCGGTAGTTGCTTTGTCGGAATTGCGCTGCCATTTTAACATCCCCTTCATCGGGGTTGTTCCTGCGGTCAAACCCGCAGCGGAGCATTCCAAAAAGCGTTCTATTGGTATATTGGCCACTCGAAGAACGGTGAAAGAGCCCTACACTGAAAATCTGATCCATCGCTTTGCCGCCGATTGCCGGGTAGTGCGTTATGCCGGGGCAGAAATCGTTGAACTGGTTGAACACAACTTCTTTACAAGTTCTCAAGATGAAAAAACTAAAATCCTGAACACGGCGGTTGATTTTTTTCAATCCGCCGGTATAGATGCTCTGGTAGTGGGATGCACACATTTTATTTTTGTGGAAGAATTACTCCACGCAATGCTGAAGGGTACAACAGAAATTATCGACTCCCGTGAAGGCGTAGCAAAACAGACCTTAAGGGTTATGAAAAAAAACGGTTTACACGAAACCTCCGAAAATGGGGGAAGGGGACAGTTTTTCGTTAGTGGAAAGGATATGAGTGAAAAAGACAATGAACGGTACAGCCGTTTTGCAGGTATGTTTGAACTTGAGTGGAGCGGACTGCTGTGAGTGTGCTATCTGGTAGAGTTGCCTTTGGTGCTAATAACATTTTTGTTGTAAGAAGAGAAGGAAAGTCTTACCATTGCCGGCTCAAGGGCAAAATACTGCGTCAGGAAGAAAAAACTTATAACCCCCTTGCCCCCGGGGATGAGGTGGAATTTGAACCGGATACTCATACCGAAAATGAAGGGCTTATTATAAAACGCACACCCCGTGAGAACTCTCTTGTCCGTTGGAACCGCAAAAGAAGGTCCTTACAGACGGTTGCCGCCAATCTGGACCTTCTAGTAGTAGTCACATCGGTAAAAAACCCGCCCTTCCGTCCCCGTTTTGTCGATCGCGTACTTATTGCGGCGGATGAAATACCGGTCCTTATCGCCCTTAACAAAGTTGACCTGCAGTGCAGCGAACAAGTTAAAGAGAGAATGCAGGTGTACAGGGAGATGGGCTATGAGGTACTAGAAACATCCGTCAGTACCGGAGAAGGGATAGATGTACTTTATAAGAAGATTGATCAACGGCTCACCGCCTTTTTCGGACAGTCCGGGGTGGGTAAAAGTTCACTATTGAATACCCTGTTTCCGGGAATCGATCTTGAGGTGGGAGAGATTTCTCAAAAATATGATCGCGGACGTCATGTCACCAAAAATGCAAGGCTTTATGAGTATAATGCCCAGCATGTTATTGATACCCCTGGGATCAGGCAAATAGAACTTGGAATTGAAAATGCCGATGAACTCGACCACTATTTCAAAGATTTCATTCCTTTTATCGGGGGGTGTGAGTTCCAGCCCTGCACTCACTTACATGAACCGGGATGTGCGGTACGTGCAGCTGTTGAATCAAATCTCATTCACCCGGACAGATTTGAGAGTTACATCAGAATTTATACCGAAATAGAAGCAAGGTCGGAGTACGGTAACTAAAATGCATCAACACACAATCAATGTTTTAGAGTTTGAAAAAATTAGGTCCGAGCTGGTTGAGTTTTGTAGTAGTGATGAGGGACGCAAGGCGGTAGGGGAACAGGGCTTTTACTATACCCACGATGCCCTTGAACCGCTGCATACCCGGGTTGAACAAGCCCGGGAGTACATGGAACGGGAGGAGTTTCCCTCCTTCGAGTTTCCCGAGCTAGAATCGGAAGTGCAGGAGCTTCATAAACCGGGCATGGTCCTTGAGGGAGAAGAAATTGTTCGCTTTGCCCGCTATTTTAATTCAGCCCATCGTTTGTCCGTCTATTTAAAACACGCTGAAGAGTACGGGTACGAAACCTTATCCCTTTACAGCGGACAGATTGGAGACTTTAGGAATTCGGCAAAGGAGATTTTTTCCGTACTCAACCCGGACGGCAGTGTAAAGGACAGTCACCCCGAACTTCGTACACAACGGGCCAAGCTTGCACGTTTGCGTAATGAACTTAACCGGGCGGCGCAAACCTACTTGCAGAAAAACTCGGACCGTTGGCAGAGTGATGTTCCTACTCAACGGGACGGAAGGATAGTATTGCCCTTAAAAGCTCAATATCAGAATATGGTTTCCGGGGTGATTCATTACAGTTCCGCCCGGGGGGCCACCGTCTACATAGAACCCCCCGAATTGATGACGAAAAACAACGATATTGCCCTGGTAGAGCAGGAAATTCGCGAAATAATTTTGTCCATTCTGCGAGACTTGACTAAAAGCCTTGCAGACCGTTGTAACGAAATAGAAGGTCTTGTCGAAGTAGTTGCCGAAGTAGATAGTTTTCTCTGTCGGGCCCGTTATTCAAGAATACACAAATGCGTGCGCCCCCTCAATCGTGAACGGGGCTTTAGATTAAAAAAGGCCCGGCACCCCCTGCTTCGGGAATCGGCGGTACCAATTGATATTGAAACAGCCCCCGATGTACAAAGCCTTATTATAAGCGGACCGAATGCGGGGGGTAAGACGGTTACCCTGAAAACTGTAGGCCTTTTATCACTGATGAACCAATTCGGCTTACAGGTCCCGGCAGAAGAGGGTACTGAACTTGCGGTATTCAACGGCATATATGCGGATATCGGTGATGAGCAATCGATAGAAGGTTCACTTTCAACTTTTTCCGGCCATATGAGCAAAATAGGAGAGATGCTGGAACATGCTGATATTCATGCATTAGCACTTTTGGATGAGCTCGGTTCAGGTACCGATCCCGGCGAAGGGGCAACCCTTGCTATGTCGATTTTAGATGAGTTTCTTAAAAGAGGTGCCACCACTTTAGCAACTTCCCACCACGGGCTGCTGAAAAACTACGGCTATACCACACCGAAGGTACAGAATGCATCTATGGATTTTGATGCCTCAACGTTGACTCCCAATTATCGTGTGGTAGTAGGAATGCCCGGCGAAAGTCATGCCTTGGATATTGCCTCCCGCAGCGGCATTCCTTCTCATGTTATTGAAACCGCCCGTAACTACTTGACCCACGAAAGCGGCGAAGTAAGCCGCATGATAAAGGAACTGGAGCAAAGGCAGGCCGAGTTTAAACAGCGTGAGGAGGACCTAAAAAAGCGTGAGACCACACTGAAAGAACAGATAAAAGAACACGATTTGTCGGAACTGCGAATGCGGCAGCGTGAACATGAGCTAAAGCAGAACGGATACGGAGAGCTCCATAAATTTCTCCGTGAATCCCGTCAGGAACTGGAAAACCTGGTACATGAGCTTAAATCCCAGGGTCGGGTGGGCAAGGATGATACTAAAAAGGTAAAAGAGTTTATCCGCAGTATCGAGGAAAGGGAAAAAAATGAAAAGGCGGAGGTAGAACAGGAAGAGCTCGAGTTTGCCCGCAGCGGGGAGTACGAGTTCTCTCCAGGTATGGAGGTGATGACCGGCCCGGGTAGACGCCGCGGCACTATTATTAGAGAGGCCAAAAGGGGACACTGGCTTGTAGAAGTAGGGGCAATGAAAATTACCCTTCCTGAAAAAGAACTGACGCCAATTGGAACGTCGAAAGAAACCAAAAAAAGTACGCCGACCTACGGGTATACAAGTGAATCTTCCCATGACCCGGCGGTATTCTCTCTGGATGTACGGGGAGAGAGGCTTGACGAGGCCTTGGAAAGAGTAAAACGGCAAATTGATAATGCTGTTTTAGCAAACCTGTATGAATTCGAAATCATCCACGGAAAAGGCGAGGGAATACTGCAAACCGGCATTCAGCGCCTATTACAAGAGTCCCCCCGGGTAGAAGATTTTTACTTCTCAAGGCCCGAGCAAGGCGGTACAGGCAAAACAATTGTAAAATTAAGGCGTTAATCATCACTAATACGTTCATTTTTATTGCACTTTATAATAATTATATCTACGATTAACTGTAGAGAATTAACTGTAAATGGGAGCTGTTTGTATGAAAGAGAAGGTCCGGAAATTTTTTGCAATACTATCAATCGAATTCGATGACATTAAGGATGGGTTAACTATGCTCCTTGACACCAGCGAAGAACGGTTTAGAAAACATGAAATTACCGGTTATGTGTGGACGGAGAACAATGCACTGCTAAAGCGTGAGCAAAAACTCATAGAAATATTGCATGAGAAGGTGCAGAAACTGAATCCTGATGATTATGAAACCCTCGACGAGGCGGTAGAAGCTGTACACAAAATTATTCGAGGGATGTCGGGTATACCTCAAGCAGTGCCTGATTTTATCGAAAAACGAATACACAAGGTATTGCAATATATTGAGAATGATGGGTAGTACGAGTAAAATAAATCGAAATAATTAACAAGTATGTTGATATTTTTTTTGAGCTCCATTAGTATTACCATGTAAATAGGTAAATAAATATTGATTGATACATTGGCTATGAAAGGAAAAGCGTATGGACGTTCAGTTAAAAGAGCTGATTGACAGAATTAAATCGGAAGGTATCGAAAGCGCAGATCAGCAGGCGCAAAAAATTGTGGAAGAAGCTGAATCAAAGGCTAAAAAGATTATTTCCGATGCAGAAACCGAGGCTGACAAAATTCGACAAAAGGCAGAAGAGGATGCACAGCGCAGGGAACAAACCGGGCGTGCAAGCCTAGAACAAGCCGGTCGGGACCTTATGATCAGTCTCGAAAAGCGATTACAGCAGTTATTTGATACGATCATTTATACCGAAAGTGCTGAAGCTCTCAAGGGTGATCTATTAAAGAAATTGGTGCAGCAGTTAATAGAGCACTGGAATGAAGATGTAGCTGATATTCAGCTTTTAATTGCTGAAGATGAGTTAAAGAAGCTTGAAAAGGGGTTGCAGGATAAACTTTCCGCGCAACTGGCCAAGGGAATGGAGCTAAAACCACTTGAAAATGTAGAAGCCGGCTTCCAGGTTGCCTACAAAGATGGTTCGGCATATTTTAATTTTACTGCCGAAGGTGTAGCTGAGATTGTATCAGAATTCCTTAATCCGAAACTGGCCGAGATTTTGAAGGAAGCTGTGAAAGAAGAGGAGTAAAAAAGTGCGACAGTATTATTACGTGATCGCAACTCTCCCGCTTCTTCAGTATGAAGATAAGCCCCCCCTTACTCTCGATGACCTCTACTACTCATGTAGGGGCAATATCCAGAGCGAAGACCTCGAACTCCTGAAAACGGCCTCCCTGGAACCAACGACTACCTGCAACGATGAAACTCTAGAAAAATGGTATACATGGGAGACCTCTCTCAGGAACGAACTGGTAAAGCTCCGCAGTCAGAAATTGGGAGTAGAATCGGAAAAGTATAAGCGTTCGGGTGATGTAGTACCGGGAATATCCGATACTGCCCGGGAGGCTGTAAACCAGGATTCTCCTTTAGCGGGAGAAGAGCTCCTCAATAAAGCCCGTTGGACTTTTCTTGATGAGCTTGAAGTCGGGCATTATTTCGATACGGCAAAACTGTTAGTATATGCACTCAAACTACAGCTGCTTCATAGAAGGAGCACATTTACTACAGACCAAGGAAGAGAACGGTTTGAGCACATATATCAGCATATACGTAAAGATATCGAGTCGGCCTAATAGACCGGCTTGCCAAAACGCTGAATAATTCGGAGAACTTTCATGACAAAGACTACAGGTAAAGTTATTGGTGTTAACGGAAATATGGTCGCTGTAAAGGTTGAGGGCGACATTTCGTTAAATGAAGTTGGATATGTTAAAGTAGGCAATCAAAATCTGAAATCAGAGGTCATCAGAATTCAGGGTGATACCGCCGAAATGCAGGTATTTGAAATGACCTCCGGTATCGGTGTAGGCGATGAGGTTGAGTTTAGCGGTGAGTTGCTTGCCGTGGAACTGGGCCCCGGCCTGCTTACCCAGATATACGACGGACTGCAGAATCCCCTGCCGGAATTGGCTGAGGAAGCCGGTTTTTTCTTACAGCGGGGCCTGTATATGGAAGCCCTGCCGCGGGACACAAAATGGGAATTCACCCCCAAAGTGAAGGTAGGCGATACGGTTGCCGCAGCCGATAGCCTGGGAACTGTACCGGAGGGAATCTTTGAGCACCGCATCATGGTGCCTTTTAACTTTCACGGTACTTACACGGTAAAAAAGATTACCGAGAAGGGTACTTACACTATAGATCAGGAAATCGCCGTTCTTGAAGATTCCAAGGGAAACCAGCACACGGTCACGATGGTTTTCGAGTGGCCGGTAAAAAGGGCAATCGACGTATACGACGAACGCCTTGAACCGGATACCTCAATGGTTACTAAGACCAGGATTATCGATACTTTTATCCCTGTTGCCCGGGGCGGAACATACTGTATCCCCGGTCCCTTCGGTGCCGGCAAAACGGTACTTCAGCAGGTTACCAGCCGTTACGCGGATGTGGATGTGGTAATAATTGCCGCATGCGGTGAGCGTGCCGGTGAGGTTGTAGAAACTCTCCGTGAGTTTCCCGAACTGATTGACCCGAGGACTGGTAAAACCCTTATGGAACGAACCGTTATTATTGCGAATACCAGTTCTATGCCGGTAGCCGCCCGTGAGGCTTCGGTGTACACAGCGGTTACCCTGGCCGAATACTACCGGCAGATGGGGCTTCACGTACTTCTGCTTGCGGACTCCACATCGCGCTGGGCCCAGGCAATGCGCGAGATGTCCGGACGCCTTGAAGAAATACCCGGTGAAGAAGCCTTTCCGGCCTACCTCGAATCGGTTATCGCAGCTTTTTACGAACGTGCCGGTGTGGTACGACTAAAAGACGGAAACTTCGGTTCAGTTACCATCGGCGGTACGGTAAGTCCGGCGGGGGGTAACTTTGAAGAGCCGGTGACCCAGGCAACCCTTAAGGTTGTAGGCGCCTTCCACGGCCTCAGCCGTGATCGCGCCGAGGCCCGTAAATTTCCCTCTATCGATCCCCTGGGAAGCTGGAGCAAATACCCCGGCATTGTAAACGACATTAAAGTGAAATACGCCAAGGACATGCTCTTTCGCGGAGACGAAGTAGGGCAGATGATGAAAGTTGTCGGTGAAGAGGGTACCAGTCTGGAAGACTATGTAATAAACCTTAAATCGGAGTTCCTCGATTCGGTGTATCTGCAGCAGAACTCCTTCGACCCGGTAGATGCTGCGGTGAGTGTGGAACGTCAAAATTACGTATTCAATCAACTGTTTGAAATATTAGGTTCTGAGCTTGAACTTGAGGACAAGGAAGATGCCCGGCATTTCTTCAATCAGTTGCGCCAACACTTTGTTGACTGGAACTATTCCGAGTGGGACTCCGACGAGTTCAAAGACAACGAGCAAAAAATTAAGAAACTTCTTCAAAAGAAACAAACAGGCCTGATGGAGGACGCGAAGCGGGCAGAAAAAGCAGCGGCGAGCAAGGAGAATAGCAATGCGTAAGGTATACAGTAAAATCGAAAGAATCGCCGGTAACGTTATAACCGTTACCGCCGACAATGTACGCTACGACGACCTGGCCGTGGTAAGCACAAAATACGGAGATTCCCTGGCCAATGTTATTCGTCTTGAGGGCAATAAAGTGGCCCTGCAGGTATTTGCCGGGGGACGCGGAATTTCAACCGGTGATGAGGTTCGGTTTCTCGGTCATTCAATGGAGGTTTCATTCTCAGAAAACCTTTTGGGCCGCATCTTTAACGGTAGCGGACGCCCCAGAGACAACGGCCCCGAACTTACTGAAAACATGATTCCCATCGGCGGACCCTCTGTAAACCCTGCCAAACGTATAATTCCCAGAAACATGATCCGCACCGGTATACCGATGATTGATGTGTTTAACTCGTTGGTGGAAAGTCAGAAACTGCCTATTTTCTCCGTCTCCGGTGAGCCGTATAACCCGCTGCTTTCCCGGATAGCTATGCAGGCTGAGGTCGATATGATTATCCTCGGCGGTATGGGGCTTAAATACGACGACTATCTCTTTTTTAAGAATGCCCTTGAAGAGGGGGGCGCTATGAGTCGCACCATCTTCTTTGTGCATACCGCCTCGGACCCGGTTGTAGAATGCCTGCTTGTACCCGACATATCCCTGGCGGTGGCCGAACGCTTTGCCCTCGAAGGCAAGCGTGTGCTGGTACTGTTGTCGGATATGACAAACTTCGCCGATGCAATGAAGGAAATTGCTATTACTATGGAACAGGTACCCTCCAACCGCGGATATCCCGGAGACCTCTACAGCCAGTTGGCCTCCCGCTACGAAAAGGCGGTCGACTTTGAAGGTTCCGGCTCTATCACAATTCTGGCGGCTACCACCATGCCCGGCGACGACGTGACCCATCCGATTCCCGATAATACGGGATATATTACCGAAGGTCAGTACTACCTGCGTAACGGACGTATCGAACCCTTCGGCTCTCTGAGCAGACTAAAACAGATGGTAAATGACTCTACCCGTGACGACCATCGGGCCCTTATGGACGGTATGATTCGTCTCTACGCAAACTACAAGGAATCCCTCGAAAAGAAGTCGATGGGTTTTCGTATGACCGAATGGGACAACAAACTCCTCAAGTACGGGCAGATTTTTGAGGAACGTATGATGGACCTCACGGTAAACATCCCCCTTGAACAAGCACTCGACCGGGGGTGGGAAATTATGGCCGAATGTTTTACACCGGAAGAAACCGGCATGAGATCGGGCCTTCTGAAACAGTTCTGGCCGAACAAAGAGGATCTAAACTAACTTATGGCGAAGGTTAAGCTTACAAAGAACGAGCTGAAAAAGCAAAAAGACGCCCTCAAGCGCTTTCAGCGATATCTGCCCACCCTCATGCTGAAGAAACAGCAGTTGCAAATGGTGATCCGGCAGGTTGAGGCGAAGGTTCGTAAAATTGAGCAGGAACGCCGGACACTTAAGGAAGAACTCGAAAAATGGATCGCCGTATTCGGTGAAGACATCGGGATGGAAGAGCTCATCAAAGTAAAAAGCATTGAACGGGAAACCGGCAATATTGCCGGTGTCGACATTCCTACCTTCAAAAGCCTTGAGTTTGAGGAAGTTTCCTACGATTTGTTCATAAAACCCCTCTGGACCGACCGTGGGGTTGAAGCAATTAAACGGATCGCCGAGTTTGATGCGCGAATTGAAGTATTAAAACGTCAAATTGAACTGTTAGGTGAAGAGTTACGGATAACTACTCAGAGGGTAAACCTTTTTGAAAAGGTAAAAATACCTGAGACAAAAGAAAATATCCGTAAGATAGAGATTTATCTTGGTGATCAACAGACCGCGGCGGTTGTTCGCGGTAAAATAGCCAAGAACAAGATCGAAAAGGTGAAATAACCTATGATAGCAACAATGAAAAAAGCCTATCTGGTGGCCCAGGAATCAAAACGCACGGCGACCCTGGGACGGCTGCGTGATATTGGAGTTCTTCACCTTGAAGAGATAAGCGGTCATAGCGAAGAACTAGACGACCTGCAGAAGAAACGCTCGATGCTGGAAAGGGCTTTACTGATTCTCCCGCTACATGAAGAAGAAAAGAAACACGCTTCAGAAGAAGAAAATATTTCCTCCAAAGATGTTGAAGAAGCCCTTGAAATCGCAAAACGGATTGAACAACAGCAGGAGCAAAAAAGCAGCCATAGGGAAGCCTCAGATAAACTGGAACGTGAGATGGAAAGAATTGCGCCTCTCGGCGAATTTGATCCCCAGGATATCAAAATGCTGCAAGAGAAGGGGGTAAATCTTCATCTTTTTATAGTTACCAAGGAAAAGCGCGGAGAGTTTCCCCAGAATATTACAAAATTTGAAGTGCTTTCTGAAAAATCGAGGTCTGTTTTTGCTGCAGTGCTTGATGAAAACGATGAAAACTCTGATGAGTATTCCGAACTCTTTGAGAAGTTTCCCCTTTTTGAACTGCCGGAACTTTCCTACTCACAGATGGAAAAAGAGCGTGCACAGCACCTCAAAGAAATTGAACAAATAGACAAGGAAATGGAAAATCTGGTTGAATACCGGCCGCTTCTGCAAAGGGCAATGGACCGTTTTGACCAGGATATAGAGTTTGAACAAATCAGGGCGGGGCTCAATGAAGAGGATGAGCTCATTTATTTGGGCGGTTTTGTTCCGGAGCAAAGGGTTGAAAAACTGAAAAAGGGTGCCGCGGAGCACGGATGGGCCCTATTGATTCAGGACCCCGATCCTGAAGAGCCAATCCCAACTATGGTAATTAATCCCAAGCCGATAAGAATCGTCAAACCAGTTTTCGACTTTCTCGGTACGGTCCCTGGTTACTTCGAATACGATATAAGCTTTTATCTGCTGTTTTTTCTCACCATCTTTTTTGCAATGATAATAGGTGATGCCGGTTACGGTACAATTCTGTTGGGAACTACCCTGTACACAGTAATTAAGAAAAAGCGCTCCGGAGGGGTGCTTTCAGAAATGCAAAAGTTGATGCTGGTATTTGGAGGGGCAACTGTTATTTGGGGTGCCCTAAGTGGTGTATGGTTCGGCTCGGTTACTATTTCAAAGCTCCCGTTTTTTTCCTGGCTGATTTATGAACCGATTTCAGGGTTCGGCGGCGAAGCGAGCATGCAGACAATAAAACACATCTGTTTTGTAATTGGTACAATTCAACTGAGCATCGCCCATATATGGAACTTTTTGTATCGCTGGAAAAGGAACGACCGCTTAAAGGCAATTGCTGAACTCGGCTGGCTTTCAATGGTACTGGGCCTGTACTACGTGGTACTGTATTTGGTTCTTGACCCCAATAAATACCCCATACCTCAATTCAGTCTTTATATGATTTTTATCGGCTTAGCTGCAGTGATGCTGTTTTCCGAACAGGAGGGCAATTTTTTCAAGGGTGTATTGAAGGGGCTGGCCAATTTCATGCCGAAAGCCCTGGATTCAATTTCCGCCTTTTCAGATATCATCAGCTATATACGTTTATTTGCCGTCGGTCTTGCAACTGTAGAAATAGCAAAGAGTTTCAATTCGATGGCCGCTGATTTAGGAAATACCGTTGTTGGAATTATCGGGGGAATTGTAATTCTGCTGATTGGACATGGTCTGAATATGGCTATGGCGGCATTGTCGGTAGTGGTTCATGGAGTGAGGCTCAATTTGCTTGAGTTCTCCGGCCACTTAGGTATGGAGTGGACAGGGATTCCGTACGATCCCTTTCGCAATAGACAGGAAAAGTAATAAACTAGGAAAAGAAGGAGAAACATAATGGATTTTGGACTGTTGGGAATAGGAGCGGCTTTAGCGTTAGCCGCCTGTGGTTCTGCTATCGGAGCCGGTTCAGCCGGTATGGCAGCTGTAGGGGCCTGGAAGAAGTGTTTTGCTCAGAACAAACCGGCGCCCTTTACACTAATCGCTTTTGTAGGTGCACCGCTTACGCAGACAATCTACGGGTATATTCTGATGAATACCCTGTACCAGGCCGCGGAAAATAACAGTCCCTGGCTTATTTTAGGTGCGGGACTGTTTGGTGGTTTAGCAATGGGTTTTTCCGCCGCTTTTCAGGGAAAGGCCGGTGCCTCCGCCTCTGATGCACTTGCAGAAACGGGCAAAGGATTTGGTAACTATATTATGGTACTAGGTCTGGTCGAAACGGTAGCCCTGTTTGTGATGGTATTTTTAATGGGTGTAGTCTAGGCCTGGTGTTATAAAAACGGATAAGTTTTTCGGGGCGAAGTGCTAAATAGGGTGCTTCGCCTTTTTATTTTTGATATAGTAGTACCATGAAAACAACACAAGTACTGATTGGAAATGTTCCTGTCGGTGGTGGGGCTCCCGTGGCGGTCCAAACCATGTGGAAAGACCCTCTCACCAGGGATATGCACTTTGTTATCGATGAACTTAACAAACTTAAACAAATGGGATGCGCCTTCGTTCGTTTTGCGGTCCCCCACAAGGAGGGGGCGGAATTACTGATTCAGCTTAAAAGGGAGAGCCCCTTACCCCTTGTTGCGGATATTCATTATGATTACCGTCTTGCTTTGCAGTGCATTCGCGGAGGGATAGAAAAAATCAGAATTAACCCCGGCAATATCGGTACTCCCTGGAAGGTGGAGGAAGTTGTCCGTGCTGCCGCCGACTTCGGGGCACCTCTGCGGGTAGGGGTAAACAGCGGCTCATTGCCCAGGGACCTGCAAAACGAGCCGGACAAGGCACAGGCAATGGTGATCGCCGCGGAAAGAGAGATGGAAGTCTTCGAAAGGCTTGGGTACGGAGGTGTTGTGTTTTCACTGAAAGCTTCCGACATTAATACTACAGTGCGCGGGAATGAACTGTTTTCTGAGAAACATCTCTATCCGCTGCACCTTGGTGTAACGGAGGCGGGGCCGCTTATTCCGGGAATTGTAAAAAGCAGTGTAGCCATGGTGAAATTACTTGAAAAAGGCATTGGAGACACTATCAGGGTAAGTCTTTCCGATACTCCAGTGAATGAGGTAGCAACAGCAATTGAAATTTTAGGGGCTGCAGGACAGGGCTTAAAGAGACCTGAAATAATTTCCTGTCCCCGATGCGGCCGGGCCGGCTTCGATACCCACAGTTTTGTAGAAAAACTGGCCCCCGTCCTTTACAGTTTAGAAAAGGATATTACCGTGGCAATTATGGGCTGTGTGGTAAACGGCCCCGGTGAAGCGAAACACGCTGATTTAGGAATAACTGGAGCCGGTAAAGAGATTATCTTATTCAAGCACGGTGAAATACTTCGAAGGGTGAAGGAAGAAAATGCCTATGCCGCGTTTGTAGAGGAGTTGGAAAAACTGTGAAGAGTAGGTCGATACTGTTTTTCGTTTTAATTTTTGTAATTACACTGTCCTCTATCTACAGCCAGGAAAAGCCCTTACCCCAATGGCTGCAAATGGAACAAGGAATAAAGGCCTATGATGAGGGCCGCCTTGGGGAAGCCTTAAGGATTTTTCGGAATATTGCAGAAGAGGATCCCCTGTATGCCAATGTCCATATGTGGCTTGGCCATGTGTTTGCCGCCGAAGGCGAATACATATCCGCGAAAGAAAAGTATTACGATGCATTAGAAAAAAATCGTAATTTTTTCCCCCAATCTGAACGTATTAACGCTCTTTACAGTGTAGTGGAAATAGCCCGAAGACTGGAAGAGTGGGATGAAATGGAAACCCATCTGAGAGCTATTCTCAAGGAGGGAAAAACCGAATCCCTTCCGGAAGTAAGAGTTGAGGCGATGCTTAATAAATTTATCTCCGAAGGGCCGGATAAGCTTCTTGAACTATACCGCCTCAAGGATAAGCCAATTAGAGAAGCCTATGAAACACTTGGAATTCTCTCCCTGCAAAAAGAAAATTACCGTGGTGCAATGAAGAACTTGTTGTTATCCATTACCACCTCCCTGTCTATTGCTATTGATGTGCACCACTCACTTGACCCCGAATATTCCTTTATCAACTATGATATGAATCCCGGTCTTGAAAGGTTTTTTACGGAGAATACTGCGTTACTCCTAAATGATTCTCGAAGGGTCACCCAACTGGAAGAGTATTTCAATACGGTGGGTTTGCACAGGCAACTCTTTTTACTGGGAATGTCTATGCTGGGTATGGGTGAGAAAGAAAAGGCTGAAAGAATCTGGCTGTTAGTGACCGAATACCAACGTGCAGGCAAGTGGGCGAATTTAGCGCGAAGTCAAATAGGAGAGGCTTCCCTAGATATTCTCCCGACGGTACTCAACTACAGGTAATCAGATGGACAAAATCATAATAAAAGGTGCCCGTCAGCATAATCTTAAAAATATTGATATAGAAATGCCGAGGGATGCGCTGGTTATTGTATCCGGTATGAGCGGTTCTGGAAAATCTTCGCTTGCCTTCGATACAATATATGCGGAGGGCCAGAGACGATATGTAGAGTCGCTGTCATCCTATGCCCGTCAGTTTTTGGGAAGAATGGACAAACCAGACATCGACTACATAGAGGGTTTATCCCCCGCCATTTCAATTGAACAGAAAACAACCCACCGCAATCCCCGGTCTACAGTAGGAACGGTAACTGAAATTTACGATTATTTCAGATTATTGTGGGCCCGGATTGGACACCCCCATTGCCCAAAATGCGGACGGCCGATCCAGGAGCAATCTGTAGATCAGATCCTCGACACGATACTTACCTATCCCGCCAACACAAAGCTTATGATACTTGCTCCGGTGGTTCGCGGTAAAAAGGGGGAACATCAAAAGGTTATTGAAGATGCGCAACGTGCAGGATTTGTAAGAATAAAAATTGACGGGACCATTTATTCCCTTGATGAAGAAATACAGCTGAATAAGAAAAAAAAGCACGATATAGACATAGTTGTGGCTCGGGTAAAAAGCGGTCCCGAATCTCGCAAACGTATTGCTGAAGCGGTAGAAACGGCGTTGGAAGTTGCCGACGGCACCCTGGTGATTGTAAAAAAAGACTCCGACGGTGAGAGTGAGCACTTCTTTTCCCAAAAAAACGCATGTCCGGTGTGCGGCATTAGTATGCCCGAATTACAGCCCCGTCTGTTTTCTTTCAACAATCCCTATGGTGCCTGTGAAACCTGTGTAGGTATCGGCGATACTATGGAATTTGACCCGAACCTTGTGATACCCGATACTACCTTATCCTTTAATAAAGGAGCAATTAAAACCGCAAACCCCGAAGCCGCCTGGCATCGCAGCTGGTTTGAATCTCTCGCCACACATTATAATTTCAGTTTAGATACTCCCTTTAAAGATCTACCCGATGATATTTACCACATTATCTTGTATGGAAGCGATGAAGAAATCCATATAACTTATGTAAACGAAAAAAAGCAGGGACGTTTTGAGTATAACTCCACTTTCAGGGGAGTCTTGAACGATCTCAAAAGACGATACCTGGAGACTAAGTCCGAGGGTATAAAGAGCTGGCTGGAACAGTTTATGAGCCGAAAAAAATGCCCCGCATGCCTTGGAAAACGCCTAAAACCTGAGGCACTTTCGGTATACGTCGGGGGAATAGATATATACAACGCCACGCGTATGTCGGTTGATAAGTCGTATGACTTTTTCTCGGAATTGTCTCTGAATGAAACCGAAAAAATTATTTCTGGTCAAATAATGAAGGAAATTTTAAGCCGGCTTGAGTTTATGAAAAGCGTTGGACTTGATTATTTGACTCTCGAAAGAAAAGCCGCCACCCTCTCCGGAGGCGAGGCCCAGCGGATTCGTCTTGCCACCCAAATAGGGTCTTCTCTGGTGGGGGTGTTGTATATCCTCGATGAGCCGACAATAGGCTTGCATCAGCGTGACAATGAGCGTCTCATAAATACCTTAAAACATTTGCGGGACCTCGGAAATACATTGATTGTTGTGGAACACGACGAAATGACGCTTCGCACCGCCGACCATATTATTGACCTCGGTCCCGGGGCCGGCATTCACGGCGGTAAAGTAATTGCCCAGGGAAGCTTACAGGATATACTCGACAACGAGGAGAGTTTAACCGGCAGGTATCTCTCAGGAAAAGATACAATTACCGGTCCTCTGGAAAAACGAAAGAAAAAAAATGTTTCCCTTTTTCTGCGGGGGGCCCGGGAACACAACCTGAAAAGTATTGATGTAGAATTTCCCCTCGGCCTGCTGATTGCAATAACAGGTGTTTCCGGTTCCGGTAAATCGACCCTCATGAACGACATCCTTTACCCGGCTCTTGCAAATCGAATCAACCGGGCCCATCATACCGAGGGGCACTACAAGTCACTAGAGGGACTTGAACAGATCGATAAGGTCATCAATATCGACCAGGCCCCGATCGGCCGCACCCCTCGTTCAAACCCGGCCACCTATGTTGGACTTTTTACACCGATTAGGGAATTGTTTGCCTCCCTCCCTGAGGCAAAAGCCAGAGGCTATAAACCGGGCAGATTCTCCTTCAATGTAAAGGGGGGGCGCTGCGAGAACTGTCAGGGCGATGGTACTATAAAAATTGAAATGCATTTTCTACCGGATGTCTACGTTACCTGTGATGTTTGCAAGGGGAAGAGGTTTAATCAGGAAACCCTCGATATTCGTTATAAAGGAAAAAACATTCATGATGTGCTGGAAATGGACGTAGAAGAGGCTCGCGGCTTTTTCACCAGAATTCCCGCGGTGAAGCGCCGCCTTGATACACTCCATGCGGTCGGGCTCGATTACATCAAACTCGGGCAGTCCGCCCTTACCCTTTCGGGAGGAGAAGCCCAAAGAGTTAAGCTAAGCCTGGAACTGTCGAAGAGAAGTACCGGCAAAACGTTGTATATTCTGGATGAGCCAACCACCGGTTTGCATTTTGCCGATGTAAAAAAGTTAATGGAGGTCCTTCATTCCCTGGTTGACCGGGGGAATACGGTAGTTCTGATTGAACACAATTTGGATGTTATTAAGCAGGCGGATTACCTGATCGATTTGGGTCCTGAAGGGGGAGATGACGGCGGTCATATTGTAGCGACCGGTACGCCGGAGGAAGTTGCACAAAACGAACAGTCTTATACGGGGCGTTTTTTACGGGATGTACTTTAAAAATGAAGCCGCACACCATAAATTTTTGCTCATTTTTGTACTAGTGTGCAACTTTGTAACAGTTCCCGCAGTTTCTCAAAATCAAGTTGAAAATCAAGTTGAAAATCAAGCTCAATCACCGGAAGATCTTATAAAAGAAACCATTTTTCTCGATGTCACTACCTCTACGTATTATGAACTCCAGGAATGGCTGCGAAAACTCAATCTTGAACAAACCGGCAGCCGCCGGGAATTAGAGAACAGGCTTTTAACCTACTATCGCACGCTTTTTACGGAAGTTCCCCGCACAACTTTAACCGAAGAGTCCGAACAAAACACCATACAAATTGAAAAAGCACAAGAATTAGCATATGAGAAAATTGACGATAAAGATGCCTTGATCCGGTTAGAAGGCGGAATAGCTTTGCAGATGCGTGATATAAAGGGAAATACTACGCATACAATTTCGGCTGAAACCCTTACCTACAACCAAAAGAATGAACATGTAACCGCCGGCGGCCGGGTGGTCTATAAAATGCAGCAAAGCGGCAGCACCCAGGAATTTGAGGGAGAACAAATAAGTTTTAACCTGGAAGATTACAGCGGGGTGTTTATAGAAGGAATGAGCACCCGGCAACGGCAAATAGAAGACAAAGCCATCAGTTTCTATTTTAAAGGGGGCGCAATTTATCGAATTAAAAGGGACATAGTTAACCTGAACGAGGGTATAATTAGTTCAAGTCGATTGAGGGATCCCTATTATAGAATATCCGCCGGTAACCTGTGGATCCTCGATCTAAATGAATGGGCGCTTCAAAACGCAGTTTTATATGTTGGCCATATTCCGGTCCTCTACGTCCCCTTTTTTTACCGTCCCGGTGCGACCTTCGCATTGCATCCTTCAATCGGAATGAATACAGTTGAAGGGTATTATTTTCAAACAACTACCTATTTCTTAGGCCGACAGCCAAAGGAACTCAGCAGACAATCCTCCCTGTCCTTTATGCAGGCTCTAGAGGATGATCAACACACCTATGAGCAGGAACTGCGAGGTTTTTTTCTTCATAGTACCCGGGAACAAACTTCACAAGGGTGGACGGAAAAAACCGATTCCTACGGAAAATTGCAAGTAGATTATTACTCGAGATTAGGGCTTCTTACAGCATTAAACTTCACCTTAAATGATTTGTGGCACTTCGATAGTCTAGAGCTGCTCACAGGTGCAGGTTTTACCAATTATATTTATTCTCTCCCCGAATACTCAAATGCCTATACAATTTACACCCACGATGTAGAGGAGAATATATACCACACAACTCCGCAAAATTCCTATGTCCTCGGACAGGAAATTCCCTTCCGCTTCGGATTTGATCTGAAATTGAAATACAGTCGCGAGAATCTACAGATATCATTAAATGCTCCCTTTTATTCCGATCTATTACTGCACGACCAATTTAGAAAAAGAAATGAAACTTTTGCATGGTCAAAACTCATTACAGGGGAGGGTATTCAGTCGGATAACGAGATGAGCGATTTTACTAACCCAAAATTCTTTCAACACTCCTCCTACCGCCTTCGTTTTATTGAAACTACACAGTATGTGGATACATTTAATTTCAGCAAAATAGATTCCCGTTTGAATCTCTCCCAGGGGTCTCTTGAAGAGGATACACAAAGCTTGAACAAAATGGGGTATTACTATCCACAAAGTTTTACCCCCCTTGATCTGGAAATGAAAATAAGCGGGAAGTTACTCCGGAGCACCGCACCCGACACTGAAAGTCAGGACACCGAAAGCCCGCCGGATGACCTGAGACCTCCCTGGAAAGATTCGCAGGAAGAGGATAAAAATGCCCACAAAGATAGTAGGGAGGTAGAGAAACTACCTCCACCCAGCGGCCCCATTGCCGTTACTAAAAAGAGGATATACCCTTTCTTTGAACATTCCCTGTCCTATAGTCTATCACCGGATCTCTCTTATCATACCCAATATGATACCGAAAAGTTTGAGGACCCAGAAAACGTTGATTTTTCTTCTCTGTATTCATACCTCTATACAAACGGTTCCGCCCACATAAGCTATGCTGCGGATTTGTTTCGCAATTCATTACAATTTGATCAGTCTACCAGATTTAGAGGAAGGTATCGGGACCATTTTGATGAAAAGAATGACTACAATTTAGACAGTCTGATAGCACAGGATAAAGCCCTTAGTTATCTCTCTGTTGTTTCAGTTTCAGAGCTTAAACACTTTTTTTTGCAGCAGCGACCCAATTTTTCCAACTCCTACACCGGCTATAAAATTGAAACAGAGCTTTATCGATATTCATATAACAGAGACACTGAGGAATTTGAGCCTACCCCTCCGGAGTGGAATACCGATAGTATTAAATCCCATTCTTCCGAGTTCAGATTAAAATACGACAGTTTGATAGGGAACCAAGAGTTTTTCACCACCTATAAAATGCCTCCGGAGCTGCAGCAGCTCACCGGGGGAATTAAGCTGTCCTACAATTCACTAGGCAGTTCAGTCCAGGGAAAATATACCGAACTTGAAGATGAAACCTGGGAATTTGGTCCGCTTGAAGTAACTACCCAGCTCAATTTTTTTAATTCAAGCAAATTAAGTCAAAATTTCACCCTCATGCAGCCGGAAAAAGACAACAGCAGTGTTTCAACACTTGATATCAATATATTCCCCGATTATCTTGAGCTGTACGATCAATTTGAGTGGAACCTTACTGAGGAAAGACCGATCCGCAACATGGCAAGGGCGGAAATGGGGTGGCTTTCGGCGGGATACGAAATGAGGTATACCGATGACTATACATTTTCCCTTGCCGAGGGATGGAAAAGAACAGGGTCGGAAAGCTTTCAACCCTATCAACTCTCAGCTAAACTTGATATCCCCTTCAAACCGGAGCCCCTTTGGAAAAACAGGATAGAGCTCTCTTCAACATTGAGTTCCGCTGTCCAAATGAATATGATTCGCTACACCGACAGTGTGTTCCAGTTTTCCTGGAATACCACCCTCTCAATTGCCGAATTTTTAGATATGCATTTTGAGGTAAACTCTGCCAACAATACAATTTATAGATACATCCCCGCTTTTACGGATGAAATCGGCGTAAGTTCGTTGGACCTTTTTGACGACCTGTACAACTCTGTAAGCTTTCTTGATACCAGTAAAAGGCTGGCCTCTAAATTTAATTTACAAAATATTTCATTTTCACTTATACACTATATGCACGATTGGCAATTGAATATGGAATATAGCGGACGTCCCACTCTTACCGATGAAAAGTACACATGGAACAGTGAATTTAGTATATTTGTACAGTGGAATCCGATACCTGAAATTAGAAAACAGGTTGATTATACGGATGACGATGGATTACAAATGTAGTTACGGCACTTGACTTATAAAAGGGAGCATAGATACACTCCTACTATGGAGGCGATAGTACTTGAGTAATAGTTTCACTATAGTCCTTGATGATCAGCATACATTAAAAGATATTTGTGGAGTTCAGGATGAAAACCTGATAGCACTTGAAAAAGTTCTGGAAGCTCGAATTTTTACGAGGGGAAACGAAATAATTTTGGATTCTGAAGATTCACAGGTGCAATCCGTCTTTTCCGAAGTCATACGACAGATAAAAGAGCATCAGAGAATCGGACACACCCCTGACCCTGAGCTTGTTCGGACAATTTATAAGACAGTGGCAGTCGAAAAAGAGGGAAAGGGGGATTTATTAAAGGAACTCCACATAACAATACCAAGCAGTCCAAAGGTCTTTCCCCGCAACATTCGTCAAGCCCAGTTTATTGAGGGGATGACAAACCATGATATTTGTTTCGCCATAGGCCCTGCGGGGACCGGAAAAACATATCTTGCAGTTGCACATGCACTTAAAGAAATACTTGAACGACGAAAAAAGAAACTCATTTTGACACGCCCCGTTGTTGAGGCCGGAGAAAGCCTCGGATTTTTACCCGGGGACCTTACGCAGAAGATTAGTCCCTATTTAAGACCTCTTTACGACGCGATGGACGATTTACTGCCGCTGCAGGTTATCAATAAACTGGAGGAAAGTAGAATAATAGAAATAGCACCCTTAGCGTATATGCGAGGTCGAAGCCTGAAAGAAAGCTACATTGTATTAGATGAGGCCCAAAATACTACCCGTGAACAGATGAAAATGTTTCTCACCAGAATTGGAGAGGGCTCAAAAGCAATAATAACCGGAGATCTTACCCAAATAGATTTGCCGAAACCTCACAATTCAGGTTTGCTCCACGCAAAAAACATACTTCAGCCGGTTGAAGAGATCTTTTTTACACATTTTAGCTTTCAGGATGTGGTAAGAAACCCCCTGGTTAAAAAAATAGTACAAGCGTATGAAAATGAAGACCAAGGGTAGTAATGGTAATGCAATTACCGGATATGCAAAAAGAAACCGAACACTGGTTCTTTTTCTCTTAATAGCATATTTCTTAAACGTCGGTTTCCTTATCATAGGTACTCAATTGCAAATCCCCTTGTATAAACAGAAACTAAAGAGTTTAGAAGTCGAACGGGTGGCGGACTTTGAAGTAAGGTCCGAAAATGAGTTAATATTTATAGATAATGAAAAAACAGAAAAACTAAGGGAAAAACAGGCCGAGGAGATACTGCCCGTATATACCATTGAAGAGGGTAAAGTATTAAACCAAATCAGCCATTTTGAAAGGTTTGCCAATTTTTATCTTCAGGAAAGAAGAGATTTATCCACAGAGACGTTTATTTCACAAATTTCACTTCATTTTCCAAATAAATTTAGCGAACAGGATATTCAATTATTAAAAAGTGCTCCGGAACTTTCGAAAGCACTCCCCCTAATAGAAGAAGAACTTCAAAAGCTATTAGAAAATGGAATTTTCACCTCCGACCTAAAAACAGCACAAGAGAAAAACGGTGTTTTGCAGTTGTGGCACTGGCGAGGTGAAGAGAAGCTGCATGAGGTGTACTCTAAAAAAGACATTGTTTCTATTGAAGATATTGAAGAAATAGCTGAACAACGATTCTCCTCTTACAATCTTAACAATGAAACAAGAAATTCCGCTGTTGTATTGCTCAAAGTCTTCGCCGAACAAACGGCATATTACAGCGCAACTCTTACTGAGGCACTGAAAGACCAGGCCCGTGATCAGGTGCAGCCTATTACCTACCATATCCAAAAGGGTGAGGTCCTTATAGAAAAGGGGGACATTATCAGCCGGGAGGATATGCGTAAAGTAAACGCATTACTGGAAAAAAGGCCGAAGGCTGATCTTCAGGAAAGCATAGCCATACTCATCTATTTAGCGGGCATTTTCTTCCTTGCGGTGATCATGTACACTCCTCTTCTTAAAAAAACACGCAGGACCTTTCAGCACACCTATATTCTCATGATAGCGTCGGTAGTCTTTACCTTTAACATATTCTTGGTGCTGACTTTTACCCTGGTCGATTCCGAGCTTCCTGTTTCAGTAGGGATCTTAACTGCCCTGATAAGCATGTTAATCGCTACACTCATAAGTCAACGGGTGGGTATTATCTCATCGCTTCTTTTATCTTTGATGTTTTTTGCAATACCCGGAATCGATGTCTATACATTCATCTTTTCTTTTCTCGCCGGCATCACGGCAACTTATCTTATTCGTAATGCCGAAAAAAGAATTGATCTTGTAATCGGCTCCTTGCAACTGGCGGTTGTAGTAACCCTTATTATGGTGATCATCGGATTATTTCAGCAACAAGAGGCAGCCTGGTACCTTAAAGCAGCGGGTATCGGTGTTATCCACTCATTTGTTACGGGAGCATTAAATCTTGCCCTGCTGCCTGCCTTTGAGCATTTACTCAATGCCCCAACCGTTTTTAGACTCCGCGAATTATCCGATACCAACACTCCTTTGTTTAAGCGGATGATGACCGTCGCTCCGGGAACATACAGCCACTCCATGAGCGTCGCAAACCTTGCAGAATCGGCCTGCCGAGAAATAAACGCAAACCATTTATTAGCAAGGGTAGGTGCATATTACCACGATATAGGAAAAATGGACCAACCGGATTATTTTATTGAAAATCAGCAGGATAAGAACAAACATGATGACCTCACTCCCAGTTTGTCCGTAGCGGTAATAAAATCCCATGTAAAAATTGGAAAAGAGCGAGCAAAGGAACTAAAACTGCCCCCTGAGGTTGTTCAAATTGTTGCAGACCATCATGGAAGTGATGTAATTAGCTATTTTTATCAACAGGCTTTAAAAAGAACGGGAAAGGCTGCCCCGGAGGAATTTTCCTACAACGGAACACCTCCAAAATCGAAAGAGTCGGCAGTAGTAATGTTGGCCGATACCATCGAAGCACAGTCAAGAACGGTAAAAAAACCGACGGTCCAAAAATTTGAAAAAATGGTATGGGACGCTATCATGTCGAAGGTAAGCAAAAAACAGATGAGCAATACCGAACTTAGTTTTCATGATATTGAAATAATTAAAAATAGCTTTGTTCAGGTACTCGCCGGACAATTCCATAATCGGATTGAGTATCCTGATCAAAAAGCTTAATATGAGAAGGCAAGATTATAAAATATGAACAGTGTTGAAGTAAGATTTGAAGAGATTGACCCACCGGAATGGAGAGATTCGGTTGTACGGTTCTGCAAAAAAGTCCTTACTATGATCGATATAGACGGCTGGGAGGTTTCCCTTTTATTCTGCAACGATGTGTTTATGCAAGAATTAAATAGACAGTACCGAGGGAAAGATGAACCTACCGATGTCCTGAGTTTTGCCGTGTATGCGGATATGCAAGAAAAAGGTTTCGGCAGTCCTAGAGATTATGATACAATCACAGCCGGAGATATTGTTATATCCCTTGAAACATTAAAACGCCATTCCCGGGAATTCTCCGTTACGGAAGATGAGGAGCTGAAACGACTTTTGATTCATGGTATACTCCATCTGACCGGAATGGACCATTTAAGCAATTCTCAGGAAGAAGAAATGCTGCAGAAACAGGAAGAACTAATGAAGCAGACGGCGGGAGAAACCATATTGTGAGTACTCATTCGTTTTTCAGAAAACTGTTTAGTAAGCCCGATCAACAGGGTGAGGGACGGGACGAAAACTACAACAGCCTCAATTTCGAAGAAAAGGACATGATCCGCGGCGTTGTCGCCCTCTCGGAAACAACCGTGAAAGAGGTCATGGTACCTCGTATTGATGTAGAATTTGTTGCGATTGAGTCAAGCTTTGGCGAACTTATCGAAACCCTCGGGGAGGGAGGCTACTCCAGATTTCCTGTATTTAAGGAAACAATTGATAACGTTGTAGGTATCCTGTATGTAAAGGACCTGCTTAAGCAGGTAAAGAACCAGGAAGATTTCAGCGTTGAAAAAATCATTCGTCGTCCATATTTTGTTCCTGAAAGCAAACGTCTTGATTCACTCCTGAGGGAGTTTAAGCGAAGGAAAGTCCATATCGCTGTTGCGGTAGATGAATACGGAGGAGTGTCCGGGATTGTATGTTTAGAGGATATTATTGAAGAGATCGTTGGGGATATACAGGATGAGTTCGATAATGAGGTTGAGGATATTCTAGAAATAGGTGAGGGGACGTTTCTTTGCGATGCCCGGGTGGACATAGAAGATTTAAACGAAAAACTAAGCTTACAATTGCCGGAAGAAGACTTTGATACTCTAGGCGGTTTTGTTTTTGATATGTTCGGTAAAATACCGGTAAAGTATGAAAAGGTAAAGTTCAGCGGGATTGATTTTATAATTCAGGAAATGGACGGTCATAAAATAAAAACGGTAAAACTAGTAATTAAGGATACCGACAGTGCAGCATAGCTGCCGTCATAACACACACACACTGATTACTCTCTTGTTACTGCTCAGCAGCTTTTGGTTGTTCTTATCAGCCCGTAATCCCGCTATTGAGTTGTATCAACAGGGGGAGAAACGTCTAAAAGCCGATAATATTTTTGGAGCGATCGACCTTTTCAAAGAATCCCTATCCTATAACCCTGATTACGTGAAACCTATATACGGTCTGGGGACGGCTTACTTTAAACTGGAGGAATACGAGCAGGCTTTAGTGTATGCCCAGCGTGCATCCCGTCTCGATCACACCAATTCGAAAATCTCGGCGCTGGTGGGAAGAATTCACACCGGTCTCGGGTTGTATGAAGAGGCAAAACAAATTTTCAATAGAATTCTTGAGCGAGAACCTTATAATCTTGACGCACAATTCGGAAAAGCCGAGCTGCATGCTGCAATGGGGAATGTTGAAAATGCTATCGCCGGCTATCGTACAGCACTTGAATCAGATCCGTATAATCGCAGGGGCCTTCTTTCTGCAGCTCTCCTTTACGCGGCTAAAAACAACGCCCAGGAGGCGGCGGACCTCATCCAAACAGCGGTAGACAGTTATCCTGAAGACCCGCGTGTACATTCAATCGCAGCAGAGTATTACTATAAAATTGATGAAATCGAAAAAGCTGAAGAGCATGCCCGTCAAGCATTACAGTTGGACCGTAAAGCCGAAGATGCTATCTACGTACTTATCAGAATTCTATTTTTGGAGAATAGATTTGAAGATGCGGTTGAAACTGTAGAGAAAAACCTTGCAATCGATCGTGATGATCCCCTCCTTTGGTATCTGCGGGCAAAGGCTTTTATGCATACGGAGGATGAAAAAGGTGCGATAGAGAGTTTTTACACGGCCCTAAGCCTAAAACCAAGTGATGCAATTGCAAGGATCGCCTTGGAAGAGTTCTTAATGAAAAATTTCCCCCCCGACAATGAAGATAGAAAAACGGCCGCAGATATTCGGTTTGAATACGGTGCGGCCTATGAACGTGACAACAGGGTTGAACTTGCCCGACAGGAATACCGACGGGGTTTAATGTTAAATCCATACAGTCGGGATGGACGTCTAAAGTACGCTACTACCTTTAAGCGCTCCAACAATGTTGGAAAATACCTTTCAATACTTGAAGTTTTAAGTAATGAAGGAAATACAAACCAAGAAATTAATGATGAAATTGAAATCTATAGAAGTCTACGAGAAGATAGTGTAGCCCGTTCCTGGGGGGTGGACCAGTTTGCAATAGATCGTTTTCGTTACCGTTTTGCCCTATTTAATGATTCTGCCCTGTCAAGTTTGATCCATCTTCAGGCATCAGAACATTTAACCAGTTATATGCGGGGGATACTCCAGGGGAACGAACATATCCAAATTGATGATACGGGCAATGTAGAAACCTTTGCTGAGGCCTTCAAACGGGCCCGCACTGCAGGGGTCGATTTTTTTGTCGTCCTTACCTACCAGGAGGGCGAGCGTGCCTTCAAAACAGTTGCAAAGGTGTACAATGGTTCTACCGGTACGATTATAGATACTTTTGAGAGCCTTAGAACGGGAAACAGGAGAGTAAGCCAGGCACTTATTCGCATTGCCGGCAGTATCGCCGACGCACTTCCTTTACGAGGAACTATCCATCAAAGGGAGGATGAAACTGTGTTGATAGATATCGGGTCTTTTCAGGAAGTAACACCGGAGGATGAATTCGATGTAATTCGCAGTGACAACCTTGAGTTATCCAATAACAAGTTTGAATTGGAGTATACTCGGAGTGATATTCTAGGTCAGGTGGAAATTACCGAGGTAGATGACCTTCTATCGGTTGGACAAGTTACCACCGATCAGTTTTTCGATCTTGTAAACACCGGAGATGCGGTAATTCCTGTTCGTGAACAAGATGATCAAGATGAAAATCAGCCCGGGAATGATACCGAGGAACCACTCATAATTCCTTCAGAGCTCTATAAATCGCTTCTTGAGATAGAGTGATTCATTGACATATATTTCCCTATATCATATATTTTAATCGCACAAAAAGAATAATTTTCTAGGAGGATAGGATGAATTTAGCAATTAATGGATTTGGAAGAATCGGACGTAGTGTATTTAAGGTGGCCTTTGAACGTAAAGATGTGAATGTTGTAGCAATTAACGACATCACCGATGCAAAAACACTGGCTCATCTCCTCAAATATGATTCAAACTACGGCCCTTACCAGCACAAGGTTGAGGCAAAGGACGACGCTATCGTAGTAGACGGAAAAGAGATTAAAGTACTTGCAATCCGTGACCCCAAGAGCCTTCCGTGGAAGGACATGAAGGTCGATGTAGCTATTGAGTCAACCGGCGTGTTCCGTACCGCCTCGGGCCCCAAGGGCGGGTACAAAGACCATATCGAAGCAGGTGCAAAAAAGGTTATTCTGACGGTACCCGCTAAGGATAAAGTCGATAAGACCATTGTACTCGGTGTAAACGACAGCGATATTTCAGGCAGCGACGAGTCGGTATCAAACGCTTCCTGTACTACCAACTGTCTTGCTCCGGTAGCAAAGGTCCTTCATGATAAGTTCGGTATAGAAGAGGGTCTTATGACCACAACCCATGCATATACCGCCGACCAAAATCTGCAGGACGCTCCGCATAGCGATCTACGCCGCGCACGGGCAGCAGCCCTTTCTATTATTCCTACCACTACCGGTGCCGCTAAAGCAGTAGGACTGGTAATTCCTGAATTAAACGGTAAGTTGAACGGTATGGCTATGCGTATTCCGACACCCACCGGTTCAATTGTCGACCTTACAGTACAGCTCAAGAGCGATCCTTCTGTTGAAGAAGTAAATGCAGCAATGAAAGAAGCCGCTGAAGGCCCGATGAAGGGAATTCTTGAATATACCGAGGACCCAATTGTATCCATGGATATAAAAGGTAATCCTCATTCCTCTATTTTTGATGCAGAAACCACTATGAAAATTGGAAAAGGATTTTTCAAAGTGCTTTCATGGTACGACAACGAATGGGGATACAGTAACCGTGTAGTAGACCTGGCCGCAAAACTCGTGTAAGGGGGTTTATTATGGCCGTTAAAACAGTAAAAGATGTTGATTTAAAAGGAAAGCGCGTACTTGTACGGGCGGACTTCAATGTTCCCCTTAAAGAGGGCGTTATCACAGACGACACACGTATAAAAGCGGCCCTTCCCACGCTCCAGTATATACTGGAGCAGGAAGGGACTTCCCTGGTGCTCATGAGCCATCTCGGCAGACCGAAGGGTGAACGCAAACCGGAGTTCAGTCTTGCACCGATCGCCCAGCGTCTTTCAGAACTTCTTAACCGTCCCGTCGAAACAGCGGCAGATTGTGTTGGACCTGAAACAAAGGAAAGGGCTTCCAAACTGAAAGCAGGCGAAGTCCTTATGCTTGAAAATGTCCGTTACCATGGGGAAGAAACAAAAAATGATCCCTCCTTTGCCAAGCAACTGGCAGAAAACGGTGACCTTTTTGTGAACGATGCCTTCGGTACCGCACACCGAGCCCATGCCTCTACAGAAGGGGTCGCACACCTTCTCCCTTCTGCTGCGGGGTTTTTAATTGAAAAGGAAGTAAGGTTTTTTGAACACCTGCTTTCAAACCCGGAAAAGCCCTTTGTAGCTATTATCGGAGGGGCCAAGGTTTCAACTAAGATCGGAGTGCTTGAGACTCTTCTGGAGAAATGTACTACCCTGGTAATCGGCGGGGCAATGTCGTATACCTTTTTGAAAGCCCAGGGCCATTCCATTGGTAAGTCAAAAGTAGAAGACGAATACGTTGCTACTGCAAAGTCTTTGCTTGAACGCGCGGAAAAAGCCGGCGTGAAAGTACTGTTGCCTCTGGATCACCTTGGTGGTGAAGAATTTGACGAAAATACCGAGCCGAAATACGTAGATAGTGTCGATCTTCCCGATAATCTTATTGGGCTCGATGTTGGAATGAAAACCCTTGAAGCTCTGAAAGATACTATATCCGAGGCAAAGTCAGTAGTATGGAACGGACCAATGGGTGTGTTTGAATTTGAAAATTTCGCCAAGGGAACCCTTGAAGTTGCTGAAATGGTTGCAGCTTGTGAAGGTACTACCGTTGTCGGCGGTGGTGATTCAGTTGCGGCGGTAAATAAATTCGGTTTTGCAGAGAAAATCGATCATGTGTCCACCGGAGGCGGAGCCAGTCTTGAGTTTCTGGAAGGCAAAAAACTGCCTGGTATTGCTGTTTTAGAAAAATAAACGCGTGCACACCGCGTATGTAAATGGGAGATAATATGAGAAAACCTTATATAGCTGGAAACTGGAAAATGCATAAAACCAGGGCGGAGGCCCGTTCGGTTGCTGCTGATCTGGTGAAACAGGTAGAAGGAGTTGATCATAAAGTTATGATCGCTCCGGCTTTTACCGCTTTAGGAGATGTAGCCGAAGTGGTGAAGGGGAGTAATGTAATATTAGGCGCCCAAAATATGGCCGCCGCTGAAGAGGGTGCTCACACCGGTGAAGTTTCACCGCTCATGCTAAAAGAATGCGGTGTAGAAACCGTTATTCTCGGACACTCTGAACGCCGCCATGTATATGGCGAAAGCGATGAGCTGATTAACACGAAAGTAAAATTAGCTTTGGAGCATGGTTTTGAAGTAATTTTGTGTGTTGGAGAAACCCTGGATGAACGGGAAGCTAATAAAGCGGAGGCTGTAGTGAAAGAACAGCTCTCTTCGGGCCTTCAGGGCGTTGACAATTCGCAACTAAAAAAGGTAGTAATTGCATATGAGCCTGTATGGGCGATTGGAACGGGTAAAACAGCTACTCCTGAGGATGCAGATGCAATCCACAAGGTAGTTCGACAAGAAATTGCTAACCTGTATAATCAACAGGCTGCCGACCAAATTGTTATTCAATACGGTGGTTCGGTAAAGCCCAATAATATTGCATCGCTGATGGACAAAGACAACATCGACGGTGCCCTGGTGGGAGGTGCATCGTTGAAAACGGAGACCTTCGTACCTATTGTAAAGTTTAATCAGTAACGCAACGGAGTAATATTTATGGGATTTTTTGGTATTTTACTCTTGGTAATCTTCATCATCACCGCACTTCTACTGATTGTGCTGGTGATGATTCAGGACGACCAAGGTGAAGGTTTAGGCGGTATATTCGGCGGCTCAAGCAGTACGGCCTTCGGTTCACGTTCGGGAAATGTTCTCACACGTGCAACATCAATATTGGGAGCAGTATTCTTGCTCACAGCTTTTGGACTCGCCTGGGTCAATCGGACCCCGGAAGGCGGTGATGTCATTGGGGCCGCCCGAGCAGAAGCTTCTCAGGAAAATCAAGAGTGGTGGGCTGAACCGGTTAACACACCTGATCAAGAATCAGATGACCAGGAAGAGCTGCCTACCACCGAAGAGCAGTAAATCTCAGGGTGTCCCCGAGGTTCTATAAGAATCGGGGACACTTTTTTCTACACAGATTTTTCTGCACAGACAAATCCACATGCTGTGTGTGGGGATATGTAGTCAGGAGTAATAATGAAAGTCGCAGTAGTTTTTTTTGCGGGAAACAATCGTAATCAACTGACGGAAACGGCAAAGGGTTTACAGCAGGGTTTAGAAAAACAGGGCCATCAGGTAGATCTCATAGATGGAGATCGTGATGTAAATGTCAAGCTTACCATTTATGAATATATTTGCATTGGGGTGACCGCTATAAATTTTTTCGGTGGAAAAGTAAAGGATCACATACCCAAGTTTCTCTCTAATTCCGGTTTAGTATCCGGAAAACGAAGCTTTGCATTTACAACAAAAACAGGCCTAAGACAGATGAAAACCCTTCGGACGCTCATGAAATCGATGGAGCATGAAGGAATGTATCTGAAAAACTCAGATATTCTTTCAAATCCCCAGGAAGCGGAAGAAGTAGGAAAGCGACTTCATGTAGGATAGTCGTCATGTGGGATAGGTTTTTTGAAAATAAAAGGACACAAAGGAAGGTTATGACTATATGAGAAAGACTGTAATAGCTATACTTATTTTTACCCTCGGGTTCACAGGATTACTGTGGGCGGATATCCTGGGCGAAACAGTAGCAACTGTCAATCTTACCCATACTCAAGGAATAACAAGCCGACAGGTAACTGAAAAACTGGAAGAAATAAAAAAGATGGGGGCCCAAAGCGGAGCACCGGTGAACCAAATTACCCGCGACCAGGTTGTAGAATCACTCATCTCTGAAATTCTAATAAAACAGGCCGCTGAAAGAGACGGTGTAAGTGTACAGCAGGAAGATCTGAATCGCCTTATCAATCAACAGAAGCGACAGGTTGAAGCCCAGCTTGGACAAAGTGTAGGTGATAAGGAGTTTCAATCGATTGTTACCCAAGAAACCGGCTATACTTGGGAAGAATATACCCAGAGAATCGAGGATCAGCTTTTACAGCAAAGTTATATTACCCAAAAAAAACGGAGCTTGTTTGAATCAATCAATCCCCCGACTGAGCGGGAGGTGAGAGAGCGGTATCAGGAAAACGCCACCGATTTTACAAATCCTGAATATGTAAGAATTAGTCACATATTCATTCCAGCGAGAAACAAAAACGAAGATGAACAAAAAAAGGCACTGGAAAAATTGAAAAATGCCCGTACACAGTTGCGTTCAGGCGAGTACAGTTTTGATGATTTAGTATTGAAGTATTCGGAGGATGAAAACTCCAAATTCAGCGGCGGTGATGTTGGATTTGTAACTAGAAATAATCAACAAGTAAAAAGTGTGTATGGACAGAACTTTTTCGATGAAATATTTGCATTAGAAGAAGGTGATGTATCCGACATTATTGAATCCAATGTAGGGTATCATATAGTTAAAGCAACTGAGCATGAAAAGCCCAAGATACTGGGCTTAGAAGATAAAATTGCTCCGGATAATCCTATGAAAGTACGTGAGTATTTGCGTAATCGAATTTATCAGGAGCGTCAACAACAGACGCTGCAAAAGGCTATGAACGAAGTAATGGCGGAATTACGAGAACAGGCCGAAATTGTGCGATACGACTAAATAATGGGATCACGTAGAAAAGCTAGAGTATTAGCACTGCAAGCCCTCTTCAGTTGGGATTATACATCTCAAAACAGTGGGGAACTTTGCCGCTTTGAGTGGCTGGATGAGGAACGACGGGCAACATATGAAGAAGACACCCTCATATTTGCCCGTTTCATAGTACAGGGAACACTGGAAAATATAGAAGAAATAGACTCAAAGATAAAGGAACAACTGGAGCATTGGGATTTTACACGGCTTGCACGGGTTGATTTAGCTATTTTACGTTTTAGTATATACGCTTTGATGTATCAGAAGGAAATCCCGGTTTCTGTCACCATTGATGAAGCTATTGATTTGGCAAAACAATACGGTAGTGGAGATTCATACCGTTTTATTAATGGCGTACTGGATGGTGTAAGAAAACAACTATCGGAAAGATAATGAATAAAAAAGATGGGTGGTTAATTGTCGCTATCATAGTTATTGCTGCTATGCTTATAGTCACGGTTACACTAATTCTGGAACAAAAAAAAAGTACCGATGCCCTTCAGGAATCAGCTTATATTTCTGAAATTGACAGTTTGATTTCCAAGGGAGCACTGGAAACTGCAGAAGAAAGCATCCTTGAGTTAGCTCGAAAAGATTTATCCGCTGCCAGTTATATCAGATTACTTAAAAGGGCCTACTCCATATCCCGGCACACTACATCATATAGCCTGTTCAACAGTGTCACAGGGACTGCATTAGCGGCATATCCCGCACGAACAGATCTTGCCGCCCTAAGAATATATGGACTTCTAAGAACCGATCGCGTTCAAAGCGCTGTAGAAGTGTATAATTCAAGGGACCTAGAAAGCGATGAATGGCCCCGAATCTCCTCCGAGGTAAGCCTCTATGGAGAATCTTCAACTTCAGAACAAGTCCTGTCGGAAAAAAGCGAAGCCGAAGACTTTTTACGTATGTATCAAAAAACTGAAAGTTACGGTTTCCTTCTAGACGGTCTTTTAATTCTTCTGCGAGAAGGAAAAGTCCAATCCGCCTATTCGACAGCAGTTGAAGACAACAATTTATCAGAATTGCCGCCGGAATTTGCATTTTTACTGTTGTTTGATTCGAAACATTGGCCTCAGGCAGAGGATGTGTTAGATCGTTATCCCCAATTGTACAGTAAAGTTGAATATCTTTTTTTAACGGCAGATGTGTATATGTTTCAGCAGAAAATGGAAAAAGCATCTACTATATATAAAAATCTGCTTTTAAATAATAGGCGGATGCAAACCACTTATAAATCTCGAGCTTTGCTCAATCTTTTATATATTCACGACACACAAAACAGGGAACTTCCCGGGGAGTTTGTTGAAAAGATATCTCAAGTAGCGAAAGAAGATCCTGAGCATTCTGCACTCTTGTTTGCCGGTTATTATTTATCCCGGAACAGACCTGACCGTGCCCAAAATTTACTGAACATATCAGCGGAAACCGGTGAACAGAATTTAATGAGGCAGATAATTCAAGAAGAGACCGGTGAAACGGTGAACCCGGAACGCTACAAGGCCCTGCTGTGGCGTCTGGTGTATCGTACGGAAAAGGAGAAATACGCCCAGTATCTTGCATGGTTCCTTCTGGGAATAGAAGATATAGGGGGGCTTGAAAGTTTAGTTGAATACGGCAATAGGGCCTATGGCACCAAAGCCTGGGTTCAGTTTTATGAAGCTGTCTTGCATATGTACAGTCGTGACTATGAAAAAGCCGCCGATTTGTTTAAAACTGCCTTCGAAACTGAAGCACAGTGGGAATACCTCTATAATGCAGCCTTGAACTATAGTGCTTTGGACAATATAAACTCAGCCCTTGATGAGCTGAAGACGGCCAAAACTGTAGTGGCGGAAGATTCTCAGGGAAATACAGTTATTTCTGCAGAGCAAATCGAACTGCTCATTCAAAGTGGACGCTATTCTGAAGCCCGAAGGGAACTAAATATATTCGAAAACAAGTTTCCTAATAATATGAGCGCCGGACTCCTAAGAAGCCTACTTGAAGCACGAACAGGTGATTGATATTATACTACGGGAGTGAAGAGTCACATGATAAAATTAAAAAGCCACGAAGAAATTGATCGCATAAGAGAATCATGCCATTTACTAGAACACACACACAGAGAAATCGCCGCACTTATTGATGTTGGAATTACCACTGCAGAATTAGACCATTTTGCCCAATCCTACATTGAGTCCCATGGAGGTATACCTGCATTCTTAAACTACATGGGATATCCCGCGAGCCTGTGTACATCGGTTAATAGTGTGGTTATTCATGGAATTCCCGGGGACTATAAACTAAGAAACGGAGATATTATTAGTCTTGATTTGGGGATTGATCTACACGGCTATTTTAGTGATGCCGCCCGAACATATGAGGTGGGAAGGGTATCCGAGAAGGCCCATGAATTAGTAGAGGTGACCCGTCAATGTCTCTACGCAGGTATAGAGAAGGCAAAGATGGGGAATAGGATACAGGACATAGGACGGGCGGTCTCTTCTTTAGCTAATCGTCACGACTTTGGTGTGGTAAAAGAGTACTGTGGCCACGGGGTTGGTTTTTCACAACACGAAGACCCCCAAATTCCCAACTACGTAAGCAGGGGCCCGAATCCCCGCATAAAACGCGGCATGGTACTTGCGATTGAACCGATGATCAATCTCGGCACAGGAAAAGTAATGCTCCATGACGACGGATGGACTGTAGAAACTTCGGACAAACAACTTTCTGCTCATTGGGAGCATACCGTTGCCGTATTTGAGGACTATACGGAAATACTAACACAAGTTGATTAAATCTCGCCCTTCAAAAAGCTGCTGCACACAGCAATTACCATAATAAACTTTTGACGGTCAGGGTAAAAATTATTTATATTCTAATCAGTCTAAACAGCCTAAAAAAACGTTAGTTTCGGAGGAAATGTGAGAATGGACCATAAAAAATTATTTTATTCCAAGAAATTTTTTCTTTTCAATCTGGTGCTTGTAGGTGTAATTGTAGGATTTACTTTATCCTTTATCACCTTCGGCTGCTCTACAGATGTAAAGGCTGGAGAAAAAGCCCAGGCCCAAGAGGAGTCTGACACATCTGCATCGGCAAAAGATATGGCTACAGCCGCCTCACTGCAAAACTCCTTTCGAAGTGTGGCCCAAAAGTCGCTTCCGGTGGTGGTAGAATTAAAGGTTGTTGAAATTGTGCAGCAACAGGCACCGAGCTCCAGGGGATGGCCTTGGGATTTCCTCTTTCCGGAAGAAAACAATAATAACAACAACAACGACGGTGAAGAACGCGAATTTAGAAATCAGGGGCTTGGATCAGGAGTTATAGTACGTAAAAACGGCAATAAGTACTATATACTTACCAACGACCACGTAGTTGGTGAAGCCGATGAGATAAAGGCAATCTTAAATGATGGTAAAGAATTTACCGCCAGCCTTGTAGGTAAGGATCCAAGAAAAGACCTTGCCCTGGTTATGTTTGAATCAAAGAGGGACGACATACCGATCGCCGAGCTCGGTGACTCGGATAAAACTCAGGTAGGCGACTGGGTTTTGGCTGTAGGGAGCCCCTTTGGGTTTGTCTCCAGTGTAACCGCCGGAATTGTAAGCGCCAAAGGTCGGTCAGGCCCCCAGGGGAACATAAGCGACTTTATTCAAACCGACGCCGCCATAAATCGCGGTAACTCCGGAGGTGCGCTGGTAAATATCGATGGTGAAGTCGTGGGAATCAACACCTGGATTGCAGCTCCTACAGGGGGAAGCGTCGGGTTAGGCTTCGCGATTCCAATAAACAATGCAAAAAAAGCCATAGATGATTTTATTACAAAGGGTAAAGTAGAATACGGGTGGTTAGGTGTCACCGTTGGAGATGTAAATCAGGAACTCGCCGATACAATTGGACTCGATGCAAGGGACGGAGCATTTATACACAATGTGTATATTGATTCTCCCGCCGACAAGGGCGGTATACGCCCGGGAGATTTTATTACTCAAATAAACGGTAGGAACGTTTCGGGCCGCGACGAAGTTGTACGGGTGGTTGGAGACCTGGAAGCAGGTGAAAAGGCAACTTTTCAAGTAAATCGGTTTGGTAAGGAAACAACCCTGGAAGTTGAAATCGGAAAAAGAAAAGAAAGCGAAGAGATTCTTTCCAATCAGAATAAGTTATGGCCCGGAATGATTGTAGTACCCCTTGAAGAGGAAGCTCGAAAAGAACTTGATCTGGATAAATCGCAATCCGGTGTACTAGTTGCAAACGTGGATAAAGGAACAAAAGCATATATTGGTGGAATAAGAAATTACGATGTTATTACCAAAATAAACGATAATAATGTCAATTCTCTGGAAGACTTCTATCAGTTGATTAGTGACAAGTCAATAAATGAATTCAAGATTTCCTATCTAAGAGAAGGTAATAAATACTTTACCGGAATTGAGCGTTAGGGTACACTACACATACCATAGTTGATGAAGCAACACGGAGGGCCTCAACGGCCCTCCGTTTACATCGTACCAAACACCGGGAGGTATGTATGAAAGATTTTGTAGAGTACGATCAAGTTCGAAACAACTCACTAAAGCTGGCCCACCGTATTCACGAAGACGGGTTTATACCCGATGTGATATATGTACTGCTGCGGGGAGGGGCTTACATAGGAAACGTAATTAGTGAATACTTTAAAATTGTGCGGCGTGATGAAAGGCCGGTTTTTTATGCGGCTGTCGTTGCCCGTTCATATACGGATATTCATAAAAGAAGCCGGGTAATGATTGACGGCTGGACTTATAAGCCCGAATATTTAAGAAACGGCGATAAAGTACTTCTTGTCGACGACATTTACGATTCAGGCAGGACCATGAACTACCTGGCGGAAGTAATTATGGACCATGGCATTCCCCGGGAAGATCTAAAAATAGCAGTCCATGATTACAAATTCTTTCCTAACAGCAATGAGCAGATGCCGGTAAGTCCTGACTACTACTGCCGCAAACATACGGTACACTCTCCAGAGGATGATGTGTGGATCCATTATAAAAGCCACGAATTTGTAGGTTTAACAAAGGAGGAATTCCAGAATAACTACTCCTTTACCGATAAAGATTTTATAGGGATACTGGATAAGGAACTATTTAATAGAAAGCGGTAGGGGGGGTATGAGAATACCGATTTTGCACTTATTAAAAAAAAGCTTACTACTGTTACTGTACGTGAGTATAGGTATTGGCAGTATGTACGCCCAAGACGGTCCGGTAGAACTTTCTCCAGCCCCTGGTTCTTATTCCGGTACAACTCTGATTAGGATAGAATCAAATCTTGAAACTGCCGTAGAATACCGTTTTAAGGGAAGTACCGATACCAGATGGGTCAAATATAAATATCCTCTCCGGCTCACCGCTCTTCCAGGGGAGGAAAGGCTTTTTAATCTACAAGTACGATATCAATATCAAAATGAAGAAAAAATCAACAGTTATCGCTACAGTATCGATAGAAAAGCTCCTGAAGCTCCGATAGCTTCTATTAATGAAAAACAGGGCAGATCTATACTTGAATTAACTTCTACAGAAAGTAATTCTCGTATAAAGTACTGGATTTCATCCTTCAAAAACAAAAACTTTAAGACCTGGAATAATGATAAGCCCGTAATTTCTGACCAGGAAATAGTGAAAGCCTTCAGCGTTGATCCCGCCGGAAATCAAAGCGCACTTGTAACAAAAAAAATCGCCACCGACACTTCCTGTGAGCCTCAGAGAGAAATTACCCTCGCATCTCCGGTAAAGGGTACCTTCGCCAATCGCCAGCTGCTTGTGCTACCTAATGCCCACTGCTTCGAGTGGGTAAGGTACAGTTTTGATGATAATGAGCCAAAAAATAGCGGTATCAATTATGAAAAACCTACCCTCATTGATAAGACAGGGACTATACAGCTTTGGATTCAGGCAAAACCGTATGGAGACGAAACATTATTAGAGAAAAGACTTCAGTTTTCAGTTAGAGAATTGCAGCACCCCTCTTTAAAAGCTTTTTCCGCAATCGAGGCCGGTACCGGATTAGAACCAAAGGAAAAATTACCGGTACCACTTGTTAAAGAAGACATTGAATTATATTTTTCATTGAACGACACAAAAGTAACCAGGGACCATCCTTCACTTGAGGACGCACTACCGGTACACACTGCAGAGGGAATGATAAATTATATTCCCTATCGTATAGGTGCTTTTATTCCCTCAGAGGACACCATAATCCAGTATCGTTATTTCTATATTGTTGATAATCGTATCCCACCAAATCCCTCAATTGAAATTTCAGGGTCCCTGCCGTTTAACTCTGAAATTAATGTAAACCTGTACTCGGATAAAGATGCAGCTACTTTTTATACAATCGACGGTTCAACCCCCGACAGATTTTCTACCCGCTATTCCGAAGGGTTTACGCTAAAAGCAGAAAATGCTTCAAAACTTGGGGTTATACCCTTACAGGCTATATCACGTTATCCAAATGGAAATACAAGTGAAGTAGTACGAAAACTCCTTTCCTTCGATCGAGAAACACCTTCAGCACCTCAATTTAAACTTCAGGAAAAGGATAAAGAGGGGGCTACCATTCAGGTGAGTCACCCCGATCCCGACACGGAAATCATTTATGCAATTGGTTATGGTGAGACCCCTCTACTACAGATAAATTCGAGTTCTCCCTCCATTTCAAAACAGTTTCGTATAGATTTTCCTTACGGTTATCAGGGCAGGGCCTTTTTGCGATTTGCCGCACGTGATACAGCCGGTAACATCTCAACTAGAACTTCAACTGTTCGTATTGATGTCGATTCTATTCCTCCGGAAGCCCCTGTCCCTCATCTAGAAGAGAATCAATTGAGTTTTGAAAGTCCTTATACCGTATATTATAAACTTGATGAAGATTACACTACATATTCAGGGCCGATCACACTACACGTTGAGGAGAACAAAAAAAATATCTACAGGCTGAGTGCTTTTGCTCAAGACGAGTCACTAAACTATTCTGAAAAGGTCACCCGAGAATATGTAATAGATAACAGAAAGGCCGCACCTCCGGAAATTATTAGTCTGGATAATAAAACTAGTAGCAATGCGGCTATTACTGTCCGCTGCATACCTCCTTATTCTGATGCGCTGGTATACTACAAAATTTACCGCTTATTAGGTGAAGCAGAACTGCCTGAAGAAACACAGAGTTTTCCACCGGATTTTGAAGACAATCAATACACCGATTCAATTAAATTGACTGGTGCCGATAACAAGGAAATACGCTATGTGCTTAAGGTGCGGAGTTACCTGCCCTCCACAGACACATGGAGTCCGACTAGCAGTGAGACCTTTGTTATAGATAAACAGCCCCCCAAAACCCCGGACACACTTTCTGTTTTAGATAAACAAATATATTCAAAACCTGTACACCTTCAGCGTGAGGAAGCCGGAGAAGAGAACCGGACCTGGGTTTATGCTAGGGAACAGAAAAACCACACCAAGGAACAGGACTCCGAGGGGACTGTTACAGTTGAAACCGTTCATTCCCATGGAGTACCTCTCTCTCGGGGGCTTTACATTGAAGGAGAAGAGGGTAAGGAGAAAAATTATGACCTCTATTTTGCCTCCTTTGATACAGTCGGCAATAGTACTTTAAGTGCTGCCCATTCTTTTACGATCGACCGAAATCCTCCGGCTATTCCTCCGATAAAAGGCATCCCGAAAGAAAATCAAGTCGGAGGGCCTTTAGAGATTTTCTATTCTAATGAATATGAGGATAAAGTAATTTATGAACTCTCTACGGATGGGGGTGGTCCCCGGGACCCGCAACCGGGCTCTCCAACCTTAGCCGACGGGCCACTGGTCTTGGATAAGGAAGGTGCCGCCACTTACTTTTTTTCATACCGCGGCATGGATGCGGCGGGAAATTTGTCCCCTGTAAAAACTGAAATTATAAGAGTTTCAGCACAAAAACCCCAGCCTCCGAGCATCGACATTGAAGATGTTGGGGACCAAGCATTTCTTATTAGAATAGATTCGGAGCATGATTCATTAGTGTATGCAAAAATAAACGGAGGAGAGTTCAAGCCTTACACAGAAAGGATTACCTTTTACCAAAGCAACAAGAGCGATACTCTGAAAATAGAAGCCTACGCAAATAACAGGTACGGCACTAAAAGTGAAATTGCCCAATCTCAAATTTCATTTCAACATTACACACAAAAATTAATAGAAGGAATAAAGGACGGGGGGCTCTACAAAGAGGACCTTACAATTACACCGTCGGAAAGCACTAATGATATTCGTTATGAGCTGTCGAAGGAAAATTACGGCACTAAAGAGGTAACATCCTTTTCACCGAAACTCTTTTCTCCCATCTCAATAGATATTCCCCCAGGTAAAACTGAAACCTTTCGGCTTTCAGTGGGTATATATGATGAAGATAGTGACAGAATCATTTCTACCCGTACATATCGTTTTACAATTGACAAAACCCCGCCTCTTCCGCCCAGTATTGCGGGAATACAGCCGGAATACCACTATACGGAGGACCAAACTGTACGGATAATTGCTCGGGATGAGGCAAGCATCTACTTCCGCACAAAACAAAAAGAGGGTTCCGAGACTCCGTACAGAAGGTATGTGCAGCCGGAAAAGGTTTCAGTCCGTCCGGGAACAAGAAAAGATCTTGTTATTGAAGCATGGAGTGAAGATCGCGCCGGTAACAGAAGTAAAACTGTTACTGCAGAATTTGTTATTGATAAAGAGAGTATATATGTGGCCTCAAACGGCAAAGATGCTTTTTCCGGTGGAAAAGAAAGTCCCTTTAGAAGTATCGACAGAGCCCTGTATGAAGCGGTCACCACCCACAGAAATACTATTTACCTCGCGGAGGGTGAGTATTCAATAACAAATCCTCTCACTATACAGAACCAGCTTACTTTGATCGGAGGCCTAAACCAGGCAAACTGGAAACCTAAAGAGGGGGCGAAAACATTTCTCAGCATTGGAGATAATTTCAACAATAGGAAATCCCTTTTTACAATAAAACAGGGGTCGTTAAAACTTGAAAACCTGGTCCTTTCAAATATCGATCTGGAAAATAATCTTTTTGTTCAGGAAGGGGTCCATTCAACTTTGCTTATACGAAACAGTGAACTGTTACATGCAAATGGGAATGCTCCAAGTATTATTTGGTCAAAGAACGGGAATCTGGTACTGCATAATTCTACTATTGATATCGGACCTGTGCATGATGGGGAAATACTGAAAATTGATAATAGTTCCGCAGTTTTGCGTGACTGTAACATCAGTTCAAAAAAAAGCTATGGAAATCTCTCGTTACTTAAGTTAAACGGTACCGATATCGAAATACTCAATACAAAACTCTCTACCCACGAGGCGGAATATATCCAGGTAATATCCGCACTCAATACGGACCTTCATATAAAAAATTCGTCAATCAATTTCGGATCAGCACAAGTAAGCTCAACCGGGATACAACAGAAGGGTGGAAAACTTAGCATCAGTGATACCGATATGGGGAACAATGGTTTTTCTGCTCATGTAGCTACAGGTATTGAGGTGGAGAATGTGATTACTGAAATGGAAAATATCAACTTAACAGGGAACGCGAACCTGGGGTTAGTACAAATTAAAGCGAAAAACAGCAGTATAAATTTAACTGATTCTATGTTGAAAAACAGTTCTACCCGGGAGTTTTCTTATCTCCTGCGCATGAACGGGGGAAGCTGTGCTGTAAAAAACAGCGAGTTATTTTCCGACAGCTCCTACGATATTACGGGGGTAGAATTAAAGAATGATGCGGTTGCGATGATTCAGAATAGTAAGATTGTTGTATCCCGTGGTGAGAGTTCTACCTTCGGTATAACTATTGACGGACCGGTGGTATGTACACTACAGGACAGTACAATCAAGACCGATCCCGGTAGCTCTGAATCAATCGCCGTCCGCCGGAAAAATACTCGGGGCGACCTAAAACTTGTGAATAATGTCTTTAGCGAATGGAGCTATATTCTAGAGAGCCCGGATATAAAAGCCCAAAATACTGAAGTGCTTGAGGCTGAAATTCCACCTTTCGATACTAAGAATCCTCATAGGGAAAATAGAACAGAATAGTGTGAATCACTTGAGGTGCTTTCAAAGTTTTTTCAAAAGAATATAAGCTGGAATAATTCTGAAAGCACCTAATTTTTTATTGACGCCTAAAATCTTCAGAACTTGTGCGCTGCCATAAACCGTTCTCTGTTGCAAGATAAAACACATCATCAGCCGAGGATACCCAAATATCAAATACCATTGACTGCGCTAAATCGGGGTAGGCGGCCTCAAATGATTGAGGATCGCTGGTAGAGGCTGTTTCCGTCGGTCCAACGACAGAAGCTTCTGTTTCTGAAAGGTTTAATTCAAAATACCCGTCGTTAGTGCCAATAAGAAGGTACTTAGTATCAGTAGAATCAGTAAAAACCGCGGCACTAGACTCAGAAGGATTTTCAGAGACCGAATCAATATAGTCCCAGCTTGACCCGTCGGTGGATCTAAACACCTGGCCGCTGCTGGTGATAGCGTAAAGATTTGTTCCATCGTTGGTAATGGCCGCAAAATCACCGCTTTTCTCAGTGTCCCCAGTAGCCGAAAAGGTGAGTACCGAAATATCGGTCAAGCTGCCCTCCGAACATGAGTATATATCTGTGTCCGATATGATATAATGGCTGCCGTCAAGAAAGGTGCCGTCGATCGCGGCAAAAGCATCATCATTCGCTACCTTGTTCGCAGCATCGAGGGGATTTGTACTTAAGTCGTTGATAAGGTATAACTGGGGATCCGTGCTTTTACCCACTCTCAGGGCGTACGTGTTGTCTCCTATATCTATCAGTTTGCCCTTATCGTCAAAGTCGCTATCCTCTATTTCGCTCCAGACAGAATTATCAATATCCAATTCTTTCAGTATTCCCTTTTCAAGACTGCTATCGTCTTTATTAAAAAACGCGTACAAGGCGTCGGGGTCGGCGCCCCCCTCGTAGGCGACAATATCATAACCATTACCGATGTCATTCCAACTGCTTCCGGATTGTTCTTTTTCCCAAATACTTCTGCCGGTAAGGGCGTACACCTTTGTACCTACCTCTACTACCTGATGGACCGGTAATTCGGATATTTTAGAATTGATTTGCTTTTCTTCCTTGCTTATTGAATAGTATATTCCTACCCCGTCTTTATTGCATCCTGAAAAGAGAAGCGGCAACAGGATTCCGACTGTAATAAAGGAAAAAAATGTGGTTTTAATATAATTCTTCATGTTATAGTACCTCTATTAAGAGAAGTGGTATCGGGCGGAGAAACTTATTTCAAGATGATTCCCAAAGCTGGAATTTTCCGATTTATCGCCAAAATATATTTCCGGGACCCACCAATAGTCCAGGCTCATTCCAAGGCCCCATTCAGCATTAAGATTGTAATAGCTCGAAATACCCGGTACCGCAATCGGTCCCATATACAGCTGGTCCTGTACTCGGTTTATAACAAATCCACCTTTAAGGGAAAGGGGAAACTCAAAGGAGCCTGATTTAAAAAGGTATTCCGCAAACATAGTAATAGGTATAAGACTATGCACAAAGCCGTTTGGAGTAAACGCAAAAGAACCTGCAAGCTCAACTCCGAGGGCAAAACGAGGGGTCAAATAACTCCCCCAGCTTAAAGACCCGCTTCCACCAAGAGTGAGCTGCCCGAGGGCTGGTTCAAATAGATCTACATCATCGTTACTCTCGGCCCCGGGAAAGTGAAAAAAGAGGGGAAGAAAAAAGCCTGCATCGATTGTAAAAATCTGACTACCCAGGTCATATGCCTCAAGAAACTGTTCATCCTCCGGAGCCCCTTCAGCGGGAGGATCTTTCTCTTCAGGCCTTTCCTGAAAACCTTCCTCAGGTTCCTGTTCGGAAGGGTCCTGGTCGGTGGGGTTTTGTCCGTCCTGAGCATGTACGGCAAAGGAGACAAAGCAAAATATCAACGATATCATCAGTAAATTAATAAAATTGCGTGTTCTTAACATATATCCTCAATCTTCCTTGAACTCTAAATTGGTATATTGTCAATGATAGTAACACTACAGACCCCTTTTATCAACAGGACCGCAACAGCAATAGCAATTCGCAATGTGAAAATTTTTGGGAAATTTTCACATTGCGAATGCTCACCTTTTGTATAAAATAAGTATTTTATCTTAAAGATGGTGTGGGTATTCTCATTTTGGAAGCCTTATGGCTTTCAAAATGAGAATACCAGCAACAGCAAAAGAAATCGTCGGGCACATATATCATAAATTTTTTTTGTATATTATAATAATCATATATCTACACACGTAAAAGGAGTTTTTTTATGTCTGCTGAAATAATTGACGGAAAAGAATTAGCAAAGGAAATGCGGGCCGAAATAGCTGAAGAAGTAAAAAAACTTGGTTCCCAAGGGGTTATTCCGGGTTTAGGAGTTATCCTGGTCGGGGAGGACCCGGCGAGTAATTCTTATGTAAAGGCAAAGGAAAGGGCCTGTGAGAAAGCCGGCATTTACTCCGATGATAATCGCCTGCCGACTGGAACAAGCGAAGAGGAACTATTAAAAATAATTGACCGAATGAACGATGACCCAAAGATCCACGGTATTTTGGTTCAATTGCCCCTGCCTGATCATATTGATGAAGAAAAGGTCTTATTGAGAATTAAGCCGGAAAAGGACGTAGACGGTTTTCATCCCTTCAATGTGGGGCGGATGATGCTGGGGCAACCCTCATTTTTGCCATGCACCCCCCATGGTATAATTCAAATGCTTCTTCGTTCAGGGGCGGCTACAAAGGGTGCCCATGCGGTCATAGTGGGAAGAAGCAATATTGTAGGAAAACCACTTGCCAATATGCTGCTTCAAAAAGCGGAGGGAAGAAATGCTACCGTTACAGTATGCCACTCGGCCACCAAGGATATGCCCTCTATTACGCGACAGGCGGATATTCTAATAGCGGCTGCGGGCAAACCGGAGATGATTAGCAGCGACATGGTTAAACCCGGGGCTGTTGTTATTGACGTTGGTGTAAACCGGGTTGAAGATGCTACCAAGAAAAAGGGGTATCGCCTGGTAGGTGACGTAGAATTCGATGCAGTTTCGGAAAAGGCCTCTAAAATAACTCCTGTCCCGGGAGGGGTGGGTCCGATGACCATCACAATGCTTCTGTATAATACGCTTGAATCTGCGAAAAACCACATGAAGGGGTAATATCCCGAATACTTCTCATAACAGGTAGTCTCATTTTGGAAGTCTTATGACTTCCAAAATGAGAATACCCACAACATCTTTAAGATAAATTACTTATCTTAAACAAAAGGTGAGCATTCGCAATGTGAAAATTTTATAGAAATTTTCACACTGCGAATTGCTGTTCTCATAATTCGGCTGCTATGATAGTATAAGCGTCGATCATACCCTGGAGGCCTCTTTGTGAGTAGTAAAAATCTCAAACAGCAGTATAGACAGCTTCAAGAAGATAATTTTCCCAAATGTATGGAGATCAGTTTTGGGGAGGACTCCTTTTCCCAAAAGCTTCGTTTTGAGAAAGTAACATGGAATATAGAGGAACAGGAAAAGGGGCTGCGATATGGTGAAAACCCCCACCAGAAAGCGGCCTTGTATCGCCTGGTCAACGGTAATCTTGTATTAGGGGAGGTTGAGGCTGTAACGCCCAATTCTCCTTTAGTTTCTGCCGCTCAGTTGAAGAAATCGGGAAAACATCCTGGTATGATCAACATTACCGACGTAGACAGTGCGTTACATATACTCCGTTATCTCCCCGATGAGCCGGCCACCGTTATTATCAAACACAATAATCCCTGTGGTGTAGCTCAGCGGTCAGACCTGGCGGAAAGCTATGTTTCCGCCTTCATGGCCGATCCCATCGCCGCATTTGGCGGGGTAGTGGCCCTAAACAGGGAAGTAGACGGGGCAACCGCCAAAGAAATCTTGCAGCATTACACCGAAGTAATTGTGGCCCCCTCTTATACCAACGCTGCAATGGACCTTTTCGAGCAGAAAAAGAATTTACGTATTATGGAAATTCAAAACATAGAAAGATTGCAGGAGCTCACAGCTTCACCTTATATAGATTTTCACTCTCTCATCGACGGCGGAATGGTGGTCCAATGGTCATATCAAACACAAATTCTTTCCATCGACGATTTCTTACCTGCAGAAACTGAATATAAGGGCACTACTTATAAAGTAACTAGAGCCCCCACCCATGATGAGCTGCAGGACCTTTTATTCGGGTGGCATGTCGAAAGCGGAGTAAGCAGTAACTCCGTGCTGTATGTGAAAAATCGCACTACCATCGGAATAGGTACCGGAGAACAAGACCGTGTAGGCTGTGCTGAAATTGCCCGGGACAAGGCTTTTTCCAAATGTGCCCAAAGATATGCACTCACAACCTTCGGTCAAAACTATACGGATTTGGATTTGACTGATAAAAATAGAGTAGATCAGTACGTTCAAGAGGAAAAAGGGGACATCAGGAAGGGAGTAATGGTTTCCGACGGCTTTTTTCCCTTTCGAGACGGTATAGAAGTAGGGCTTGAGGCGGGGGTAACCGCGGTTGTACAGCCCGGGGGTTCGGTACGGGATTTTGAATCTATTGAAGCGTGCAATGAATATGGATCTACGATGGTGTTTACAGGTGAAAGGTCCTTCCGTCACTAAATTGGAATCCTGATTTATGAAAATAAACAAGAAATTCTTACTTAGCATAACCTCTGCGATTGTACTTACCCTGATAATTGGTGGAGGCTGGTTATCGCTGCATTTGCAAATTCAAAAACTAAGACACACTATCAGTACATTCAACGATACCGTAAGCAGTGAAGTAGAAGAACACCAGTCAACACTCAAGAAAATCACTTTAAACCAGAGTATTTTATTTGAAAATCTCAACGAAAACCGGGAGGCCCTGCAGCTGCCCACGGCCAATTCAATTCCTGTACAGGATAGAACCGAAAATGAAACACAGACTCAGCTCCCAGGTGAAACTGATCAGCTCTTTTTTGAGGGGGTTCGTTATTTTGACGAACATTATCGTTTTGAACAGTTGCAACGAGAATTTTCCCGGTTTATCAAGGATTCTTCTTTTCAAGAAAAAATTCTTTCATTTGAACTGCAATTACAAGGGGTGAACAAGCGTCGTTATTCCCTTTTGAGGAACGGTGAAACCTTATTTATTATAGATGCGCTGTATACCCCCGATAAAACCCAGGCCCGTATAAGCTCGGTCCTCCAAAATGAAAAAACAATAGATATTTCTGAAAACACATCTGAGGGTTCCTCAATTCAGAGGGCACTTCAGTTTATTGAAGAAGAACTTACTACAACAGAAGAACATTATAAGGTTTTTACTTCAAAAGTGGCGAAGTGCGATGACTTTTTACAAAAACAGTCGAATACGGAAATATTCGCTGAAAAAAAGCTGAAACTGCTCTCCCCTGAAAATGTAGCCCACCCAGGTATGGAAACTGCAATGTGGCAGGTGTCCTCTACGAACACATCAGAGGCAAGGGGGGAAAGATTTTTCAGTGCGGGAGTGCGTTTTCAGGATGCACACTACTTTGTAGCGCAACAAACTTTTAAGGACTATTCAGATTTTCAAGAAGAGTTCAAAAAAGGCATTTCCAAAATAGACAGCAGAACCCCGCAACAAAAAAGTGTAGCCCGTGCTTTAGAAAGAATAGAAACACTTTCTAAAGATAAAGCGTTTCAGGCATTACTAACAAAAAACAACTTATCTATGGACTCGACTCCCAGAAAAGATGGAGATTATTACTATTTTGATATCTATAAAAACGATAACGACACCCACTATGGAGCTTTCGCGGTATTAAAAAAACACGGAAAGATCTATTTAACCGATCATGAAGATGTGGTAATTTCTGCACTGGAGACAATCAACACTAAAAATCTTTTTACCACTTCTAAAATTAACAATCAATTCTCCGTCAGCCCAGATACAATTGATACACCTGAGTCCCTGCCGCCCCCATCTTCCATTTCAAAAGCAGGCAGCAGCAAAGATACGGTCATGTTGTTGTGCGGTACCCATGAAAATAATGCAGATACAATGATAATCGCACGCCTATCGGAGAAGGGGGGCATAAAACTTCTCAGTATTCCCAGGGATATCTATTATAAGAACAGAAAAATAAGTACCTATTACAGATTGTACGGTATAGAAAAATTGCGCTCCGTTTTGGAAGAAATAACGGGTATAGAGTTTGACGGTCATGTAACAATAGATATGTACGCATTTATCGATGTAATAAATATTTTAGATGGAATTAAAGTACACCTGGATGCCCCCTTAATCGATCCTACCTACAAAGTAAGGGAAAATGGAGAATGGAAAACACTTTACTTTGAGGCGGGAAGCCACCATTTATCCGGTATAGAGGCGTTGCGAATAGCCCGTTCCCGTCATACCTCCGACGATTTCGATCGGTCCTACCGTCAGCAGTTGATTATTAAAGCGCTGTTCAATAGATTGCACACCCTCCATGCGGGAAAACTGCAAGAGGTTTACAAGCTTTTTAAGGTATTATACAACTATGTTGATACTGATTTTTCAGCATATGAATCGGCACAATTTTATTTAAAATATCACGATTCAACATTACAGCCGAAAAAGAGCTTATCCACCGATAATATTCTTTACACAACTTACAGTAACTACTATCTTTCCGGACTAACTGAAGAAGAAGTCGGTGAAGATTTTTATAAGGGTGCCTGGATTCTGTTGCCGAAGCAGAACAATTGGGACCTCATTCCCAGTTATGTGTACCAGCAACTTTATACTCAATAATACAACAGGAGCAGGAATAGTGGCCAAGAAGTACTGGCTTGAGATATACGGATGTCAAATGAATTTTGCAGAAGGATATGCTCTAGAAATTAGTTTGAAGGATCGGGGGTGGAAACCCGCTGAAACACCCGAAGAGGCTGATGCAGTTATTTTGCATACATGTTCCGTTCGCCAGACCGCAGAAAACCGTATATGGGGCCGAATAGGCTTTTTTAAGCACCTGAAACAGAGCAACAAAGCATCAGTCCTTATCGTAATGGGGTGCATGGCGGAACGGCTGAAAAGCGAACTCCAGAACCAAGAGCCTGCAGTAGATTTTGTAGTGGGCAACTATGAAAAAGAGCAGATTCCGAAACTACTTGAAGGGGTTTTCACCGGCGGTACTGGAAATTACAGCCCCGATACATCCCTTGAACTTAACGGGGAAAAAGCCTTTTCCTTTCAGGAGTATCACCAGAGGGAAAATGATTTTCATGCATTTGTGCCGATTATGCATGGGTGCAACAACTTCTGTACCTACTGCATAGTGCCTCATGTACGGGGCAGAGAAGTCTCTCGCCCGCCGGAGGAGATAGTTAAAGAGTTGCAGCATTTAGAAACCCACGGGGTGAAGGAGATAACGCTTCTTGGACAGAATGTAAACTCCTATTTTTATAAAAAGGGGGGAGAGCCCTACTATTTTACCGATATTCTAGCTCATGTGCTGAAGCATATAGATAATATTAAATGGGTCAGATTCCTTACATCCCATCCTAAGGACGTCCCTTCATCTTTAATCGAAATGATAGGGGCCAATTCACGTGTATGTAATCATATCCACCTTCCAGTCCAGCACGGTTCAAGTTCAGTCTTACAGAGAATGAACCGAAAATATACAAGAGAAGAGTATATGGATGTTATAGAGCATATTCGTACAGCTATCGATACACCGGCCATAAGCACCGATATTATGATCGGCTTCCCGGGGGAAACCGAAAAAGATTTTCAGGATACCCTGGATCTTATGAAAGAGGTAGAGTTCGATGATGCTTTTATGTATTATTTTAATCCGCGGGAGGGCACACCCGCCGCACGCTTTGATAAGCAGATTGAACATCATGTAAAACTTGAACGGCTCTCGGAAATAATTGCTCTTCAAAAAGAGATTACCCATAAAAGAAAAAAGGAGCGGGTGGGGCAAGTAGAACAGGTACTAGTTGAATCAGTTTCTAGGAAGAATGAAAATGAGCTTCTTGGAAGGAGCGAGCGGGACCATATGGTTATTTTTCCAGGAACTCCTGATCTTATCGGACAGTTTGCTCATGTAAAAATAGAAACCTTGACGGGTAATACATTAAAGGGGACCCTTGATAGATAATTCATTATGAACAAGATTATAAAGGCATTTTTTTTTATACATATTATCTTTTTTCTTTTTACTTCATTCCTTTATTCTCAAGATACCGATCTTTCCACTCTACTAGGTACCCCAAACTTTTTTGATTCACTGCAGCGGGAGTACCGTTCGAAGGACTCTCCCCAGGAAGCGATTTCTCTGATTAGAAAGTTTCTGCCCGTAGTTGAACCGGGTACTAACCGATACACCCTTCTTATGGATATGGCCCATCTTGAAGAGCAGCAGGGAAAGCTCCAAAGTGCGCAGCTTCATTATCAGTCGGCCGCCTTTGCCGCCGGCGGGTCCCCAGATTTTGAGGCCCTCTATCAATCAGCACTACTGCTCATAGATTTTGGACATTACGAACAAGCCCTGCTGCAGTGCCGTCATATTGCCCGGGAAAGCAGTTCTTTGCCCATGAAAAATTCGGCGCTGCTCCAGGAGGCCCGTATCCTCTATCGACAAGATAAAATTGCGGAAACAATAAGAACTCTTGACGAACTGTACAAGGATATAGAAAATTTTTCCGCTGAACTCTTATACGGCATGTATGCCCTGTATTCGAAGGTGTATGATCTCACTACCTCGGATGATAAGCGGTCTCAGAAACATAAAAAGTTGGATAACCTTGAACAGGAACTGAAAGCGCGTTATCCGGAATCACCCGAATACGGCTTACTGCAGCAAAATATCGAGAGAAGGGTCACGGCGGACATTGCTTTGGGAATAAGTTCAGCCTTACCCTATGGGAACAGTCCCACCAAAGACACAGAACAATCTGCCGATGTGAAGGCTGATGTGAAGAAGGACACCGGTGTAGAGGCCGAGAATAATACTAACGTTCATGGCAATAAGCCGGAGGAAGAAAGCACCAAGAGCCGGGCCATACAAACCGGATCTTTCCAGGACGCCGAAAACGCCCATTATATGCAGCAGGAGCTTGAAAACCAGGGCTTTACCGCAATGGTTGTTCACGCGGAAGTTCAGGGAAACACGTATTACCGTGTGTTAGTTCCTATTGCCTACGGCTCCACGGAAGAAGAGCTTGTCCTGCAGTTAAAAGAGAAGGGTTTTGAAGGGTATCCAATCTACTAAACCGGCCTCTTAATCCTCTACCTCTACTGTTCTTCGATTTTTTCGACCTGTTCATAACGAATTGGTTGTTTTGCTGTGGGAGTGTAGCCGCTTACACCGATTTTACCCGGCAGCACTATAAGGCGGCGAACAATCTCGTTACTCTTTTTCTCTTCAAAATAATCAAAGGAGTAACATCTGCGTTCAACTACAATTCCGTGGGTATTCATTATTTTTAACTCGAGAATATCACTACCCATGGAATATACAGAGAACCCGCCTTTATACAGTTCTCCATCTTCCTCCAAAGTGAAGTAAGGAGGATCAAAGGTAAGCTCGTCACCAACATCACTTTGATATACCCCCTTAAGCTTAGGAAGAAATTCCTTATCATTTACAGATGCCCCGTAGGAAGAGAGAAAAGTCTTCTGCAAGGATTCTCCAATTTTTTGATACATCCCCGACCATGAAGTGTTGGTGTTTCGCTGACCATTGTGGGAATTGATATCGTAAATCAACAATCGAATATTATTTAGGTCCTCCACATATGCGGATATATAAATCCTCATAAATGGAACGATTTCATTTTCACCGCGAATGGCGAGACTATTTGCCAGAAATCGATGGGAACTGTTCCAGGTATATATCTCCTGTACATTTCCACTGTATAAGGTAATAGTTTTTTCAATGGGGTTAAAGTGAATCAGCGCCCTCTGGCTGTGGGGAGAGTTCTCACCGGAAGTTTTTGAGTACAACCAGGGTCCGCTTAGAAATTTCTCAAAAGCCTCACTGCCGCTTTCATACAGCTCCTTCAGCCGACGATCCTCTATTTCCTCTCCGGATACCTTTTTCTTTAGTACCATTTCGTAGGAAGCAGAATCGTTTCGCCATATGTAAGTTCGCTTTATTATGTCGCTTAAGCGTTCAGACTCAGTATCTTTACTGCTTGTTACAACCGGGTAGCTTTCTCCGTTGGTAATACCGTTTTGATACGACTGACTGCGTTTACTCTCCTGAAGCTCAATAGTTCCCTCTACTTCTAATGATAGTATCCTGTCAAAAAACAGGCCGTATTCGTCAGGGGAGGTGGTTCGCCGAAAAATATCTATAGTCTGAAGCCCATCGGCATTAATTCCGTTACATACTATTTCCAGATTATGATCGCCGGTACTATCGATGACAGTTACTTGCAAACCCTTTCTTTGTTGGGCTACGGTTTCCGACTTCCAGGTAGTAACATATTTATCACGAATAGTATCGTAATCGGCTACAAAAAGTGAAATAGTGTTTTCCTCCGACAGGGCATCCTGCGCAACCAGTACCTGTTCTTCATAACGGTCTAAATCAAGATTCACATCCACCATTTGCAGTATTTTGTATCCTGGAGGCAACTGAACTCGAGCAAATTGAATGGTTTCATCCTGATATTCATCGTTTTCGCTATCGTCACTGTCTAAGGACTGTTGCTTATTGGAATCAAGATTTATTTTTTTTGGTTCCTGAAGATAAGAGGAGGTTTCTTTATTTGGGCCTGGTTCACAGCCAATTAATAAGTTGGAAAACATGAGAATTAAAAGTAAAAGAGGTGCTATATAATGTAGTTTCATAATCCTATTTTTCTTCCGGGAAATATATTAATAACTTATCTAACACCTTTTGTTTTATAGTTTCAAGGGGCCAAATACTTTTAAATCCAGCCGCAGTTTTGTGTCCACCGCCGCCGTAGGATTGGGCTATCTCGGCAACATTTATATTTCCCTTCGAACGGAGAGAACATCGCAGTATCCCCGCCTCATTTTCTTTGAAAAAGAGAGAAACCCTTATGCTCTCGCTCTTCAGGGGAATATTTATCAGGGTATCCGCCTCCTCGTACATCGCACCGCATTCGGCGATCATCTCTTTTGTCATGATCTGGGCAGCTACATGCTGATGGTAAAATAACTCAAGGGTAGAGAGGACCCTGGATTGCAAGCGAAGGGCGGAAACCGAATTGCTCTCATAAATCTTCTGGTAAATCATGTTTGGATCAACACCAGCCTCGGTTAGAGTGTACGCAATCATAAAAGTATGAGAGGAGGTTTTTGGATAAATAAATGATCCCGTATCGTATACAATACCCGTAAACAAGGCTTGTGCTATTTCCAGGGTAATAGTGATATTTAATGACTTAAAAAGCTCAAAAAGAATTTCACAGGTAGATGAGGCGGATTCCTCAATATGGTTCTCTTCGATTATATTTTCGTCGGATTCATGGTGATCAACAATAAAGTAATCCTTCACCCTTGGGAGTACGAAGTCAGAGACCAAACCTATGTTATGAACATCATTTGTATCGAGGATAAGCAGTACGTGCTCCGACACATCTTCAGGTAGTTGTTCTTCCCTATTCAAAGTAGTAATCAAACCGGCACAAGATAAATAGGAGTACTTATTAGGAGAAGGGTCGCTATTAAACAGCTTCACCTCTTTTCCCAATGATTGTAGGGCAAGAAACATGGCACATTCACTGCCGATTGCGTCGCCATCCGGAGTTTCATGTGCAGTCAGGATAAACTTCTGATGAGTTTCTATAAAACGAGTAAGGTTGTCGAAGCCTCCCATGGTACCTCTCTCAATTACGTTGATTCCACGCAGCCGTAATTTCGGTTGCTAAACGGCGTGCTTTTTCTTCAACTGTAATACCAAGAATAGAAATTTTCCAACCCTCCCTAGGAATTTCTTTTCTCGGTACCAACAAATGATGATCAAGGTCCCTTGTTTTACCGGGGTACGGACTGTCCGGAGGCCCTTCGTGAATATTATCAGAAAGTAAAAGTATATAAGTGTGAGAAAAGGGGGACGCGGCGGATGCCTCTATATCCCGGTCAAGCATATCTAAAGCCGAACCTATATCGGTATAGTGGCGGTCGGCTTCTAACGCAGCAAATTTATCCTTCAGTTCTTCAATAGAAAAATCCTTGCCGATGTGCCCCTTAAAAAGCTGTTGAGTTTCACCAAAAAAGGCCATTGCGTAGACAAAATCATCAGACTGCAGTATGTTATTACATAGGGTCTGTTGTAAATAATCTTTGACAGAGCTGATTTCCTGCTCCATTGAGAGGGAACGGTCTATCAGCAGATATATGCCGATATTGCCATTACGGGTGTCCGAATGAACAAATTGTACAGACGCGCCAAGAAAAATTACAATGGAGATTATAGAGATTAATGATTTGGAGTACGTTTGCATTTTCATCACAATTATCCTATCATGATTATACAACTAAAAGAAGGAGAAAAATTGTTTAAAAAAAAAAACGTGCTTTACATTTTGCAGAACATATTGATAATCTATTATTATAGTTAGCAGAAAGCGATTTATAAGGAGAGTACAATGGGAAGCATAGATTTACCAAAAAGCCCAATGGTGTTTCATCCAACTAAACGTAGTGCAGTTGGTTCTCGAAACTCGTTGGCACAAGAAAGCAGAGATCAACAGGCTGAAGTAGATCGTCTTCTGGAAGAAGAAGTAGATAAGGTATTTAACCACGTAGCTACTAAACTTCCCAAAGACGTGCTCGAACGCCTTGATGTAATGGGCGGCTTAAAAGAGAAGCTGTACAATTATTTCAACCAGAACTATCAGAATATGTTTAACCGATATATTGTGACTTCTGAAGATGAAATGCTGAAGAAAGTTCGAAACTTTGTAGATCGGGAGGAAATGAAAGTTACCGCCCGCTACACTCCGAAAGAAATCTCAGCTCTGCTGGATGAGGTTGGCGGCATGGACCGGTTCAATACCGGTGAAATTGAGAAATCAATTGTGAATATGTACGGCCACCTGCAAGGTCACATTCAGCGTGGTATAAACGATCTCGAGAACCTGACCAATTCTCTGCTGCGACAGAAAACTGATGTAGGTGCTTTTATCCGCGGAGAAAACGCATATTCGGTAGTGAAGTGTTCCTTTAAGGACAACATCTACAAGCCAAAAACCGTCAGCGATGTAAAGCTCTCGGTCAATATTCTCGATTCTGAATTGATCAGCCCCATCTTTCATTATCAGGCAACTGTAGAGTTCATCATAAAAGACCTGCTGTCCAAGCATATCATGGACGAAATTGATAAAGAAATTGAACAGGTAAAGGACGAACAGATAGAGCAGGGCAAAGAAGAGATGAGCGACAGCGAAATCATCTTTGAGAAAATGCGCCGAGTTGAGAATCATACCTCCGATGACAGCGAGGATCCTAACTCTAAACGCTATCAGATAATGAGTAAACGACTGATGGATCGGGTGGAAGGACTTCGAGCGGAAATTGATCCCGAAGAGTTTGATTCTCTGAACATCCGCGAAAACCTGAAGAAAATAATTGACCTTGAAAATATTAGAAACCGCGGGTTCAATACGGCAATCAACAGTATTACCAGTATCCTCGACACATCAAAAATGGGGTATCAGTACATTGAAAACCTCAAAAACGCTCGCGAGCTTCTTATTCGTGAATATGAAGATACCAACTACCGTGAGCTGCCCGACGAACGATACCAAATTAAGCTGAAATATTTCGACAACGCTCAACTGATCGAAGAACGCAAAGCCTACGATGTTCAGGTCAAATCTTTTGAGGTTGAAGTGCAGCATCTTTGGGACGTACTCGAAATGGTATATGAAGACAAAAAGCTCTTCAAACGAATTACCGACTACAACGATTTGGCAAAAATCTATAAAAGCAAGATCCGACGAAAAATCAAAGATAAAACCGGGGATCCCCTGTATGAAGATATCGACAAAGTGTGGGACGAAATCTCCTTCGTAAACCCTGCGGAAACACAGGTAGAAAAGATGAACCGCACCTATGTGTTCGATAAGGACAAACTCGGCAAAAAACTGGCCCTTATGCAAGATAAGCTGCAAAATATGTACGGCTATCGTTATCCGGTACAGCGCCGGGTAATTGAAGAACGGCTCCAGTTTCTGCAGCAAGAGTTCAACAAGTTTGATTATCTTATTAACCCGTACCACATCCAACCGGGCCTGCTGCTTGATGTAGATATCACCTCCATCAAGCGTAAGAAAGCAACCCTCGATGGTATGGCAAACGTACTGAACGAATTCCTCCATGGAATATCCAAGGGTTTTCAGGATGCCGCATTCGCTTCCTTCTCTCGACGCAGATCAACTGTTCGCGAGGATATTGACCAGCACTTTTCAACCGATATGAACGCCCTCGAGGAAGAAGAGGGGGCTGAAACTTCGGCAAAGGGTAAAGGGTATCTTGATATGCTCAACTCTTCCTCGGAAAGCGCCGGATCTTCGGGCAACGAAACTGTGGTGAAGGAAAGCGGAGGATCAAAAAAAAGTACCTCCGGCCGCGGAAAAAGCAGCTCCAGTAAAACAACGAGCAGTAAAAGCAGCGGCACCGGTAAAAAACGGGGACGGCCTAAGAAAAAGAAAGACGACGGATTAAAGTCGGTGTAACGAAAAGTATCTCAGACGCCCCCGCAAGGGGGCGTTGCTATTTATGAAAAATTTTGTTTGGTGCATGTTTTTTTACATGTTTTAAAAAAAGAAAAAAGGAAAAGGTATGGAAGTTCAACATCAATTCGAACACCTTTCAACACGAAGCGGCTTTAATACGGCCCTGGAACACTTTAGAAGTGTATCTGAAATCATTGACTATATTGACGACGGATACAATCCGGCGGATGTGCTGAATTATCTGCTTGATGAAAAAGAGATCAGCCAGCAACAAATTGTTCCGATTGTATACGTGCTTCTGCATGATAAATACGGGTATCGTTTTCGTTCCCACACAATGGAAAAAAGCCTCGATGACTTCTCTTATATCTTAAAAGAAGTCCCCCGCTGGAAATCGGTTGATATTGTAATATTGTATTTTCATCCCGACCTTGGTGCCCAGGCAATTAACCCTAAAAATGAAGATCATTTTGCGGCGTTGAATGTCTTAAAAGAGAACGAACTGCTTACAATGTACTGTAGTGCCGGTGACAGCAAAGAGGCTGATAAAAAAGAGCAGAAAACTCTCCAGACCCTGGTTAAGCTTTTTAACGGATCAAAAGTTAAATCTCC
>Ga0102938_10000056_pt1 | contig 60594 bp, 66 predicted proteins | sample SalPonR2_B_D2_MG_FD_84516 | JGI IMG/M metagenome (GOLD analysis project Ga0102938, IMG submission 84516) | Salt pond soil microbial communities from South San Francisco under conditions of wetland restoration - Salt Pond MetaG R2_B_D2_MG | ecosystem: Environmental > Aquatic > Marine >...
CTTATGATTTAAGTCGTGGTAGAATTACTTACCGTCATAAAGCAAAATAATTTGCTTAAGGAGGGATGTTAGGTGAAGGTAAGACCATCTGTTAAACCTATTTGTGATAAATGTAAAGTAATTAGAAGAAATGGTAAAGTTATGGTTATTTGTGAAAATCCAAAGCATAAACAGCGTCAAGGTTAAAATATTAATGTTGGAGGTGTATAATATTGGCACGTATTGAAGGTGTTGATTTACCAAGAAATAAAAGAGTAGAGATTGGCCTAACCTATATATTTGGTATTGGTCGTTCTACATCTCAAGATATTTTAGAAAACACTGGAGTTGACCCAGATACAAGAGTTAAAGATTTAACTGAAGCTGAAATCAGTAAGATCAGAAAAGAAATTGATAAATACCCTGTTGAGGGTGAATTACGCCGTGAAGTTAGAGCAAATATTAAGAGATTAAAAGATATCGGATGCTACCGCGGCTTAAGACATCGTAGAGGTCTACCAGTTAGAGGTCAAAGAACTAGAACTAATGCTAGAACTCGTAAAGGACCTAAGAAAACTGTTGGAGCCAAACGTAGTAAAGTTGCTAAAAGTCCAAAATAATTAAGTGGTTAGGAGGTATATAGATGGCTAAATCCAAGAAAAAGGGTAAAAGAAGAGGCCGTGCTAAGAAAAAGAAGATAAATGTTGATAGCGGTATAGTTCATATTAAGTCAACATTTAATAATACAATCATTACAGTAACTGATAAAGAAGGAAACGTTATCCTTTGGCACAGTGCTGGTAAAGCTGGCTATCAAGGATCAAGAAAAAGTACACCTTTTGCCGCACAGATTGCAGCCGAAGAAGCTGCTCAAGAAGCAAAAGACTTAGGATTAAAGTCAGTAGAAATATTTGTTAAAGGGCCTGGTTCTGGTCGTGAATCAGCAATTAGATCTATTCAGGCTACAGGTTTAGATGTAAGTTTAATTAAGGATATCACACCCATTCCACATAATGGATGTCGTCCTCCCAAGAGACGTCGTGTGTAATTATATATAATAATAAATTGACAACAAGAACATGGAGGTGTAATAATGTCAAGATATACAGGTTCAGTATGTAAATTATGCCGTACTGAAGGTGAAAAATTATATCTAAAAGGTGCACGCTGCTATAGTGATAAGTGTGCATATGAAAGAAAACCTAATTCTCCTGGAGAACAGGGACAAGGTAGAAGAAGAAGAAAAATTTCCGAATACGGTTCACAGTTAAGAGAGAAACAAAAAGTTAGAAGAATTTATGGTTTACAGGAAAATAAATTTCATAGATATTTTAAAGAAGCAGAAAATGATAATGGAATTACTGGTGAAGTTTTCTTACAACTATTAGAAAGAAGATTAGATAGCACTGTTTACAGGATGGGTTTTGCTCGTTCTAGAAATGAAGCAAGACAGTTTGTCTTACATGGACACATTGAAGTAAATGGTGAAAGAGTTAATATTCCATCATATAATGTTAATGAAGATGATGTAATTTCTGTGAAAGAGTCCAGTCGTAAAAAGGATAATTTCCAGGAAATTCTTGAAGTTAATTCTAATTTAACCCCACCTGAGTGGGTCTCTGTAGATCTAGAAAATGGGGAAGGTACTGTAGTATCCCTGCCTACAAGAGAAGATATTGAATATCCAGTTGAAGAACACTTAATCGTTGAGTTTTATTCTAGATAATAAACCAGTCCTCGTATCTGTTGAAGACAAGAAATAAGGAGGTTTTAAATTTAATGATAGAAATAGAAAAACCTCAAATAGAGAGGCTAGAAAGTTCAGATAAATACGGCGAATTCGAAATCTCTCCTCTCGAGAGAGGTTATGGAATAACCCTTGGTAACTCTCTACGCAGGATACTACTGTCTTCTTTACCAGGTGCAGCTATTACTTCGGTTAAAATAGAAGGGGTTCGTCACGAATTTTCTTCTATAGAAGGAGTAAAAGAAGATGTAACTGAAATTATCTTAAATTTAAAGGAAGTAGTCTTAAGGTATAAAGGTGAAGAAATGCAGACTATGAATTTAAATGTAGAAGGTAAAGGAGAGGTAACTGCAGGAGACTTCCGAACTTCAGGAGAAGTAGAAGTTATAAATACAGACCATCATATTGCTACACTTGCAGAAGGTGGCAAAATTATGATGGAGGTAACTGTAGAAAGTGGAAGAGGCTATGTATTAGCAGAAGAAAACAAAGAACATTTTGATAAAATTATTGGTTTAGTACCAATTGATTCTTCCTTTAGCCCGATTGAGAGAGCTAATTTCAGGGTGGAAAATACAAGAGTTGGTCAGGTAACTGATTATGACCGCCTTGTTATTGAAGTTGAAACTAACGGAAGTATTACCCCTGATGATGCGATCAGTCTTGCTGCAAAAATCATGGTTGAACATCTAGAATTATTCATTAATCTTACTGATGAAATTGAAGATGTAGAAATTATGGTTGAACAGGAAGAAGAAGAACAAAACAAAGTACTTGAAACTACAATAGAAGAGCTAGAACTTTCAGTACGTTCTTCAAACTGTCTTAAAAGAGCCGGCATCAATAATGTTGGTGAGCTAACAGAAAAGACAGAAGATGATTTGATGAATGTAAGAAACTTAGGAAAGAAATCCTTACAAGAAATTAAAGATAAATTAGATGAATTAGATCTCAGTTTAAAAGAACCAGAGGTTTAAAGGAGGTAGATTGTAATGGGTAAGCGTAAATTAAATAAAAAGAGTTCTCATCGCAAAGCATTATTTAAAAACCAATTAATTAGCTTATTTAAAAATGAGCAAATCAAGACTACCCTGCCGAAAGCTAAAGAATTAAGACCAATTGCAGAAAAAATGATTACAAAAGCAAAGAAAAATAATATTAATACGAGAAGGCAGGCAATGGGTAAATTAAACGATAAAGAAGCAGTGGAAAAACTGTTTGATATAATAGCACCTCGTTATATGGAAAGACCAGGTGGCTATACCAGAATTATTAAACTTTATCCTAGACGTGGAGACGCTTCTGAGATGGCTTTAATTAAGCTGGTGGAAGAAGAGTAAATACAGGTAGTCAAATTTAGTGGGTGTATTTTATGAGTTTACTGGAAGTAAAAAATGTGGAATTTAAGTATCACGGTCAACAAGAACCAGCTTTAAAAGATATTAATTTGGAGGTGGAACAAGGGGACTTTGTTTCTATTATTGGAGCAAATGGTTCCGGTAAGTCTACACTTGCCAAACTCTTGAATGTTCTGTTGAGACCGGATCAAGGTAATATAATAGTTGAAGGATTAAATACTCGTAATAAAGAAAAAATATGGGATATAAGAAAAAATGTTGGAATGGTATTCCAAAACCCAGATAACCAAATTGTTGCTACAATGGTAGAAGATGATGTAGCCTTTGGTCTGGAAAATATAGCGATACCTTCTAATGAAATAAGAAAGAGAGTAGACCATGCTCTAGACTTAGTTGACCTTACAGGTTATGAAACTCATGAAACCCATAAGCTTTCTGGTGGACAAAAACAACGACTTGCAATTGCCGGAATTATCGCAATGGAACCAAGTTGTATTGTTTTAGATGAACCGACAGCTATGTTGGATCCACAGGGTAGAAAAGAAGTAATTGATACTATAAAATTTTTAAATAAAGAAAAGAATATAACTATAATTCTAATAACACATTTTATGGAAGAAGCCAGTATTTCTGATAAAGTTTATGTAATGAACGAAGGTAAAATACAATCACAGGGTCCACCTTCTGAAGTATTTGAACAGATTGATTACTTAAGAAGTATAAATTTAGATGTTCCTGTCGTTATGGAAGTTGCCAATGGATTAAAGAAAAAAGGTATTGATATTCCTGATATTTTAACAATAGACGGGTTGGTGGATGCCTTATGTTAATTGAATTACAAGATGTAACCCATATATATGACCAGGAACAGAATGTAAAAGCTTTAGATGATATCAATCTAGAGATTGATGAACATGAATTTATTGGTATTGTTGGTCATACTGGTTCCGGAAAAACAACATTGGTACAGATGTTCAATAGCTTAATAAAGCCTACATCGGGTACTATATATGTTGATGGAATTAAAACCACAGAAAAAAAAGCTAATTTAAAACATGTTCGTCAAACAGTAGGTTTAGTATTTCAATATCCAGAACATCAATTATTTGAAGAGACTATATATGATGATGTCGCTTTTGGACCCAGAAACCTCAATCTGGGAAAAGAAGAAGTTGATAAAAGGGTAAAAGTTGCTTTAGACTTAGTAGGATTAGATTTTGATGAGTTTAAAGAGCGTTCACCTTTTAATCTCTCTGGTGGTCAACAACGTAGGGTTGCAATTGCCGGGGTTCTGGCCATGCGGCCGAGAGTATTAATTCTTGATGAGCCCTCTGCTGGTTTAGACCCCCAAGGGAGAGAAAAGTTAAAAGCTTTATTAAAAAGATTACATCAATCATATAATATTACAATAATATTAATATCACATAGAATGGAAGAAATTACACAGTTATCAAGTAGAGTAATAGTTATGGACCACGGTAAGATCGTGCTAAATGGTTCCCCCAGAGAAGTATTTAGCCATAAAGAGAAGTTAGAAAAACTTTCTTTAGAATTACCGGAGATTACAGAAATTCTCTTTCGTTTAAGAGAAAGAGGTTGTGATATTAGGACAGATATATTTACAGTTGAAGAAGCAGTAGATGAAATTATTAAGGTAATTGGGAGTAAAGAAAATGTTAACTGATATCACAATAGGACAATATGTACATGGGAATTCAGTTGTACATATTTTGGATCCGCGAATCAAAATAATAAATACTATAATTTTAATTACCAGTTTATTTTTAATAGCAAACTTCTGGGGTTTTGCAATATTTTTGGGATTTAACTTATTTATTATATATATTTCAAAACTTCCATTAAAAAAGGTACTTAAAGGTTTAAAACCAATCTTATTTTTGGTTTTATTAACAGTTATCTTACATGTCTTTATGACCCGTGGAGGAGAAGTTCTATTTCAATGGAAGTTTTTAAGGATTGAAAGTGAAGGACTATATACTGGGACTTTTATGGCTAGTCGTATTTTACTGTTGATTATGTTTACTTCGCTTTTAACTTTAACAACATCACCTCTGCAGCTTACTGACGGTATTGAATATATCTTAAAGCCTTTAAAAAAGATAGGAGTACCTGCCAGTGAGATATCAATGATGATGACTATTGCCTTAAGGTTTATACCCACATTGATGGAAGAAGCAGAAAAAATAATGAAAGCTCAAAAAGCTAGAGGCGCAGATTTTGAAAGTGGTAACTTAATACAGCGAGCAAAAAATTTGATTCCTCTTTTAGTTCCGCTTTTTATAAGTGCTTTCAGAAGAGCCGATGAATTAGCATTAGCAATGGAATCAAGATGTTATCAGGGTGATAAAAAAAGAACTAGATTACACATAATGCAGATCAAAAGAAGAGATATAATAGCACTGATTATTTCGATAGCATTAGCAGTAGTTGTAAGTTTTTATTAGGAGTTTAGATATGCACTTTTATAAAATAATTCTCGAATATGACGGCACTAATTATAATGGTTGGCAGCGTCAAAAAAATACAGATACTACTATTCAACAAGTTGTAGAAGAAAAACTAAGCATTATAAATAAAAGCTTTGTTTTAGCTACTTCTGCAGGGCGAACGGATGCTGGTGTTCATGCCAAAAGACAGGTTGTCAACTTTAAATTAGATGTCGATGTACCTGTTAAAAGGATACCATTTGCTTTAAATAGTCTTTTACCAAAGGATATAATTTGTATAGATTCAGAAGAGGTAGATAAAGATTTTCATGCTAGACATGATGCTAAAGGAAAACTATACCGATACAGATTAAGTAACTCTAAATTTCCTTCGGTTTTTACCCGCAATTATGTATATAATATTAGGAGTAAGATTAATTTTGAGAAGATAAAAAAAGCAGCCCCGTTACTAGTTGGAACCCACGATTTTGCTTCCTTTCAAAATAGTGGGAGTGATATGGAAGAAACGGTAAGGACTATTAAAAAAATTGATATTTATCAAGTTGAAGATGAATATCATTTTGATATAAAAGGCAGCGGATTCTTGTATAATATGGTCCGCATTATCATGGGAACCTTTCTAGAAATTGGTCAAAATAAAATTGAATTAGAAGCACTTGAAGATATTATGAAGTCAAAGAACCGAAGAAGAGCTGGTTTTACAGCTCCTTCTAAGGGACTTACTTTAATGGATGTTTACTATTAGTTTCTTGACAAGTATTTTAAATTATAATAGAATTAATGTGGATAATTTTGTGAAATTTAATAAATATTAATATAGATAATAAGGGGGGAAAAAGATGACAACATATATGGCAAAACCTGATGAAGTCGATAAAAATTGGTATGTCGTTGATGCTGAAGATAAAACTTTAGGTAGATTAGCCTCCAGAATTGCTACTGTACTAAGAGGAAAACACAAACCAGAATATACTCCGCATGTTGACACAGGAGACTTTGTAATCGTTGTTAATGCTGGCAAAGTAAAACTAACCGGAAATAAGTGGGATCAAAAAGTCCACTATAAGCATAGTAGATATCCCGGTGGTTTGAAAACTATGACTTACAGGGATCTTAAAAAGCACAATCCTGAAGAAATAGTTAGACATGCTGTAAAAGGTATGGTACCAAATAATAAATTAGGTAAGAAAATGATGAAGAAATTAAAAATATATGCTGAGTCAGATCATCCGCATCAGGCTCAACAACCGGAAGAATTGGAAGTTTAAATTTACTTATGAAAGGAGGAATTTAAATGGCCGCAGAAGTTCAATACTGGGGAACCGGTAGAAGAAAGACTGCTGTTGCAAGAGTCAGGTTAGTGCCTGGCAATGGTAACATTGTTGTAAATGATAAAGATGTGCAAGATTATTTTAACCGCAAATCCTTAATTCAAGATTTAACGTCTCCTCTGGAGCTTACAAATACAACTGATAATTTAGATGTTTTAGTAAATGTAAACGGAGGTGGACTTTCTGGCCAAGCTGGTGCAGTACGTTTAGGTATTGCCCGTGCTTTACTTGAAGTAGATGCTGATTACAGAAAGCCGCTTAAAGATGCCGGTTACTTAACCAGAGATTCAAGAATGAAAGAGAGAAGAAAATACGGTCACAAGAAAGCCCGTAAATCTCCACAATTCTCAAAAAGATAAAATTTCAAATATACATTATATATTACCAACAAAAGGGAGGTCTATCCTCTCTTTTTTTATTTATATATATTATTTTCAAAAAGAGGATTATCATTTTATTCCTTGAATTTTATATATAAATAACTCATTAAGAGGAGGGATTACAATGAGTCTTTTAATGGCAGGTTTTTCACCACATCCACCTTTAGCTATTCCTGATATTGGTAAAGATAATCTAGAAGAAGTTTCAGATACCATAAATAGTCTCAAAGAACTTGGAAGAGAAGTTGTCGAAAGTGATCCCGATTTATTAATAACAATAAGTCCACACGGGACTGTAATGCGTGAATCAATTTCAATTATTGATGAAGATGTTGTGAGAGGTGATTTTGGTCAGTTTGGTTATAGTAGTGTCAGTTTTAAAAGAAAAGTTGATACTCATTTTATAGATATTCTTAAAAAAAATGCCTCCAAAGAAGGCTTTCATACCATTAGTTTAAAAGATAGAGATGGAACCAGACTTGACCATGGAGTATTAGTTCCTCTATATTATTTACAAGAAGCTGGTTTAAAAGAGATACCAATTGTTCCTATTAATATGGCTTTCTGGGATTACCATGAGCTATATGAGTTTGGTAAAATTATTAATCAAACAATAGAGGAAGTCGATACTAAGGCGGTTGTCATAGCAAGTGGTGACTTATCTCATAGGTTAAAACCCGGGGCACCAGCTGGCTATGATAAAAATGCTGAAGAGTTTGATAAAGAGTTTGTAAGATTAATTGATGAGAATAAGTTAGCTAAGATTAAAGATATGGATAAAGGACTTATTCATCGAGCTGGAGAATGCGGACATCGACCTATGGTTATCTTAACTGGTATTTTATCAGAACATAAAGTTCAGACAGATTTAAAATCATATGAAGGTCCATTTGGAGTTGGCTATACAGTAGCCAGTTTTAATATTCTTTCAGGGGGTAATAATTAATGAAAGAAGAAATGGGTTATGTGGAATTAGCTAGGAAAACTATTAAAAACTATGTGAAAGAAAAAAGAAAAATTGATGCACCTCAGACTGATAAATTCCAAAAAAGAGCCGGGGCTTTTGTAACCATAAAGAGAAACGGCCAGCTGAGGGGCTGTATAGGCACAATAGAGCCCACACGATCATCTTTAGGTCAAGAAATTGTAGAAAATGCCATAAGTGCTTCTACACGTGATCCTAGATTTCAACCTATTACTCAAGATGAACTGGATAAAATAGATATTTCTGTTGATATTTTAGGTGAGAAAGAGCCAATTGATGATAAAGCACAATTAGATCCCGAGGAATATGGAGTAATAGTTAAGAGAAATTCTAGAACAGGACTACTTTTACCTAATTTAGAAGGTGTAGATACCGTGGAAAGACAACTTGAAATAGCCAGGAAAAAGGCGGGAATTTCACCACAAGAAGACTACCAAATTTTTAGATTCAAGGTGGACCGTTATGAAAAGTAAGAAAAAAGAAGCAATGTATTATGAAAAAAAAGATAATGGTGCAGTACAGTGTCATTTATGTCCACATGAGTGTGTAATAAAGGATGATAAATCTGGAATATGCCGGGTAAGAGTTAACCATGAGGGAATTCTTTACACTGAAAATTATGGAGAAATAAGTTCAATGGGGGTTGACCCCATTGAGAAAAAACCGCTTTATCATTTTTATCCTTCCCAGGGGATCCTTTCATTAGGCACCTACGGCTGTAATTTTAAATGTAAGTTCTGTCAAAATTTTAGGATAAGTCAGCAGAATCCAACTACTACTTACCAGACCCCGGCTGATATTATTCAGCAGGCTAAAAACAGGAATGTAATGGGTATAGCCTATACTTATTCCGAACCAATGGTTTGGTATGAATATGTCTATAAAACAGCTGTAAAGGCCCATGAAGAGGGTCTAAACAATGTCTTAGTTACAAATGGATTTATAAATCAAAAACCTCTTAAAAAACTAACTAATTATATAGATGCAGCCAACATTGATTTGAAGTCTTATCATAATGACTTTTATAAAGAAATCTGTGGTGGCACCTTACAACCAGTATTAGATACTATAAAATATATGTATGGGAAGACTCATCTCGAATTGACTACTTTAGTAGTAACTAACCATAATGATGGGCTTGATGAATTAGAAGATATATTTAGATGGGTTGCTAATTTAAGTGAAGATATACCTATGCATCTTGCAAGGTATTTTCCTAATTATAAGATGGAGGAACCAGCTACACCTGCTAAGAAAATGGAAGCAGCTTATAAGTTAGCAAAAAAGTATCTAAATTACGTATATATTGGTAATATGAGAAGTAAAAAAAGTCAAAACACCTACTGTCCAGAATGTGGTACAGAAGTTATTTCAAGACATTATTTCAACACCCAAAACCATCTTAAAGAAGGTAAATGCCCAGAATGTGACAAACAGATTTTAGAGTATTATTAGATGAAGTTCCAGCCATAAATATAAAAAGTATATATTATATAAAAACCTGCTCCAAAAAAGGAAGGAACTAAAATTGATTTGTCAGCGCGTTCATAAAGGGTAATTGAAATTAAGGCAAAGATAAAGTAGATAATAATTTTATCTGGAGATAATTGATAGATTAAAAATGAAAAAAACAAACCTGCAAATAATTTAGAAATAATTTTGGGTAGTTTGTAATTGAAAATTTCATAAACAAAAAGATTTAACATTAATTGTTCACTTAAGGCTATAATAAAAAAGATAGGGAAAACCAAAAGAAGTGGTAAAATACTTCTAACAAAGGTTTCCATAGAAAACACTTTGTATATAGGAGCAAAGACATTTGAAAGGTTTCTGGTACTCATTGGTAAATTGATTAAAAATATAACAAGACTCAATAAGATAATCAAATAAATAAAAATCTTAACGAATTTTTTGGTTAAAGATTTAAATGAAATACCTAATTCTTTAAAAGTTAAATCATAGATGAAAACAAAATACAGAAAGATTAAGCTGATAAATATTAAACGAGCTGCAAAATTAAATAATAAATCAAAAAAACCGCTTAAGTCTGGAACCTGCATAAAAGAAGCAAAGTCAAAAAAACGAGTAAAAATTAAAGAAAAATACCAAAGAGTATATATAATAATTATATCTTTATAATTTATTCTATTTATCCATTTAATTTTATTAGTAGACATAATACAATCACCTCTTGTTATTTTCTTTATAAATATTTAAATTCCTGCTTTATAAATAACTTAATAACCTATATAATAAATTATAATGAGCGGTTTTTTCTCAAAGAGGGGTGGGTTAAATTTGGTCTGGTCAGTAATAACTAATATAGTTGACCTCTTTATTGTAGGGGCAATTATATACTTTCTTTTAAACTTAATAAAAGGGACCAGGGCTGTTCAGTTAATTAAGGGTTTAGTATTAATCTTTGTTGCTTCTGTGGTAAGTCAACTTTTAAACTTAAATACGGTTCATTGGTTTTTACAAAGCGTCCTTACTATGTTAATAGTTGCTTTACCTATTGTCTTCCATCCGGAATTAAGAAGAGCTTTAGAACAATTAGGCCGCGGCGGTTTTTTAACAACCCAACTTGTGCAAAAATGGTCGGCCAAAGATATCAATGAAATAATTATGGCAGCCGACGAGCTTGCGGAAGAAAAGACAGGTGCTTTGATAGTATTTGAAAAAGAAGTAGGTTTAAGAGACTATATTGAGACTGGAACAGAGATAAATGCTAAAATAAGTAAAGAACTTATTGAAAACCTTTTTTATAAATCAGCTCCTTTACATGATGGGGCGGTTATTGTCGGAGAAGGTATTGTTAAAGCAGCTGGTTGTTTATTAAATCTCTCTCATAAGCCTAGTATTAACCCTAAACTGGGTACAAGACATAGAGCTGCTATTGGAATTACAGAAGAGTCAGATGCAATTGTAATTATTGTTTCAGAGGAAAGTGGAGTAATCTCACTGGCTCAGGACGGAGAACTAATTAGATATCTTGATAAATCTAAATTACGAGAGATCTTATTTAAAGAGTTTATACCCCGCAAAACAAATGACTTCTTTTCATAAAATGGGGGAAGTAAAATGAGAGATTTTTATAACAGGTATAAAATAATAATAATAGCTGTACTGATTGCATTTGTTCTCTGGTTGTATGTAAACTACCAGGAAGGTAACTTACAGGGTAGTTTTGATTTTGGCAGCAACCAGATAAGATTAAATATTAAGTATGAAAATTTAAATGAACAATTTGTCGTTTTAGATATATCAGACCAAACTGTCTTGATTGAACCAGAGGGTTACCGGTTTTTTAACACCTATAGTGCAGAAGACTTTGATGCATATATTGATTTGAATGATGTACAAGTAGGTGATAATATAAGAATTGTTAATATAAGGACTCCTCAAGGAGTACAAATTAGTTATAAAGAACCTTCAATAGTCAGGGTAACAATCACCTCCTATGATCAAGAAGGTTCACAAAATAGTGAAGAAAAAAATAATCAAGAATAAAAGCAATATAATATAATGATTTTGAGGTGAATTTGATGGGTAAAATTTTTGGCACAGATGGGGTAAGAGGTATTGCAAACAAAGAACTAACTCCAGAACTTGCTTTAAAATTAGGTAAAGCTGGCGGATTATTTTTAAAAGAAAAAAGTAAAAAAGAGGAAAATTTTTTTGTTCTTATAGGCAAAGATACCCGTATTTCGGGTAGTATGTTAGAATCGGCCTTAATTGCTGGTTTTAATTCGGTAGGCGTAAATATTATTAAATTAGGTATTATTTCTACTCCGGCTGTTTCTTTTCTGACCGATAGCACCGATGCAATTGGAGGTGTAATGATATCTGCTTCTCATAATCCAATTGAAGATAATGGAATTAAATTTTTTAGCAGTCAGGGGTTTAAATTAACTGATCAAGAAGAATTAAAAATCGAAGAATATATACTTGATGAAAAGAGGATTACTCCCCCGGTTGGTACTGAAGTAGGCGATATAATTAAAAGAGAAAAATTACTTCATCAATATTTAGACTATATCACAGAGACTGTTGATTCTAGTTTTGCAGGTTATAAGATAGTTTTGGACTGTGCAAATGGTGCAGCTTATGATATCGCTCCTCAAGTTTTTAATAAACTAGGGGCAGAAGTAATTGCTATTAATGATAAACCAGATGGCAAACAAATTAACTTAAACTGTGGATCGACTAAACCGGAGACAATATTAGCAGCCACTCAAAAACATCAAGCTGATTTAGGTATTGCTTATGATGGAGATGCAGATCGCTTGATAATGATCGATGAAAAAGGTAATATAATAGATGGCGACCATATAATGGCTTTTTTGGCTTTAAATATGCTTAAAGAAGATAATTTAAAGAAAAAGACACTTGTAACTACCCGATATAGTAATCTTGGTTTAGAAGAACTTCTTAATGAAAGAGGGGCCCAGATTGTTAAATGTAAAAATGGGGACCGTTATGTATTACAGACCCTTTTAGAGAATAACTATAATTTAGGAGGAGAAAAATCTGGACATGTTATTATGTTTGATTATAATAAAACAGGTGATGGAGTATTAACTTCCTTAAAAGTGGTAGATTATCTAAAGAAATTTAACCAAAATTTAAGTCATATTAATGAGATATTTCAACCCTGGCCGCAGGAGTTAATCAATATAAGAATAAATAATAAAGAAAAACTTTCTGCAAATAAGAGGATAAATAATCTAATAGAAAAAATAGAAGATGATTATGATAATCAAGGTAGAATATTTGTTAGAGCATCAGGTACTGAGCCTGTAATCAGAGTAATGTTAGAAGCAAAAGATGAAAATATGATCAAAAAGTGGGAAGATAAAATTTCTTCCGTAATTAAAGAAGAGTTAAATTAAAGATAAAGGAGGTATCTAAAAAAATAAAGATAATTAAAGCGCCCGGACTCTGTAATGGAGTTGACGAGGTGGAGAGTAATCGATATATCGGCGGATCTCTCCAGGTTTTAAGTATTAAGCCATAACTGGTTTTACAAAACTTATTGGTGACTTTAAGGACAAAAAAACCAGAGATACTTTTGATAGTAAAATTGAAAATAATGAATATAATATAAATAACGGAGGTAAATATATGTGCGGTATAGTAGGTTATGTAGGTGACAAAAAGGCGGCTTCAATCCTTTATGGTGGATTGAAACGTTTAGAGTATAGAGGTTATGATTCATCGGGAATTGCAGTAAATGATGGTTTAAATATAGATGTTGTCAAGAAAAAGGGTAAATTAGAACAGTTAAAAGATAGTATAAAAGACAATGTAAATGGTGGTACAACAGGGATTGGACACACAAGATGGGCTACCCATGGGCAGCCCTCTGATACAAATTCACATCCCCATAGTGACTGTGGTAATAACTTTGTAATTGCTCACAATGGTATAATTGAAAACTTCCAAAATATAAAGAAGTATTTAAAAGATGAGGGACATGTATTTCAGTCCGAAACTGATACGGAAGTAATTGCTCACCTTTTAGAAGATTACTATGAAGAAGACATCTTAAAGGCACTTAAAAAGACAGTTAATAGATTAGAAGGTTCATATGCTTTAACAATTCTTTCTAAATATGATCCTGATAAGATATATGTTGCAAGAAAGGACAGTCCTTTAATTATTGGTATCGGTGAAAATGAAAACTATATAGCTTCAGATATACCAGCTTTTTTAGGTGAAACAAGAGACTTTTATATACTTGAAGATGGTGAATTTGCTGTAATCAATAAAGAGCAAATAGATATCTATGATTTTAATTTGGAGCCTAAAGATAAAGAAATCTATCATGTAGACTGGGATCCTGAGATGGCTGAAAAACAGGGCTATGACCACTTTATGTTAAAGGAAATTCACGAACAACCCGATGCTGTACGCAGATTAATGGCAAATAGGGTTACTCCAGAGGGGATTGAATTAGAAGAATTAAATTTAGATAAGAAGTTTATTGATAATTTAAATAAAGTTCATTTGATTGCCTGTGGTACTGCTTACCATTCTTGTTTAATTGGTAAATATATGATGGAAGACCTTTCAAAACTAAATATAGAGGTTGATGTAGCTTCTGAATATAGATATAGAAATGTTCCCATAACAGAAAATGATCTAGTTATTGCCGTAAGTCAGTCTGGAGAAACATCTGATACCTTAGCTAGTTTACGTTTGGCTAAAAAGAAAGGGGCAAGAGTATTAGCTTTTACAAATTCACGGGGCAGTAGTATTGCGCGAGAAGCAGATGATGTCCTTTTATTAAAAGCAGGCCCTGAAATTTCAGTTGCTTCTACAAAGGCCTATCTAAATATGGTAGTAGCTTTTTATATGTTCAGCCTCTTTTTAGCCAAAAAACAAGAGAGAATAGATAATGATAGATATTTACAAATGTCTAAAGATTTAATTAAGTTACCTGATCTTTTAGACGATGTAATTGAAAATAGTGAACAAGTTATGGAAGAGAGAGCTAAACAGTATGCTAATAGTGAAAGTGCCTTTTTTATAGGTAGACATACTGATTATACATTAGCGATGGAAGGTGCTTTAAAGTTAAAGGAAATTTCATATATACATGCAGAAGCTTATCCAGCTGGAGAATTAAAGCATGGTACTTTAGCCTTAATAGAAGAAGGGGTTCCAGTCGTGGCTTTAGGTACTAGAGCAACTGTTTTTGAAAAAACATTAAGTAATGTAACAGAAGTTAAGGCAAGAGGTGGAGATGTTACAGCAATAGTTCATAAAGATGCGGAAGATGTTGAAGATGTAGTAGACCATATTATCTATATACCTGAAGTAAATGAACTATTTACGGGTGCTTTAGCGATAGTACCACTACAGCTTTTAGCTTATCATACAGCTCTACTTAGAGGTTGTGATATTGATCAACCAAGAAACCTAGCTAAAAGTGTAACTGTTGAGTAATTAAAAAGTGAAATAAAAAAGGGGAGTACTCCCCCTTTTTTTGTCTTCATAATTTTTATTAAAAGTAATTTAAAGAAGGTATAAAAATGACTTTAAATAATCATAATAAAGAGACAACTAAAAATGAAGTTATTGGCTTAGGAGTAGATATTCTTGAGGTGAAGAGAATAAAAGACTTAATAGATAAGCAGGGCGATAAATTTTTGACAAGAATATTTACACCTAAGGAAATAAACTACTGTCAATCTAAAAAGAGAGCATTGGAGTCATTTGCAGTTAGGTTTAGTGCTAAAGAAGCATTTATTAAAGCAATAGAAAGTGATTATAATATTGCCTATAAAAGTATAGAAATTGATAAAAAGGAAAATAAAAAACCTAAAGTAAATCTCTCAGGCAAAGCTTTATTGGCAGCTGAGAAAAAAAATGTAACAGATATTTTGATTTCTCTAAGTCATGAAAAAAATTATGTGACAGCTAATATAATTTTAAAGGGGAGAATAAAATGATTGTTTTAACTCCAGAAGAGATGACTAATCTTGACCAAAAAGTTATTGATAATGGCTTTGAGTCTCTGTTACTTATGGAAACAGCCGGCCGCAAAACTTATGAAATAATAAAAGAAAATTATGACAGCAATAACAAAATATTAATAATGGCTGGAGCCGGAAATAATGGTGGTGACGGTCTTGTAATTGGAAGATTACTTGATATATGTAATTATAATGTTAAAATAATAATAGTAGGGAGAAAAGAGAAGTTAAATAAAGATCCCTTAAAAAACTATAATATATGTAAATTAAGAGATATAGATATACAATTTTTCTACAAAGATTCAGACTTTTCAATGATTAAAGAAGCTGTATCTCATTCTGATCTTATAGTTGATAGCCTATTAGGGACTGGTTTAACTGGAAATTTAAGATCTCCCTATTTAAAGATTGTCAAGATGATTAATGAAAGTAATAATGATGTAGTTGCTGTTGATATTCCAAGTGGTATTAATGGAAAGAACGGTGAAGTTATGGGTTCAGCCATAGAGGCTGATATTACTGTAACAATGGCTTTTAGTAAGGTCGGCCATCATATTTATCCAGGCCGACAATATACAGGTGAACTGAATATTATTGATTTGGGTTTTCCCCAAAACCTTATTGAACAGGTAAAATATAAGCATAATATGTTAACCTGCCCTGAAGCTGGTGAGTTATTACCAAAAAGAGGCAGGACTGGCCACAAAGGTACCTTTGGAAAAACATTAGTAATCGGGGGTTCAAAAGGTTTAGAAGGTGCCCCAGCCCTAAGTGGAGAAAGTGCTCTTAAAATGGGTTCTGGACTAGTAAAAACATTAATACCTGAAAAAATTAATCAAACTGTCAGCAGGTATTGTAAAGAACTTATTTCAGATGATTTAACAATCGTTAATATAGATAAAGAAATTAGAAATTATGATGTGATTGCTTTAGGACCTGGCTTGGGAAGAGGAGAAAAACAAAAAGAGGTTGTTTCTTTTGTTTTAGAAAATACTAAAATACCGGTGGTTATAGATGCAGATGGTATTAATAACTTGAATTTAGAAGAATTAAAGAAGACAAATAAAGAAATAATATTAACTCCTCATCCCGGTGAATTTGCCAACTTAATTAATAAATCTATTCAAGAAATTGAAGATAACAGGATAAAATATGTCAGAGAATTTACAAAAAAATATAATGTAAATTTAGTTCTTAAAGGTGCAAGTTCCCTCATATCTGATAAAAAGGGTAATATATATATAAATAATACAGGTAATGAAGGTATGGCAACTGCCGGTAGTGGAGATGTGTTAACTGGTATTATAAGCTCACTTATTGGGCAAAAGTTAGAAGTGTTTAAAAGTGCAGTATTAGGGGTATATTTACATGGATTAGCTGGAGATATTGCTACAAAAAATATAGGTTCTTACTCTGTTATGGCAAGTGATTTAATAGACAGTATACCTCCTGCTATTTCAAAAATTAAACGGGGGTGTTAAAATGATTACTGCTAAAGATATTATGACTACAGATGTAGTTACAGTTGATCCAGAGACCAGTGTAAAAGAGGCAGCTAATTTAATGAGTGAAAAAGATATTAGTGGTTTACCGGTTGTTCAAAATGGAGAACTGGTAGGTATTGTTACGGAAAATGATTTGATCATTAAAGATAAAAAACTACATTTTCCGGAATATATAAATGTGATAGGTGGCATAATTTATTTAGAGAGTTATAAGAAGTTTAGAGAAGAATTTAAAAAATTTGTGGCAGTAAAAGTAAAAGAACTAATGACAGAAGATGTTGTAACAGTTAGTCCTGATACTTCAATTGAGGATTTAGCGACAATAATGCATCAAGAAAATATTAACAGATTACCAGTGGTAGATAATTCTGGTCAGTTAATAGGAATTGTTACAAGAGGTAATATTGTAAAACACATTGCAGTAGAAGAATAATTGCATATAAGGAGAGTCTCAATGATAATCTCAGACAAAACAATAAAAAACTTAATAAAAGAAGATACTTTAATTATTGATCCCTTTGAAGAATATTTAATTCAACCTGCTTCTATTGATTTGAGATTAGGTACTAATTATCTCAAAATTGATGAAAATCAAATGGAAGTTATGACTTTAGAAGATAAGTTAAATTATAATGAAATAAATAGTGAAGAGATTGTTATACCGCCCCACTCCTTTCTTTTAGCAACAACTGAGGAGTATATAAAACTTCCTAATAATCTTACCGCTTTTGTAGAAGGTAGAAGCTCAATAGGAAGAATGGGGTTGTTTATTCAAAATGCAGGCTGGGTCGATCCCGGTTTTGCAGGTAAAATTACCTTAGAACTATATAATGCTAATCGTCTGCCTATTAAGTTAAAGGCAGGCCGCCGCATATGTCAATTAGTAATTGCAAAAATGGACCAAGAAGCTGAATTTCCCTATCAAGGGAAGTACCAAGGTCAGGATACAGCAGTAGGAAGTAAAGTTTTTGAAGATAACGAAAACTTAAAGGCTTAAAGTTTGCATAAAATTAAAGTTGAACAAAACAGCAAACAATACGACTAGGAGGTGTTAATATGCAAAATATCATTATTAGAGATATTGATAAGCATATTGGTCCTGGCGATATTGTTGGTGCTTTTATAAATGAGGCTGATATTAGCAGTAATGATATTGGGAATATTAATATAAGAAACAATGTGGCAGAAGTAGAAGTAAAAAAAGATGTTTGTGATAAAGTAGTAAATATAATGGATAATAATAAAATTGGCGGTGTTAAAGTACATCTAGAAGTTGATAATGATGCTGAAAGACGAAAAAAAATCACTAGATATTATGATAAATTTAAACAGTTGGTGGAACTAGAAAGACAGGAAGAAATGGAAAGACATGAAATTGAAATCAAACGCCTTTCTCCCCGCGCTCGTGAAAAAAAAGGGAGAGCACTTTTAAATATGAGGGGTAAAGGTGATGGTCATACTTATGACCATAAACCAAAAGTGAAATTCATGAAAGAAGAGGTTGGTGAAAAACTACCAGATACTGAAATCAGTATTGGAGATCTAGTAATGGTAAGTAAAAACAAGCCATTAGATGATAATAATCCCACTGGTACAGTAGCTGAAAAGACCAATTATTCAATGACGGTAGTCTTTGATGAGAAACCATCAGGATTTGTATTTGGTGATTCTTTGCGAGTAGACCTTTATGTAAATGATATAACATTTCAGAGAATGTTAGATGCACTTAAGAACTTTAGAAATGCAAAAAGTGATAGTAGATTAGGCGAACTACAGAGAAAAATGTTAGGTCTAGAAGAGCTAAAATGGAATGAGAAGTCTTTTGATAACTTAGAATGGGTAAATGATGATCTTAATCAGTCCCAAAAAGAGGCAGTCAAAAGATCTCTTAAAGCTGAAGATTTTTCCCTTATCCAGGGTCCTCCTGGAACTGGAAAAACGATGACTGCTATTGAGATTATCAATCAAGGTGTAAAAGATAAAAAAGAGATATTAGCTACTGCAGATTCAAATGTAGCAGTAGATAATCTGGTTGAGAGATTAGTTAATATGGGTACTGAAGTCTTGAGATTAGGACATCCCATTAGAGTTACCCCACTTTTACGCAAGCATACTTTAGATTATAAGATACTAGAACATCCCGACTATAAAGAAGCAGATAAATTAAGAGAAAAAGCTCAAGATCTTTTGGATGAGCAAGATCAGTACCAACATCCTGGTGATAGTTTAAGACGGGGTATGAGCGATAAAATGATCAAAGAAAAAGCACAAAAAGAACAGGGAGCCCGTGGGGTAGAACCTTCGATAATAAAAGATATGGCTAAATGGCTCGAGATTCAAGATGAGATAGATGGTCTCTTTAATAGAATTGAAAAATTAGAACAAAAGGCTGTTAAAGAACTTTTAGAAAAGGCGGAAGTTGTTTGTACAACTAACTCCACAGCGGGTTCTGAACTTTTAAGTGATTATGATTTTGATCTTATAGTTATTGATGAGGCAACTCAATCCACTGAACCTGCTTCCTTAATACCTTTTATTAAAGGTGATAAAGTTATATTAATTGGTGATCATAAACAACTACCACCGACCATATTAAGTCAAAAAGCAGCTAAACAAGGACTCAGCAAGTCCATGTTTGAAAGGCTATATGAGATATATGCTGATGAAATAAGGTCTATGTTAGAAATCCAATATAGGATGCATGATGATATCATGGACTTTTCTAACCATGAATTCTATGCTGGAAAGTTAAAAAGTGCGCCTGAAGTAGCAGACCATACTTTAAAAGACCTGGGATATTGTATGGAAGGGAAAAAGTGCTTTACTGATAAATCCTTAAATCCTGAACAACCCATTGTATTTATTGATACAGTCGAGATGACAGCCGAAGAGCGTTCTCTAAAAGGGTCTAATTCTTATGACAACCCTGTAGAAATGGAGATTTTACTTGATATAGTAGATGAAGCACTAAAATCAGAATTACAACCAGAAGATATTGCAGTAATTGCTCCTTATAAAGATCAAGTAGACTTATTGAAAAAGCATACAAATATAGAAAATTTAGAAATAAAAACAGTTGATGGTTTTCAAGGCCGGGAAAAGGAAGTTGTTTTAATTTCCTTAGTAAGAAGCAATGAACACAATAATATTGGTTTTCTTAGAGACTTAAGGAGATTAAATGTTGCTTTAACCCGAGCAAAAAGAAAGTTGATTATCATTGGTGATAGCAGTACTATAGCAAAAAATGATACCTATCAAAACTTAATAGATTATATTAAAAAGCATGGATTATATTATACCCTATAGATATTGTAAAACAGAAAATTTTGCTGTATACTAAAGATGAATTTAGAAATATAAGAGGGTGGTCCACAGATGAGGAGTTTCTCCTCATCTGTTTTAAATATTTTAACTCCTGGAGGTGCGGTGATTGGAAGAAGAAAAAAAAGAAATTACGATTAAAATTTCCAAGGACCTATTAAAAGATTTAGATGATTATATCAAATACCGTAGAGTCAGTAGAGATAAGTTTATTAGTGATGCAATAAATCATTATCTATGTGAACACAAAAAAAAGGAATTAAGAGAGCAGTTGAAAAAAGGATATATTGAAATGAGTGAATTAAATTTAGAATTAGCTCATGAAGGATTAAAATGTGATAGTAATTCAATAAAGATTTATGAAAAATGTTTAGTGGAGTGTGAATAAAGTTATGGATTTGAAAAGAGGAGATGTATATTATGCTGACCTCAACCCTGTGGTTGGTTCAGAACAGGGTGGGGTCAGACCTGTGTTAATAATTCAAAATGATATTGGTAATAAGTATAGTCCTACAATAATTGTAGCAGCAATTACTTCTAAAATTAATAAAGCACAGCTGCCTACACATGTAGAGATTTCAGCTAATGATTCAAGTTTAGATAGGGATTCTGTTATACTTTTAGAACAAATTAGAACCATTGATAAAAAAAGGTTAAAAAGTGAAGTAGCGAAGTTAAATGGAGAAATTTTACAAAGAGTAGACAGCGCTATTGAAATTAGTCTTGGTTTAGTAAATTTATAATACATAATTTTTTAATTAAATAAGGGGTGTATTAATGTCAGAATATATAGCCGATGTTTACCGTAGTAATCTAATTGAAAGCAGACATAAAGGGGATATAGCCATAGTAGATCCTGATGGAACCCTTACCCACTTTTTTGGTAACCCCGAAAATCAAACATATTTAAGGTCAGCGGCCAAACCGTTTCAAATTCTACCAGTTATTAATTCTGGTGCAGCTGACTTTTTTAATTTTACAAAACAAGAAATTGCTGTGATGAGTGCTTCTCATAATGGAGAAGAAAAACATGTTAATACTGTTAGAAATATTCTAAAAAAAATAGATGTGAGTGAAGAAAAATTAAACTGTGGTATCCATGATCCCTATTTTAAAAAAGCTGCCCACAAACTTTATCTTGAGGGGAATAAACCAACAGAAATACATAATAATTGTTCTGGCAAACATGCCGCTTTGCTTTCCTTATGCAAGTTCAATGGATGGGATATTGAAAATTATTTGAATAAGGAACATCCGGTTCAACAGCTTATCTTGACTACTATCAGTGAAGTCACAGAAACAAAAAAAGAAAATATCTATTTAGGTGAAGATGGTTGTGGGGTAGTTGTTTTTGGACTGTCGGTTAAAAAAATGGCATATGGTTTTGCCCGGTTAGCTAACCCTAAATTTTTACCTAATGAATATAGAGAAGCAGCCCTCAGAATTAATAAGAGTATAAAAGATCATCCTGATATGATAGCAGGAACTAAGAGATTTAATACTGATTTAATAGATGTTATGGGAGATAAGCTTACTGGTAAGATGGGAGCAGAAGGTGTTTTTTGTTTCGGATTATATAATGGCCCAGGGGTAAGTTTAAAAGTAGAAGATGGAAATTCAAGAGCTGTGCCACCAGTTATTATAGATATATTAAAGTCTTTAAATTATATTTCAAAACAGGAGTTAAAAAAGTTAAAAAGACATGAACAACCTGTAGTAAAAAACCATCATGACCATGAGGTGGGTTATATAAAATCAATATTAAAATTAAAAAAGGAAGTGAACATTTAACATGATTTTAATTAAAGATGCACAAATTTTATCGATGGCTGATAATGATTACCAAAAGGGTTCTGTACTTATTAAAGAGGGAAAAATAGTAAAGATTTCAGAAAATATTGAAATTAAAGATGATTATGAAGTAGTTGATGCTAAAGGGAAAATTGTAATGCCGGGTGTTATCGATGCTCATACCCATTTAGGCATAGATGAAGATGGTGTTGGTTGGGAAGGCCAGGATTATAATGAAATGACCGATCCAATCACACCACAAATGCGAGCTATTGATGCTGTTAATCCTGAGGACTTTGGCATCAAAGAAGCTTTAGAAAATGGTGTAACCACAATTATGACCGGTCCAGGTAGTGCCAATGTAGTGGGCGGAGAAAGCATAGTAATTAAAACTAAAGGTAAAACTATTGATGAGATGGTTTTGAAAAATCCGGCTGGTATCAAAGCTGCTTTTGGAGAAAATCCCAAAAGAGTTTATAATGAACAAAACAAACTACCGACTACAAGAATGGGTATAGCTGCTATTATGAGAGAGAATTTAATGAAGGCTGAAGATTATCTTGCTAAAAAAGAAAAAGCTCAAAAAGAAGATGAGCCTTTTGATAGAGATATAAAAATGGAAAGCATGATTAGAATTATAAAAAAAGAATTACCTTTAAAATTACATGCCCATCGGGCTGATGATATTATGACTGCTATTAGAGTTGCAAAAGAGTTTGATATAAATATGACTTTAGAACACTGCACAGAAGGTCATAAAGTAGCAGATGAAATTGCAGAGGCCAACATTCCTGCTGTTGTCGGTCCATCGATGACGGGTAGGGTTAAGGTTGAATTAAGTGATCTTAGCTTTAAAACTGCTGGAGTATTAGCTAAAGCCGGCGTTAAGGTGGCCTTAATGAGCGACCACCCAGTTATTCCAACCAAAAATGCGCCTATTTATGCAGCCTTAGCAGCTAAGGCTGGTTTAGATAAAGATGAAGCTTTAAAAGCAATAACTATAAATCCTGCTGAAATTCTAGGAGTAGATGATAGAGTTGGCAGTATTGAAGAGGGTAAAGATGCTGATTTAATTATATTTACAGGTCATCCCCTTGATATTAGTTCCGAAATTAATAAAGTGTTAATTAATGGTGAAATTGTAAAAGTAGAAAAGGATGAATAATAAATATTATGAAACTAAGTGAGATAAAAGAAAAATTACAGCTTAAAACTGTATATGAGAATGAAAAATATCTTGAACTTAAGGTTAAAACCGCCTGTGGAGCAGATTTAATGAGTGATGTTTTAGCATTTACTGATGCTAAAACAATGTTAATTACGGGATTAACAAATCCCCAAGTAATTAGAACAGCTGAAATGATAGGAATTAAAATTATTATTTTTGTTAGGGGTAAAAACCCGGTTGAAGATACCATAAAATTAGCCGAAGAGAATAATATTTCTCTATATAAGACTGAAAAACCAATGTTTGAAACCTGTGGTGTTTTATATAACCTGGGAATTAAACCCGAAAAAATGGTTAAAATAGAGTAGGTGAATGATAAGTTTTGAAAAGAAAAAAGATTATTGATAATGAAATTGTCAGAAGAGATTTTGCAAGTGGTGGTGAAGTGTCTAGTAGATTAAAAAAATTACTCAGGAAATTAGGAGTAGATAAACAAGATATTAGAAGAACTTCAATAATAACCTATGAACTTGAGATGAATCTGATTATCCACTCTGAGGGAGGTCGATTAAAAGCGTTTGTTACCCCAGAGTCAATTTCAATTATATCAAAGGATAAAGGTCCCGGGATTGAAAATATTGATAAAGCTTTTGAACCAGGTTATTCAACTGCTACAGATGAAATAAGAGAGATGGGTTTTGGAGCCGGCATGGGTTTAAATAATGTAAAAAGATTTTCAGATAAATTGGAAGTTGAAAGTGAAGTAGGCCAATATACAAAGTTAAAGGCAATAATTAATTTAAATCAATAACAGCAGGAGTGTAAAGATGAGTAATAAACATTCTGTATTATTAAAAGAAGATAAATGTGAGGGTTGTACAAACTGTGTCAAAAACTGCCCCACTAAAGCAATTAGGGTTCATCAGGGTAAAGCGACTATTAAAGAAGATCTCTGCATTGACTGTGCAGAATGTATTAGAACCTGTGAATACCATGCGAAATATGCTAAAACAAATGATTTAGAAGAACTTCAGGCTAATGAATATAATATAGCATTATTAGCACCGAGTTTCTATGGTCAGTTTGACAGTTCTTTTGATCCTGGAAAAATAAAGAAGGCAGTCTATAAATTAGGTTTTGATGAAGTCTGGGATGTAGCTTATGCGGCAGAAGCAATTTCACAAAAAACATATCAATTTTTACAAAATAATAAAGATAATACATATATATCTTCTTCTTGTCCAGTAATAGTAAGATTAATAAGTTTACTTTATCCCGAACTTTTAGATAATATAGTGCCCTTTAATTCCCCGGTTGACTTAATGGCAGATTATGTAAAAGAGAAGGTCGAGTCGGAAGGCAGAACAGAATATAGTATGTATTTTATTACTCCCTGTCCCGCTAAAGTGACCGCTATTAAAAATCCCTTGGGAAGAAAAGAGTCTAGTTTAACAGGCGCAATTGCAGTTGATAAGGTTTATCCGCAAATACTTGAAATAATAAAAGATGAAAAACAATTTAAAGAGGTTGAACTTAAACAGAAATACCAACCATATAAGGGGATTTCCTGGGGGCAAAGTGGAGGAGAAAATGATATTTTAAATGAGGAAGGTATAATAGATACCTTATCTGTCTCAGGTATACATAATATTAAAAAGGTCCTTGAAGAATTAACAAGAGGTAATATTAAAGGAATTAGATATTTAGAACTAGTTGCCTGTCCTACCGGTTGTGTGGGTGGCATTTTTAATGTTAATAATCCCTTTCAAGCTAAATATAATATCAGGATGAATATTAGAAACCATGAAGAATTCATAGAACAAGATATTGAAGAATATGATTTTGAGTTAGAAGAAAAAATCAAAGAAATTGGGGCTGAAAAATTGGATGAAGATTTTGAAACCGCAATTGGTAAATTAGATGAATTAGAAAAAGAAATTGAAAAATTACCGGGTTTAGACTGTGCAGCCTGTGGAGCTCCGGATTGTGAAACTTTTGCGGAAGATGTGGTTAATGGCTTGGCAAAAAGAACAGACTGTATATTTGTTTTAAGAAAAGAGATTGGTGATTTGGCTGATCAACTTTCTTTATTAACCCATGAGTTGCCTCCTGTAATGAATAATGAAGAAAATAATAAGGAAAATGATGAAAATTAAAGAGGTGATGGTAACGTGCAGCTAAAAGAAGTAGCTAACAAATTAAATTTAGAAGTTTTAAATAAAGCTGATTTTAAAAAAGAGGTTAAAGGTTGCTATATAGGCGATCTATTAAGTAATGTAATGGCTAATGCCAAAGAAGGTGACCTTTGGGTAACAATACAGGGCCATCAAAATATTATAGCAGTTGCTTTATTAGCAGATGCAGCGGCAGTAGTAGTAGCTGAAAATTCAGAGGTGGATGAAAAATCAATCAAAAGAGCCGCTGAAAAAGATGTTAATCTCTTAAGATCTAAATTATCAGCTTATGAATTGGCAAGTGAATTTGCCCAAATGGGAGTCTAAAATGAAAAGATATTTGTTAGACCTTCATATACATACAGTTTTATCTCCCTGTTCAGATATATTAATGACCCCTGGAAATATCATAAAAGAGGCTGTCAAAAAGGGAATTAATATCATCTCAATTACTGACCATAATGTAGTGGGTAATGTTGAAAGTGCGATAAAAATGGCTGTTAGTGAAGATATTAAAGTTATTCCCGGTATAGAAGTACAAAGCAGGGAAGATATTCATTTATTGAGTTATTTTGATAATTTAGAAGACTTAACAAATTATGGTAAAATTATCTATGAAGGATTAGAGGATATAAAAAATGATGAAGACAAGTTTGGTCATCAAATATTAGTGGATAAAAAAGATAATTTCATGGCTAAAGAAGATAGACTTCTTTTAAACTCTACCCAATATAGTATAGAAGAATTAGTTAAACTTACATATAAATACAAGGGAATACCAGTTCCCTCTCATGCTGAGAGAAGTTTTGGTATAATAAAAAATCTTGGGTTTATACCAAAAGATTTAGATATTTCTTTTGTAGAGATGAACTTTCATAAAGCATTTGATCATTATTTAGAGAAGTTCCCCTATTTAAAAAAGTATAAATTATTAAAAAACTCTGACAGCCATTATTTAGACCAAATACAGCCAGGGATGGAAATTTATTTGGAGGGGGAACCTACTTTAGAAAGTATTTTTTCTTATTTTAAACATAATAAAAATAAAAAATTTCTATTATAATTAGATATTTTTATCAACCCATTGACAAAGTGAAATAATTCACTTATAATAGTTTTGTGTATGTGATTTCGCTAACTTAATAGCCAAAAAAATTAAGATAGGAGGTAAACAGATGCCTTGTAGATGTGACCAAAAAAATATGGATAAGTATTTAGCACCATTAAATGAAATATTAAAAGAGTATGCAAAAGAAGAGAAGTATTTAATCCCAATTTTACAGGATGCTCAGGATGAATATGGTTATTTACCGGAAACAGTTTTAAAAGAAATTGCCTGTAATTTGGATTTATCTTTAAGTCAGGTTTTTGGTGTAGTAACATTTTATTCACAGTTTCATTTAGAACCAAGAGGAGAAAATATTATTAGGGTCTGTACAGGTACTGCTTGTCATGTAAGAGGTGGCGCTGAAGTGCTAGACCAATTAAAAGATGAATTAGATATTGATAGTGGTGAGACAACTGATGATCTAAACTTTACTTTAGAGACTGTAGCCTGTATTGGAGCTTGTGGTCTTGCACCAGTAATTATGGTTAATGATGATACATATGGACGAATGACACCTGATAAAGTAAATGAAGTATTAGCAAATTATGAAGAATAATGAAAGAATTAGCTTTACATATCTTAGATATTGCTGAAAACTCAGTTAATGCAGATGCTGATAATATTTTAATAGATATTAAAGAAGATACCAAAAATAATGATTTAGAAATAACTATAGAAGATGATGGAAAAGGAATTAAAAAAGATCAATTAAAAGATATTACAGATCCTTTTGTTACCAGTCGTAAAACTAGGCCGGTTGGCTTAGGATTATCTCTATTTAAAGCAGCTGCTAAAAGATGTGATGGTAATTTCTTAATTGATTCTAATCAAAATGGTACTATCGTTAAAGCCGAATTTAAGCATGACCATATTGATAGAGCACCATTAGGGAATATTGCCCAAACTATTATATCTATCCTCTTATGGGATAGTAATGTTGATTTAACATATAAACATAGATATAATACTGAACAATTTATTTTTGAGACTCAAAAAATAAAAGAAGAGTTAGGCAATGTAAAGATAACGGATAGTAAAATATTAAATTGGCTGAAAGAGTACATAGATGAGAATGTAAAAGAAATTCGCGGAGGTGAATTTAATTGAAATCTTTAGAAGAATTAAGGGAACTGCGAGAAAAAGTTGAGAAAGATATGGAGATGCGTAAAGAAATTAATAAACCCAAGATAATAATTGGTATGGGTACTTGTGGTATAGCAGCTGGTGCTAGAGAGATCTTAAAAGCTGTTATGGAAGAAATAGATAAAAGAGATCTCGATGTAGAAGTAACTCAAACGGGTTGTATTGGAATGTGTGAAAAGGAACCATTGATGGATGTCAAACTTCCCGGAAAAGATAGAATTACTTACGGTAACTTAACAAAAGAAGATGTAAAAAGAATTATTGTTAATCATGTTATAAATGGTAATGTGGTAGATGAGCTAGTTATAGCAAGATTAGAAGAATAACTTAAAGGAGGTAAATTACATTGAAGGATACTATATATAGATCTCATGTACTAATTTGTACCGGAACGGGTTGTGTTTCCTCCGGTTCTAAAGAAATTAAACATGAACTTCAAGATCAGTTGGCAGAAAAGGATCTACTTAATGAAATTAAGATAGTAGAAACCGGCTGTCACGGTTTTTGTGAAAAAGGACCAATTATGGTCATTTATCCAGAAGGAGTATTTTACTGTCAAATAAAAGAAGAAGATGTAGCTGAAATAGTAGATGAACACCTTTTAAAAGGTAGAATTGTTGATAGATTATTATTTAAAGAACCAATGACAGAAGAAAGCATTCCTTCCTATAAAGATATAGATTTTTATAAAAAACAACATAGAATTGCATTAGCTAACTGTGGTAAGATTAATCCGGAAAGTATTGAAGAATACATAGCAAATAATGGTTATGAGGCAGCTGGTCGTGCCTTAACTGAGATGTCTCCGCAAAAGATTATAGAAGAAGTAAAAAATTCTGGTTTACGTGGACGAGGAGGCGGAGGTTTTCCAACTGGTCTAAAATGGCAGTTTGCTAGTGATAATGAAAGTGATAAAAAGTATGTTATTTGTAATGCTGATGAGGGTGATCCGGGTGCATTTATGGATAGAAGTATTTTAGAAGGTGATCCTCATAGAATTATTGAAGGTATGCTTATTTCGGGGTATGCAATCGGTGCAGATGAAGGTTATGTTTATGTTAGAGCCGAGTATCCACTTGCAATTGAAAGATTAGAAAAAGCTATAAATGAAGCAGAAGAGTTAGGATTATTAGGTGAAGATATATTTGGATCTGGTTTTAACTTCAAACTACATATTAAAAAAGGGGCAGGCGCTTTTGTCTGTGGAGAAGAAACAGCTCTTATGGCTTCTATCGAAGGGAGAAGAGGGATGCCTAACCCTAGACCACCATATCCAGCTGAAAAAGGCTTATGGGGTAAACCAACCAATATTAATAATGTAGAGACCTATGCAAATATTCCATATATAATTAATGAAGGTTCAGAAGTATTTTCTTCTATCGGTACTGAAAACAGTAAAGGAACAAAGGTTTTTGCACTAACCGGTAAAATTAAAAATACTGGTTTAGTTGAGGTTCCAATGGGTACTACCTTAAGAGAAGTAGTCTTTGAGATAGGTGGAGGACTCACTGAGGATAAGAAGTACAAAGCTATTCAAACTGGTGGACCTTCTGGTGGATGTATTCCAGAAGAATATTTAGATTTACCTATTGATTATGATTCATTAGTCGATGTAGGAGCAATGATGGGTTCTGGTGGTATGGTTGTTATGGATGAAAGTACCTGTATGGTAGATGTAGCAAGGTTCTTTTTATCCTTTACCCAAAATGAATCTTGTGGTAAGTGTACACCCTGCCGTGAAGGAACCAAAAGAATGCTAGAAATTTTAAATAGAATTTGTGATGGTGAAGGTAAAGAAGGCGATATTAAACTATTATTAGAATTAGGAGAACATATAAAGGCAACTTCTTTATGTGGTTTAGGTCAGACTGCTCCTAATCCTGTTTTAAGTACAATTAAATATTTCAGAAATGAGTATGAAGCTCATATTAATGATAATAAATGTCCGGCTGGTGTTTGTCAGGAATTAGCTGCAGGTTATACAATTAATGAAAACACTTGTGTAGGTTGTGGTCAGTGTGTTAAAGTTTGTCCAGTTGATGCAATTACTAAAGGGGACGGAAATTACTATGTAATTGATAGTGAAGTATGTATATCATGTGGGGCATGTGAGAAGAAATGTCCAGTTGATGCCATATCACAGGGTTAACAGGTCAAAAGGAGGTTTAAATACTAAATGGAAAAAGTAAGATTAACTATAGATGATCAAAATATTGAAGTTGAAAAAGGTACAACAATACTAGAAGCTGCTAAAGAAGTAGGTATCGATGTACCTTATTTATGCTACCATCCTGATTTAACACTTCACGGTGCCTGTAGAGTTTGTGTAGTGGAAGATCTGGAAAGTAATTCTTTAGTAGCATCATGTGTTACACCGGTTACAGAAGGTATGCAAATATCTACCACAAGTATGAAAGCTAGAAGAGCTAGAAGGAGAAATGTTACACTGCTTTTAGCTAATCACCCTAATGATTGTTTAGGTTGTGACCGAAATGGCAGTTGTGAATTACAGGATATAACTCACAGTTTGGGTATAACTAGAGAAGATGTAGAAGAGATTTCAGGTGATAGTCGCGAAGTAGAAAGAGATGAAGTTGGGCCTGCTTTAAAAAGAGACCCTAATAAATGTATTTTATGTGGTCGTTGTGTAAGAGTTTGTGAGGAAGTACAGGGAGTATCAGCCCTACAGTTTAGTAATAGGGGATTTGATTCAATAGTAACAACCGCTTTTGATCTCCCGCAAAGTGAGATTAACTGTGCTAACTGTGGTCAATGTGCGACAGTTTGTCCGGTAGGTGCTATCACAGAGGTAAGCGAAATTCAAAAAGTATGGAATGCCTTAGAAGATGATGACAAACATGTGATAGCTCAAAGTGCACCTTCAATCCAGGCTACAATCGGTGAAGAGTTTGGTTATGAAGCAGGTTCTGTTGTTACAGGCCAGTTGGTTTCTGCTTTAAGAAAGTTAGGTTTTGATAAAGTATTTTCAACCGAATTTACAGCTGATTTAACTATTTTAGAAGAAGGCTCAGAGTTTTTAGAAAGACTGACGGAAAATAAGAATCTACCTCATATCACATCTTGTTGTCCAGGTTGGGTAAAGTATGCAGAACATAATTATTCTGATTTATTAAATCATTTATCTTCTGCTAAATCACCCCAACAAATGTTCTCAGCTCTTTCAAAAACATACTATGCTGAAAAAGCAGAAATAGATCCCGAGAAAATTTATACAGTATCTATTATGCCTTGTACAGCTAAGAAGTTTGAAAAAGACAGAGATGAAATAAATGCAAGTGAATATAAAGATACAGATGCGGTACTTACAACAAGGGAAATTGCCCGTATGATTAAAGAGGTTGGTTTACAGTTTGATAATTTACCAGAAGATGATTATGACGAGTTAATGGGTAAACATACCGGTGCTGGTACCATCTTTGGTACAACCGGTGGTGTTGCAGAAGCTGCTGTTAGAACTGTAAAGGAAAAACTAACTGGAGAAGAACTTGAAAGATTAAACTTAGGCTTTAGAGGAATCAACAAAGCAGAAGTTGTTATCAATGATAAAATAATTAAAGTTGCTATTGCAAATGGTCTTAAAAATGCTGAAAAACTGTTAGATGAAGTTAGAGTTGGTGAATCCGAGTACCACTTCATTGAAGTTATGGCTTGTCCTTATGGTTGTGTGGGTGGAGGTGGCCAGCCTCTTCCAATCAGTGAAGAAAAGAAAGAAAAAAGAGGTCAAGGGCTAGCTAATGCAGATGAACAAAGTGTGGTACGTAAATCACATGAAAATCCGATGATTAAAAAGTTATATGAAGAGTATCTTGAAGAACCAAATAGTGAAAAATCCCATCATTTACTGCACACAACTTATCGGGAAAGACCAAAAAATTAACTTTAAAATTAACAAATAAAGTAAAGATAAACCCCATCTCTAATCATTAGGGATGGGGTTTCTTGATTTAAGGATAATACTCAAGTATAATGTTAATAGCCTAAAATATATATTTTTCGGTCTAAGGATGTGAATAATATGAAATATATTACCAATGATCCCAAGCAAACTAAACAGATAGGAAAAAATATAGCTAAAATAATCAAAAGAGATAAAAAATATTTTTCACAGGTCATTTTATTAACCGGAGATTTAGGGGCTGGTAAAACGGTTTTCGTCAAGGGCTTAGCAGAAGGTCTAAAAATTGACTTTGATATTACAAGTCCTACATTTAATTTAATAAATGAATATAAGGGTAATCCAGGTCTTATTCATATGGATTTTTATAGGATTGACCGTAAAGAAGAGTTAATTCAACTGGGTTTAGAAGAATATTTGGAGATGGAAAATGTTAAGGCCATAGAATGGCCGCAGTTAGTTTTTGATTATTTAGAAGATGATTTTATTTTCATTAAAATAATTAGTTTAGATAAAAATAAACGCGAAATAACAATTAATGCAGAGGGTAATAATAGTAAAAAAATTATTAAAGGACTGAAAGATAATGTTAATATTGGGAATTGATACAAGTTCAGATATATGTTCTGTAGGACTTAGTGAAAACAAAGATTTCTTAGGTGAAATTAATATAAAATTAAAAAGACGTCATAGTGAACGTCTTTTACCTATTATTAAAAGATTATTTTCAGAAGCAGGGTTAGAGATACAGGATTTAGATGGTTTAGCTGTTACTGATGGCCCCGGTTCTTTTACCGGTCTTAGAATAGGATTAAGTACTGCACAAGCCTTTAAACGGGCTTTAAATATACCGGTTTATGCTGCGTCTTCTTTGGAGTATATGGCCTATTCCATAAGTCAACATTATAAAGATCATATTCTTGTTCCAACTATTGATGCCCGTAATAAAAGGATATATAGTTCAATTTTTGCAAGTAAAAGTGATAATGGAATTATCAAAAGGATTAATAAAGATCAAGCCTTAAAAGTTAATAATTTAATTGAAACTTTAAGAAATTATCAAGATAAAAAAGTAATTTTTGGGAGTGGAGCCGACAGTTATTATGAAATTTTTAATAAGGCTGAACTTAAAAATACTACTATAGTATATAAAGTGAGAAACTTCGGAGGATTTAATTTGGCTTCTTTAGGTTATCGTTATCTTGCACAAGGTAAAGATACGGATTATAAGGATTTGGTACCAAAGTATTTAAAGAAACCCCAGGCGCGTATTAACTGGGAGAAAAAATATCTGCAGGGGGATTAGCATGAAGATGTCTTTAGATGTCATGAAGTTAGATGATTTAAATAAAGTAATAAAAATTGAAAGAGAAGCATTTTCTAATCCCTGGAATAGGAAGTTCTTCAAAGAAGAATTAATCCATAATTCTTTTGCTCTTTATTTAACTGCCAAAATAGAGGATGAAATTATCGGGTATGTAGGGTGTTGGTTTAAAAACAGAGCTAATGAAGTCCATATTGTTAATTTAGCTGTCAAAAAAAATAAAAGAAGGCAGGGAATTGGTACATATTTAATAAATGAAATTGTTGATATGGCAAAGAATTTAAATGCAAAGTCAGTGACTTTAGAAGTTAGGATAACTAATAAAGCGGCAATTGATTTATATAAAGAACTTGGTTTTATAGAAGATGGCTTAACCCGTCATTATTATTTAGATAACAATGAAGATGCACTACTTATGAAAAAGGAGATAAAAAAAGATGAATGATGATATAAAAATATTAGCTTTAGAAACCTCTTGTGATGAAACTGCAGCTGCTGTCAGCAAAAATGGTCTTAATATATTATCGAGTGTAGTAGCTTCACAAGTTGATTGGCATAAAAAGTACGGTGGTGTAGTACCTGAGATAGCTTCTCGCAAACATATGGAGTTTATAAATCCTGTGGTAGAGGAAGCATTAAAAAAAGCTGATTTAACTTTAGAAAATATTGATGCCATTGCTGCTACCTATGGACCGGGATTGGTGGGCTCATTATTGGTAGGTTTATCTTATGCAAAAGCACTTGCATTTGCTTTAAACAAACCATTTATTGGAGTTAACCATATTGCTGGCCATATTTATGCTAATTTCATTTCTAAAAAGGACATTAAAACACCTGTTATCTGCTTGACAGTTTCAGGAGGACATACCGATTTACTATATTTTGAGAAGTATGGAGATTATGAAATATTAGGAAGAACAAAAGATGATGCAGCTGGTGAAGCTTTTGATAAAATTGCTCGTTATTTAGGATTAGGTTATCCTGGTGGTCCAATTATTGAAAAAAAAGCAAAAAAAGGAAGAGAAGATGCTGTTAATTTTCCTCGTCCCTTTTTAGATAAAGATAATTATGATTTTAGTTTCAGCGGTTTAAAGACAGCCGTAATTAATTATATCCATAATCAAAAGCAAAAGGGTAATGAACTTGATGCAGAAGATATAGCTGCTAGTTTTCAAAGAGCTGTTATAGACATATTGACTGCGAAAACAGTTAAAGCTGCTCTTCATAAAAATGTTAATAGTGTGATTTTGTCGGGAGGAGTAGCCGCTAATAAGAGGTTTAGAGAAGTATTAAGAGATCGATTAAAACAAGAAGAGGTCCCTTTATATTATCCTGATTTAAAACTTTGTACAGATAATGCAGCTATGATAAGTACTGTAGCATACTATCAATATAAAAAACGAGAATTTGCTGAACTTGATCTCAATGCAGATCCTAATTTGCAATTATAGGTGGTAATTTAAAAATGAAGAAAAATGAAAAAGAATATTATCTATATAAAAGTGTACAGGATGATAACATTTTGCCTTTAACTTCAAAATGTAATTTATCCTGTATTTTTTGTAGTCATAAACAAAATCCTAAAGATATTGAAATAATAAGCTTTGGTAATCTAAGATTTAATAAAATCAATGATCTATTAGATTATTTAAATCCCAACCAACCAATAGTAATCGGAGAATCTGCTACTAAAATAATTGAAGGTGAACCATTAGTTCATCCGGACTTTAAAAAAATAATAAGTAAGATAAGAACCAAATATGATCAGACTGAAATAAGAATTACTACAAATGGAGATCTATTAAACAGTCACTTAATTCAATTTTTAGAGAAGATTAATAATATAACTTTAAATATTTCTGTAAATTATCTAAACCCTAATCTTAAAGAAAAAGCAATGGGGATTAGTAGTAAACAAAATATCAAAAAGATATTAGAAAAATTAAGTGCAGTAAATATTAACTATAATTTTAGTACAGTCGCCTTACCCCATTTATTTGGTTATGAGACAGTCAAAGATGAAATTATTAATATGACAAATTATGAGCCACAAACACTTCGAGTATTTATGCCTGGTTATACAAGTTTGACCTCAAATGATCTCAAATTTGATTATAAAAAAGTATATCAAAATTTATATGAATTAGTTCATGATATTAATTTAAATCAAAAAACACCTGTTATCATTGAACCGCCTTTAATTAAAAATTTAAATTCCATAGTAAAAGGAGTTATTAAAGGTAGTCCAGCTTTTAAGGCTGGAATCAAGTATCTAGACTTAATTAAGAAAATTAATGGTGAAAACCCAAAAACAAAGGTTCAGGCTTTTAATAAAATTAAAAATTTAAATAATCCAAAACTAGAAATAGAAAGAGGTAATCAAATATTCGAACTAACAATAAATAAAGAAAAAAAACAAAAATCGGGACTGGTAATGGATTACGATCTTGCTGTAAATAAAATAAGAGAAATAGACAAAACTATCAAAAATAATTTAGATAAAGAAATTCTATTTTTAACATCTGTATTGGGATTTAATTTAATAAATTATGTGGTAAATGAATATTTAGATTATAATAAAGAAAATATTAATATAAAAAAAGTAAAAAATACCTATTTAAAGGGTTCTATAATTTCAGCCGGGTTATTAACAAATCTAGATATAGAAAATCATCTTAAAAACAATTCAAATATAAAACCTGATTTATTAATTTTACCAAAAATAATGTTCGATATTTTTAATAATGACCTAAGAGCAAAGAACTATAAAAAGCTAATAGATAAACACATGTTTGAAGTTGAAATAATATAATAAATAGTATAGTTTATGGGAGAAAAAGTGATTATTTAAGAGCATAATTAATATAAATAGCTCTAAGAGAATCTAAGCACTCATAAATACGGTTGATTTTAAATTAATACTTAGATATTATTAATACAGTAATTATTAGCACTCACTTCAAATGAGTGCTAATAACAAGTAAAAAATATAAATTATATATAAAATTAAAGGGGGTACATTAAATGAGTGTTAAGCCATTAGGAGACAGAGTAGCAGTAAAATTAGTCGAAAGAGAAGAAAAAACTGAAGGTGGTATTGTAATACCAGACACAGCAAAAAAAGAAAAACCACAAACTGGTGAAATTTATTCAGTAGGTCGTGAATGCTATACCGAAGAAGAAACACCTGAAGTTGAAAAGGGAGATATGGTTGTCTTTGATAAATTTGCTGGTACTGAAGTAACAGTTGATGGAGTTGAATTTAAAATAGTTAATATTGATGACATAGTTGCAGTTATAGGTTAATTAAAATCGATAGTAACAATTTATTAAGGGAGGGTTTATAAATAATGGCTAAAGATATTAAGTTTAGTGAAGATGCACGTCGTAAGCTGAAAAGTGGTGTAGAAAAATTAGCAAATTCAGTTAAAGTTACATTAGGTCCTAAAGGAAGAAATGTTTTATTAGAACAGAGTTTTGGTGCTCCAACCATTACAAATGATGGTGTAAGCATTGCCAAAGAAATAGAAGTTAAAGATCGTTATGAAAACATGGGTGTTCAAGCCGTAAAAGAAGTAGCAACTAAGACTAATGATGTAGCAGGTGATGGAACAACAACCGCTACTGTATTAGCAGAAGCTATTTTCAATGAAGGCCTTAAAAATGTAACTGCTGGTGCAAATCCAATGCTTCTAAAAAGAGGTATTGCTCAAGCAGTTGAAAAATTAACTGAAGAAATTGCTTCTACTGCAACTCCAGTGGAAGGTAGAGAAGAAGTTTCTCAAATTGCTTCAATTTCTGCTGGTAATGATGAAGAAGTTGGAAATTTAATTGCAGAAGCAATGGAAAAAGTTGGTCAAGATGGAGTAATTTCTGTTGAAGAATCTAAGAGTATGGGAACTTCCTTAGAAGTAGTTGAAGGTATGCAGTTTGATAGAGGTTACTTATCCCCTTACATGGTAACTGATACCGAAAAAATGGAAGCCTCTCTTGAAGATCCATATATCTTAATTACTGATAAGAAAATTTCAAATATTCAAGATATCCTACCTCTACTTGAGAAAGTTGCTCAATCTGGTAAATCTCTTCTCATCGTAGCTGAAGAGGTTGAAGGTGAAGCACTTGCAACTCTCGTTGTAAACAAAATTAGAGGTACTTTTGATTGTGTAGCTGTAAAAGCACCTGGTTTTGGTGACAGAAGAAAGCAAATGTTAGAAGACTTAGCAATTCTAACAGGTGGTCGTGTAATTACTGAAGATCTCGGTCTAAAATTAGAAAATGCTGAAATTTCTGATCTAGGTCAAGCTCACAAAATTACAATTACAAAAGAAGATACCACCATTGTTGAAGGTGAAGGAAACAAAGAAGACTTAAAAGAAAGAATAAGTCAAATCAGACGTCAAATTGAAAGTAGTGACTCTGACTTTGATAAAGAAAAATTACAAGAGAGACTTGCTAAATTAGCTGGTGGTGTTGCAGTAATTAGAGTAGGTGCTGCTACAGAAACCGAACTTAAAGAAAAACAACACAGAATAGAAGATGCATTATCTGCTACTAGAGCAGCTGTAGAAGAAGGATTAGTTCCTGGTGGTGGAGTCACTTATCTAAACGCGATGAAAGTTCTTGATGATATAGAATTAGAAGGTGACGAAGGTACCGGTGTAGATATTGTTAAGAGATCCTTAACTGCTCCAATGCGCTTAATTGCTAATAACGCTGGCTATGAAGGCTCAGTAGTAGTTGAGAAAATTAAAGAATTAGAACCTGGCATGGGCTTTGACGCCATGAAAGGTGAATATGTAAATATGCTTAAAGCTGGTATCGTAGATCCAGCTAAAGTAACACGCTCTGCAATTCAAAATGCTGCAAGTGCAGCAGCAATGTTACTAACCACTGAAGCCCTCGTCGCTGATACTTCTGATGACGACGAAGATGATAATGGCGGAGGAGCTCCAGGTGGAATGCCCGGTGGAATGGGCGGCATGGGCGGAATGCCCGGTATGATGTAATAAGAAGTTAATATTAAACATTCAAAGTGGTGTACCGTTTATAGCGGTATACCACTTTTTTGTATTTACATTTATACATTTTTGCCTTATAATATAACCTGTGATTTAATATATTTTGAAAGGAGATTGACATGGTAGGCAATAAAATATTAATCCTTGATTTTGGTGGCCAATACAGTCAATTAATAGCAAGAAGAGTCCGTGAATTTAATATTTACTCCTTAATAAAATCTTATAAGATTTCAAGTGAAGAAGTAAAAAAAATAAATCCTATTGGCATCATATTTTCAGGTGGTCCTAATAGTGTGACAAGTTCTAATGCCCCTCAAATAGATCCTGAAATTTTAAATCTAGGTATTCCTATTTTAGGCATTTGTTATGGTATGCAGTTAATGGCTTCTCTGATGCCAGGCGGTAATGTAAAAAAAGCTAAGCAGGGTGAATATGGTAAAGCCAAACTTAAAATAGAGCAAAATATTGGTATATTAAAAGAAATAGCTGATAATACACAAGTTTGGATGAGTCATGGTGATCAGGTAGTTAAAATGCCAGATGGATTTAAAAATATAGCCCATACAGAAGTAACAGATGTGGCAGTCATGGCTGATCAAGATAAAAAATTATATGGTGTCCAATTTCATCCGGAAGTTTTACATACTTTAAAAGGTAAAGAGGTATTACATAATTTTCTTTTTAGAGAATGTAAAGCTACAGCAGATTGGACTATGGCTGATTATATTGAGGAACAGGTTGGCATAATTCGAGAAGAAGTGAATGACGAACAAGTAATATGTGGTCTTTCAGGTGGAGTTGACTCCTCAGTAGCCTCTGCTTTAGTATATAAGGCAATAAAAGAACAATTAACCTGTATCTTTGTAGATCATGGTTTGCTTCGTAAAGGAGAAGCTGCAGAAGTCAAGCGAACTTTTAGTGAAGAATTTAATATTCCACTTGTATATGTAGATGCAAAAGAAAGATTTTTAAATAAATTAGAGGGTGTTTCTGACCCAGAAACTAAAAGAAAGATTATTGGTGAAGAATTCATTAGAGTTTTTGAAGAAGAAGCTTCCAAAGTAGAAAACGCAAAATACTTAGTGCAGGGTACAATTTATTCTGATGTAATTGAAAGTGGCAATGAACATGCTGCTACAATTAAAAGCCATCATAATGTTGGTGGTTTACCGGAAGAAATGAATTTTGATCTAATAGAACCATTAAGAATGTTATTTAAAGATGAAGTTAGAAAGATTGGCGAAGTTTTAGGTCTTCCAGAAGAAATAGTTTGGAGACAGCCTTTTCCAGGTCCTGGTTTAGCTATCAGAATTATCGGTCAAATTAATGATCAGAAACTTTCAATTTTGAAAGATGCTGACTTGATTTTAAGAGAAGAAATTAAAGAGGCCGGTTTATCTAGAGAAATTTGGCAGTCGTTTGCTGTATTACCGGATTTAAGAAGTGTGGGTGTAATGGGTGATGATCGTACTTATGGATACCCTATTATCTTAAGAGCTGTAAAAAGTGATGATGCAATGACAGCCGAATGGGCGCATTTACCATATGATCTTTTAGAAACTATTTCAAATCGAATTGTAAATGAAGTCAAAGAGGTAAATAGAGTAGTATATGATATTACTTCAAAACCCCCAGCTACAATTGAATGGGAATAGAACGGGAGTGCAAATTAATGGGTAAAAAGAACTATGATATTATAGTTGTTGGTACTGGTCCAACTGGAATATTTACAGTTTTAGAACTTTTAAAAAAAGATGGAAATTTAGATATTTTAATGTTAGAAAAAGGCAAAGATATTTCTGAGCGTGAATGTCCTATGAAGCAAAACCCCGGCATGGGCTGTATTAACTGTGATAGTTGTTCAGTAGTTTCTGGTTGGGGGGGAGCTGGAGCTTATAGTGATGGTAAACTATCACTTTCCCCAAAGATCGGTGGGCATTTAGAAGAATACATAGGTTTAGATAAGCTAAAAGAATTGATTAGCTATGCAGATGATATCTATCTTAATTTTGGAGCCCCCGATAGAATTTTTGGTGTAGATGGCTCAAAAGTAGAAGATTTAAAAGCAAAAGCTATTAAGTCTCAGTTGAAATTCATACCGGCTAAATTAAGGCATCTAGGAACTGGATATACCAAGACAGTCTTATCAAATATGAAAAATTTTATTGAAAGTGAAGGAGTAGATATAAAATTTGGTACTAATGTAAAGGATTTTATTATTGAAGACAGTACAATAATAGGAGTTAAAACTGCTGATGGTACAGAATACTATAGCAATTATGTAATTACTGCTCCTGGCCGAGAAAATGCTTCCTGGTTAAGTACCTTAGCACCTCAATTAGGTATTAATACTACTATAAATCCTGTTGATATTGGTGTAAGAGTGGAGACTTCAGCAGTCATTGCAGAACAATTGACTGAAGATCTTTATGAATCTAAATTAATATATCAGACCCCTACTTTTGATGATAAGGTGAGAACATTTTGCATGTCTCCTTATGGGGAAGTTGTCAATGAAAATAATCAAGGTTTAATTACCGTTAATGGTCACAGCCATTCTGATATTAAAACTGAAAATACTAACTTTGCCCTCCTAGTGAGTAAAACATTTACAGAACCATTTCATGAACCAATTACTTATGGTAAAAACATAGCGAAGTTAGCTAATCTTTTAGGCGGAGGAATATTAGTACAGAGATTGGGTGACCTTTTAGATGGCCATCGTTCAACTCCGACTAGGATTGAGCGTGGGATTATAGAACCCACCTTACAAGAAGCAACTCCTGGAGATTTAAGTTTAGTCTTTCCTTATCGACATTTAAAAGGCATAATTGAAATGTTAGAAGCATTAGATAATTTAGCTCCTGGCTTATATTCAAGAGATACCTTGTTATACGGTGTAGAAGTTAAGTTTTATTCAAATCGTATTGATGTAAATGATAATTTAGAAACAAAAATTAATAATCTTTATACAGCTGGGGATGGAGCTGGTATTACAAGAGGTTTAATGCAGGCTTCTGTTTCTGGTATAGTAATCGCTAGAGATATTTTAAACAAGGAATGATTAAATGTATCCCTGTAGTCAAATCAAAAATAGTTATGATTTTTCTGAAGGTATTAAGATAATATATGAAGAACTATATTCTATTTACGGACCTCAAAATTGGTGGCCGGGAGATAGTAGAATAGAAATTATTATAGGTGCTATCTTAACTCAAGCAGTTAGCTGGCAAAATGTTGAAAAAGCAATAAACAATTTAAAAGAAGAGGATTTATTAAACATAAAAAAATTAGAACAAATTAAAAATGATTATTTAGCAGAATTGATAAAGCCTTCCGGATATTATAATATGAAAGCAAAGAAGTTAAAATCATTTATTAATTTCACAAAAGAAAACTATAATTTAAGTTTAGATGATTTAGCTAAAGGGAAGCCCAAACAAAAGAGAGAAGAGCTTTTAGAAATATATGGTATAGGACCAGAAACAGCAGATTCGATATTATTATATGCTTTTGACAAACCGGAATTTGTAATTGATACTTATACCAAAAGAATTTTATCAAGAATAGGCTATGTAGATGAAAATATACAATATAAAACTTTAAAGAATAAAATAGAAAATAATTTAAAAAAAGATTCTAAGTTGTATAATGAATACCATGCATTATTGGTGAAACTAGCTAAAGAACACTGTTTAAAAAGCTCCCCTTTATGTGAAAAATGTCCGCTTAATAATACTGATAAGGAGGAGAGATATGTTAACAGTTAATACGGAAGAAATTAAGGGTAAAGAGATTACAGAAGTACTGGGACTAGTGAGGGGTAATACAATTAGAGCCCGTCATTTAGGGAATGATATTGTAGCTGGTTTAAGGAATTTAGTTGGTGGAGAAGTTAAGGAATATACTCAAATGATTAGTGAAGCAAGAGAAGAAGCATTTATTAGGATGGAAGAAGAGGCCCAAAAGTTAAATGCAGATGCAGTTGTTAATGTTCGTTTTACTACCTCACAAGTAATGGGTGGGGCTGCTGAAATATTAGCTTATGGAACAGCTGTTAAATTAAAATAACCTATAGGACCGGGTAATTTACCCGGTTTGTTTTATGTTCAATAATTAATTAAGGGGCGATATTATGGAAAAGAGATGGAGTCTTGATTCATTGTATTCAGGATTAGATTCAGAAGAATTCAAGCAAGATAAGAAACAATTTGAAAAAATTATAAAAGAACTAAAAGAATGGAATTTTGATAAGGTAGAAGATAAGATAGATGCGGCTGAAAAGTTTATTAAAACTCTAAAAGAATTTTATCAATTATCGATGAAGTTAAATGCTTTTAGCCACTTAACAGTAAGTGTTAATGCTAATAATGAAAAAGCTTTAAAGATGATTGAAAAGTTAGAGAAGGAAATGGTAAGAACCACTAAACCAATGGTAAATTTCCAACTCTGGTTAAATGAGATTGATAAGAGAGATAAATTATATCAAGAATCAGAACTTCTAGATCAGCATAAATATTTTATAGAAGAATTAGTTGATAAAAGTAAATATCTTTTACCTGAAAATGAAGAAGAAATAATTGCCAAGATGAAGCAAACTGGTTCTTCGGCCTGGACTAAATTACAAGAAAAATTGACATCAAATTTAAAAGTTCCTATTGAGATTGAAGGTGAAAAGAAAGAGCTGCCCTTACCTGTGGTTAGAAATATGGCATATAAAAAGGATCCAGAGATTAGAAGGAAAGCATATAATGCTGAACTTAAAACTTATCAAGAAATAGATGAGTCAGTAGCAGCAGCTTTAAATGGAATTAAGGGTGAAGTATTAACTTTAACTGAAAGAAGAGGTTATAATTCACCATTAGAGGAAGCCCTTAAAGAATCAAGATTAAAAAAAGAAACTTTAGAGGCTTTGCTTGCTGCCATAGAAGAAAAACTTTCAGTATTTAGAGAATTCTATCAAATTAAAGCAAAAGTATTAGGACATGATAATGGTCTTCCTTTTTATGATCTTTTTGCTCCTTTAGGTAATAAAGAAATGAAATTCGATTACTCGGAAGCAAAAGATTTCATTATTTCAAATATTGAAGATTTTAGCCAAGAAATGGCTGCTCTTTATCAAAAAGCTTTTGAACAGCAGTGGATTGATGCTGAACCGAGAGAGGGAAAAAGAGGTGGAGCCTTTTGCTATAATTTACATCCTATAAAAGAAAGCAGAATCTTAAGTAATTTTACAGGTTCTTTTAGTGATGTCACAACTTTAGCCCATGAACTTGGCCATGCCTATCATGGACATAGCTTAGAATCAGAAAGTATAATAAATTCAAACTATCCGATGCCGTTAGCTGAGACTGCTTCTATTTTAAGTGAAACTATTGTAACAGAAGCTGCTTTAGAAAAAGCAGATGAAGAACAAACTTATTCCATATTAGAAAATTATATAACTTCAGCCGGCCAGGTTATTGTAGATATATATAGTCGCTTTACCTTTGAAAAAAATCTTTTTAAAAAAAGAGAAAATAGTTCTTTGAGTGTAGATGAATTAAAAGAATTGATGGTTGAGGCCCAAAAGAAAGCCTACGGAGAAGCCCTTGATCATGATTATCTACATCCTTATATGTGGCTTAATAAACCTCATTATTATTCGGCTGGTAATAATTACTATAATTTTCCATATGCATTTGGATTGTTATTTGGTCTTGGTGTCTATGCTCTAAGCCAAAAAGAAAAAAAACAATTCATGGAAAAATACAATGATTTATTAAAGGCTACTGGCAAAAATAAGATTGAAGATGTTGCTCAAATGGTCAATATTGATGTAACTTCTAAAGTTTTTTGGCTTAGTTCTCTAAAAGTTATTGAAAAAAATATCGAAAGATTTAATGAGTTAGCGCAAAAGAAAATATAAATATTAAAAAAAGCCGGGTTTTTATTAACCCGGCTTTACAGTACTTTATTATTCAATTATGCCCTTTCGCTATTAATTAGAGAGTATTTAGTGCTTTTACAGTTAGGACATTTTGGGAGTGAATTAGAGAAAGAATCTAATTTAATAACTTTACCACAGTTTTTACATTTATACTGACCCTCTTTAAATCCATTTTCAGAGGTTGACATAAATGACACCTCCCATAGATTTAATGTGTTTTTATTATATAATAAATATATTAATAATAAAAGTAATTTTACAAAATTTTGACAAATTTTGATTTTGCAGTACGAGATATAATATAATAATAATTAGAATCCGAGAATAGGAGTGGTCTAAATGGCTAAAAATTTAAAACAGATAATAAAGGACTATTATCATGAAATGGTAAACACTACCGAAACAGGCGAAGAGCTAGAGTCAAAAATTAAAACAAAAAACAAATCATTGATTCAAAAAATCATTGATCATTTTATGGATAAGTTTAACTTTTTAAATACTGATCAACAAAATAATGATTAAGTTGGTGATTTAAATGTTAAAAATAGAAGTTCCCGGTTATAAAACACTTAACATTGAATATCTGGTTTTAGATTTTAATGGCACTGTTGCAAAAGATGGTAAGATAATAAATGGTGTAAAAGATAAATTAGATAAGTTAAGTAAGAATATACAAATTCATATTTTAACTTCTGATACCTTTGGAACTGTCCAGGAACAATTTTCGGATAATAAAATTAATATTGAAATAATAGATAGTGAAGTAGGTAGTATCGATTATAAAAAAGAGTTTATTAAAAAATTAAATAAAGAAAAAGTAATAGCTATTGGTAATGGAAATAATGATTCTAAAATGTTAAAGACTGCTGAATTAGGTATTACTATTATTGGTGAAGAAGGGGCTGCTATCAGTAGTATCTGGAATTCTGAAGTAGCAGTAAATAATATTATTGATGCTTTAAATTTAATAATTAAACCAAAAAGTTTAATTGCTACTTTAAGAAGGTAGGTGGAAAGTGTCATGAAGATAAATACTTTAAAAATCTTTGTTAAGTTAATTGATACAGGGAGTTATTCAAAGGCGGCAGAGAAGATGGGGTTAACCCAACCTGCCATAAGTATGCAGATTAAGACTTTAGAAGAAAGATTTGAAACTGAACTTGTCTATAAAGAAAAAGGTAATATTAATCTTACTCCTGCTGGTAAGGCCGTATATAAAAATGCAAAAGAGATTATTAGCAGATGGGATAAGTTGTTAATTGATGTTGAAGATAAAAAAGATAAATTATATAAAAATATTATTATAGGATCTTCAACTATTCCTTCCGAATATATTCTACCTGATCTTTTAGCTGATTTTTCAAAAAGCGAACCGGAAATTAAATCTTGTATAGAAGTAGGAGATAGTGCAGAGATGATCGATCTTTTAGAAGAAGGAGAAGTTGATGTAATTTTAGTTGGTTTTAAACCAGCTAATAGCAGATATGAAACTATTGAAATTGTAGAAGATAACTTAAGATTAATTACACCTATAGCTCATAAATTAACAGAAAAACAAAAAGTTGTAGTTGATGATTTAATAAAAGAAAATATATTGATCCGTGAAGTAGGCTCTGGTACCAGAAAAGCGATGTTAAAGGGGTTCAAAGAGGCAGGCATTAAGTTTAATGACTTAAATATTAAATGTAGATTAGGTAGCACAGAAGCTGTTATTGCCGCTGTACAGGCCGGTTTGGGTATTTCATTTATTTCTGAATTTGCCTCTAATAAATCTAAAGAGTATGGTAGGGTAGAAGAAATAGTTATTGAAGAAATGAACTTTTCGAGAAAATTTTATTTAGCATTTAATAAAAATAGAAAAGACGATGAATTAATAAATAGATTTATTAACTCAGCCCGCAAATTATTTACTAAAAGTTAATTTAAAGAAGTAAAGGTACATAATATTTTTTCAACAGTGTGTAATTAAAAAAGGAGGGAGAAATAAAATGGATTTAGAAATGAAGGGTAATAGTGCTTTAATAACTGCCTCTAGTAGTGGATTAGGAAAAGCAGTAGCAAAAGCTATGGTTCAAGAAGGAGTTAATGTTGTTGTTAATGGTAGGCATGAAGATAAATTAAAACAAACTGTCCAAGAATTAAATGATTTAAATAGGGGTAAAGTTGTAGGACAGGTTGCTGATATCACCAAAAAAGATGATATTATTAAATTAGTTGATACCACTTATAATACATTTGGTAAATTAGACCATATTATTACCTCAGCTGGTGGTCCTCCGAGTAAATCATTTATGGAAACAACCGATGAAGAATGGTATAAGACCTTTGATCTTTTAGTAATGAGTGTAGTTAGATTAGTCAGAGAAGCAAAAGATTATCTTGAAGAAGGGGATGGCGGTACAATAGTTAACTTAACTTCTCGCAGTGTGAAAGAAGCAATTGAGGGGTTGGTTCTTTCTAACTCCGTTCGCATGAGTGTGATAGGACTTATGAAAACTCTTTCCAAAGAATTAGGACCCAAGATTAGAGTTAATGCTATTTTACAGGGGCTACATGAAACTGACAGATTAAAAGACCTTTTAGAAAAACAGGTTGCAGAGGGTAAATTTAAAACCTATGAAGAAGCCTTTAATGTTAGAAGTAATGATATACCTTTAAAAAGGATAGGCCAACCGCACGAACTGGGAGAAGTAGCAACATTTCTTTCATCTAAAAAGTCAAGTTATCTGAATGGAGTCTCCATTGTTTTAGATGGAGGAGGTAGTCATTCCAATCTTTAAAATATAAATAATTTTAATATAGAAGCCCGACTAATCAAAAAGTTGATTAGTCAGGTTTTTCTTTTTATAAAGATATAAAGTACATAAAAGAGGATTATTAAAAGATACATACAATATTTAATTAAGACAACAATTATTTTTGAATTAAAAATATAAATATATAATTAGGAAAGGGATGATTTGATGTTAAAAATCGGTGATAGTTTACCTGATTTTTGTTTACATGACCAGTATGGGAAAGAACATTGCAGGGATGACTTTAAGGATCAGAGATTAGTAATATTTTTCTATATTAAAGATAATACACCTGGCTGAAAAAAAGAATCGGTTGCTTTTCAAAAGCAGCTAAAAACCCTGGAGGGGTTAAATACTAAGGTTATAGGTGTGAGTAAAGACATTGTAGAGTCTCATAAGAACTTTGCAGAAGAATATGATTTAACTTATCCATTACTTGCAGATACGAATAAAAAGCTTGCTAAAAAGTTTGATGTGGTAAACTTATTGGGAATTTATAAGAGGTCTACTTTTATAATTTCAAAGGATCAAAAAATAATAAAAGTATATCCAAAAGTAAAAGTAGAAGGACATGCCGAAAGAGTAGTTGAATATTTAAAAGATTTAGAGTAATAAAAGATAAGAGAGTGATTACTATCAGGTATAGTAATCACTCTCTTATTATTATTTTAAATGTCAAATAATCCTTTCAATAAAGACATTATATCTTTGCTTTAAATCAAATGCAAACAAGCTATATTTATGTTATAATTATTTAGTGTCATGAAATAAAGTGGTCTGGCTACCCGGATTTGAACCGGGGACCTCTTGCTCCCGAAGCAAGCGCGCTACCAAGCTGCGCTATAGCCAGATAAAAAGATTATTAAAATATTAATTTTAATATTTCTTTTTTAATTATAACATCAATAAATTATTTAGTAAAGATTAGGTATTTAAAGAAGGTCTGGACATTCAAATTATCGAAGTAAAATAGTTAGGGGATAATAAATGGGGAATTTAGATAGTGGTATATATGTTTTAAAAATACTTCTTAAAAATACTCAAGAAATTAAAGTGGGAGCCTTAGGCAGAAATAAGTTTGCAGAGGGTTTTTATTACTATATAGGCTCTGCTCAAAAAAATTTACAGAGTCGAGTTAAACGCCACCTTAAAGATAAAAAGAATTTTCATTGGCATATAGATTATTTGTTAGATAAAGCAGATGTAGTTGATTATTATACTGTAGAAGGACCAAAAAATTATGAATGTAAACTCTTTAACTATCTTAATAATAAAGATGAGTTGAAAATTATGTTAGAGGATTTTGGTTCTAGTGACTGCAGCTGTGTATCTCATTTATTGTTCTCAAAAGAAAATATAAATATAAAAAACATACTACCAGAGTTTAAAAAAAGCATACAATAATTAAATCAGGAGTGAATAATTAATATGAATAAAGCAGAAAAAATTATAGCTAAATTAAATAAACAGCAGAAAAAAGCTGTTAAATTACATCAAGGACCTGGGCTCATAATTGCAGGGGCTGGTTCGGGTAAAACGAGAGTATTAACAAATAGAATTGCATATTTAATAGAAGAATATAAGGTAAGACCATTTCAAATATTAGGCCTTACTTTTACCAACAAAGCAGCAGATGAAATGAAAGAACGCGTCAAAAAAATGACTGGTAAAGATGCTGATGATATCTTTTTAGGTACTTTCCACTCTTTTTGTGTACAAATTTTAAGAAGAGAGATTAATAAATTAGATTTTAATAGATACTTTACTATTTATGATTCTTATGACCAAAAAAAGTTAGTTAAAAATATATTAAAAGATTTAAATTATGATGTGAAAAAGTTTCGTCCTTCCTCAGTGCTTAATAAGATAAGTAATGCCAAAAATGAATTGATTGAAGCTGCTGCTTATAAAAAAGATGCCTTTGGTTACTTTGAAAAGATAGTAGCGGCTGTTTATAAAGAGTATGAACAAAGGCTTAAAGACAATAATGCACTTGATTTTGATGATCTAATTATGAAAACAGTCGAATTGTTTTTAGACTTCCCACAAGTATTAGAACATTATCAGGATAGATATAAGTATATATTAATAGATGAGTATCAGGATGTTAACTTTGCTCAGTATAAATTTGCTCAACTTTTAGCAAGTAAGTATAGAAATATATTTGTAGTAGGTGACCCTGATCAAAGTATTTATGCTTTCAGGGGAGCAGATATAAGAAACATTCTAAATTTTGAAGAAAATTATCCAGATGCAACTGTTATAAAACTCGAACAAAATTATCGTTCTCATAAAAAAATATTAGATATTGCCGATAACGTTATAGAAAATAATAAAAATAGAGTTCCTAAGAGATTAAAAGCTGCCCGTGGAGAAGGAGGGAGTGTATATTATAAGACACTTTCTTCAGCGGAAAAGGAAGCTAATTTTATTGCCCAGAAGATGAAGTTTTTAAAAGGTGAATATAGATTTACAGATATGGCTGTTCTATATAGAACAAATGCCCAGTCCAGACAGATTGAGGATGCCATGATGAAATACGGTATACCTTATCAGATTATAGGTGGTTATAAGTTTTATGAGCGAAAAGAAATAAAAGATATTCTAGCCTATTTAAAATTGATTAATAATAATTCTGATAATTTAAGTTTTGAAAGGATAATAAATAGACCTAAAAGAGGTATCGGAGCTGGGACTTTAGATAAAGTTAAAAAGTATGCAAATGAACAAAATATTAGTTTACTCAAAGCAGCTAATCAATCAAAAAACAATCCCCATTTAAATGGATCTTATCAGGGGAGAGTAAAAAAGTTTGCTGATTTAATTAATGAACTATTAGAGATTAATAACCAAAAAGGGCTTATTGAGCTCTTTAATTCTGTTACGCAAAAAACCGGTTATCTGAAAAAATTAAAAGAAAAAAATACTAATGAAGCAGAAAGTAGAATAGAAAATATTCAGGAATTATATAATGTAGTTGAAGAACATATAAGGGAAGATGCCGATAATAACTTAAGCACATTTTTAGAAGAGGTTTCCTTGGTTGCAGAGGTAGATAATTTAGAAGAAAGTAAAGAGATTGTTACTTTAATGACTCTTCATTCTGCTAAAGGATTAGAATTTCCCGTTGTATTTTTAAGCGGAATGGAAGAAGGTATTTTTCCTCATCAAAATGCTTTTGAAGAAAAAGATGGTATAGAAGAAGAACGAAGGTTGTGTTATGTGGGTATAACAAGAGCAGAAGACATCCTTTATTTAACGAATGCTAAAAGGAGAAGGAGATATGGCCGGGATGAATATAATTCTCCATCTCAGTTTCTAAATGAAATTCCATTTGGATTAATTGATAATAAAAAGCAAGAAAAATCTTTTGCAGATATTGAACAAGATATAGAAGAATCAATAAATTCTCAACAGTTTAACGATCAAAAAAGGCATAAATATAAAGTGGGTCAAGAAGTAGTGCACAGTCGCTGGGGTAGAGGTAAAATTGTAGAAATATCAGAAGGTAATGATCTAGAATTAACTATCGATTTTGGTAAGGGTTCCCCCAAAAAATTATTAGAAAAATATGCTCCCATTCAGCGAGCATAAACTGTTTAGGAGTGGATAATTATGGTCGATGAAGAAGTAAAAGCAAGAGTAAAGCAGCTAAGAGAAGAGTTAAGAAAACATAATTATAAGTATTATGTATTAGATAACCCTGAGATATCTGATTATGAATATGATCAGATGTTAAAAGAATTAGAAGAATTAGAAGCAAAATATCCTGAACTAAAAACAGAAGATTCTCCTACTCAAAGGGTGGGGGGAGAACCTCGGGATGAATTTACAAAAGTAGAACATTCAACTCGGGTATTAAGTTTAGCAAATGCTTTTAATGAACAAGAATTAAGGGATTTTGATGATAGAATTAAAAGAAACTTAGAAAATAAAAATTATAAGTATATAGTAGAACATAAAATAGATGGACTATCAGCGATATTAAGATATGAAAACGGTTCTTTTTCTCTAGGGGCCACCCGTGGTAACGGAAGGGTAGGGGAAGATGTAACACACAACCTAAAAACAATTAAAAGCATTCCCCTTAAATTAAGAAAAGAAAACATTGATATTGAGTTAAGAGGAGAAGTTTTTATCAGAAAAGATGACTTTAAAAAATTAAATCAAAAAAGATCCGATAATGACCAGAGTCTTTTCGCTAATCCACGTAATGCAGCGGCTGGTTCAATCCGACAGCTTGATCCTAAAGTTGCAGCCAAAAGGCCACTTTCCTTTATTGCTTATGATTTAGTTAATTTTGAAAACAGTGAACATCAAATAGACAATCATCATCAGGCACTTGAATTTCTAAAAGAACTAGGTTTTAATATAAACTGGTATCAAAGCTGTGAAAATATAGAAGAAGTCATAAAGATTTGTGAAAACTGGGTTGAAAAGAGAGAAGAGATTGATTTTGAAATAGACGGTCTGGTTATAAAGGTAGACCAATTAGATCTAAGAGAAAAGTTGGGCAACACATCCAAAAGCCCTCGCTGGGCTATTGCATATAAATTTCCGGCTCAACAAAAAACTACCAAAGTTAAAGATATTGATGTAACAGTAGGAAGAACCGGTGCTTTAACACCTAATGCGGTTTTAGAACCGGTATTTTTAGATGGTTCAACTGTCAGCCGGGCTACCCTGCATAATGAAGATGAAGTCAAAAGGAAGGATGTTAGGATCAATGATACAGTGCTCGTGCAAAAAGCGGGTGATGTTATTCCAGAGGTAGTAAAGGTCATAAAAGAAAAAAGAACCGGTAATGAAATAAAATTCGAGATGCCAAAATATTGTCCGGTCTGTGGTGAAAAAGTTTATCGTGAAGAGGGTGAAGCGGTTAATCGCTGTACTAATATCAGCTGTCCTGCCCAAAGAAGAGAAAGTATACTACACTTTGTTTCCCGAGATGCAATGGATATAGAAGGGGTAGGTCCTGCTTTAGTAGATCAGCTTTTAGAAAATGAAATAATTGTGGATTTTGCTGATTTATATTACCTTAAAAAAGAACAGTTAATGGATTTAGAGAGAATGGCTGAAAAATCTTCCCAAAATGTGATTGATGCGATTAAAGCAAGTAAAGAAAGAAAATTAAATAGATTAATATATGCTTTAGGTATCAGACATGTGGGTAGTAATTCAGCTCGTATTTTAACAAACCATTACAGTTCAATTGAAGAGTTAAAAAAGGCTAGCCGAGAAGAGTTAGTTGAAATAAATGAAATTGGGCCTGTTATGGCTGAAAGTATAGTTAACTTTTTTAAGAGTGAACATAATTTAGAGGTTTTAGAAAAATTAGAAGAAGCCGATGTAAAGATGCAAAAACAAAAACAGGAAGCTAAAGCGAGTCAGCATCTGGAAGGTAAATCCTTTGTTTTTACCGGTGCATTAGATTCTTATACAAGAAAAGAAGCCTCTGAGCTTGTTAGAAAGTATGGGGGAGATGTAAAATCCAGTGTTAGTTCAAAAACTTCCTATTTGGTAGTAGGAGATAATCCGGGTTCTAAATATGACCAGGCACAGGAGTTAAATGTTGATGTATTAAATGAGGATGGATTTGAAGAATTATTAGGGGGAGGTAGTTGATTTGTTGGACTGGGAATTTTATAAATATGCCCTGATGGGTTCACTATTATCTTTAGTACTCATAGCTATATTTAGCCCTCAGTATTTATGGCCCTGGGCCATCGTAATATTTGGTTTACAGTTAGCCGGAGTATATATATCTCATTGGTTGGTAAAGATAGTTAGAACTAAACGTACTGAGAGCAAATATTTGGCACCAGGGTTTATCTTATATAGAAGATATTTTGCTTTTACATTAACTATTTATTTAATCATGGGAATTTTCGGTTATGTGGAAAATATTTTAGCCCGTGTCTATTTTAGTCTTTTTGTAGTAGGATTTATGGGTATTGGCTTAAGTCTCTTGCTGAGAATTATGGTAGCAGGAAATCTTTTAGATAGATTTAAAGATGAAGAAGATAAGGAGTGATAGAAATTGATTAATACAGATGAAGTTAAGTATATTGCTGATTTAGCAAGTCTTAAACTATCAGAAGAAGAAGTTGAAAAGTTTTCCAAGCAGTTAAGTGACATTTTAGATTATGTAGAAAAACTGGATGAATTAGATACAGAAGAAATTGTTCCAACTGCTTATACAATTCCGGTTAAAAATGTATTGAGAGAAGATAAAGTAGAAGAATCTCTCGAACTAGAAAAAGTTTTACAAAATGCTCCGGAAAAACGAGATAATCAATTTAGAGTACCTAAAATTATGGATGAAGATAATTAAGGAGGTGGCAATCCCTTTTGCGGGAGAATAAATATGGAATTATATAAAAGATCATTAACTGATTTAAAAAATATGTTAGATGAAAAAAGAGTTAAGTTAAAAGATATACATGATTCATTTTCCTATCGTATTGGAAGTGTTGATTCAAAAGTAAAGGCATTTGTAAATACAAATAAGGATTTGGATATTGAAAATCTAAATGAAAACAATTACAAAGATACTTATTTAAGGGGTTTACCTATTGCTATTAAAGATAATATATCTACTGATGGTATTAATACAACCTGTTCTTCTAAAATGCTAGAAGATTATAAACCACCCTATGATGCTACAGTTGTTAAAAAAATAAATGAAGCCGGTGGAATCATTACGGGAAAAACTAATATGGATGAATATGCTATGGGTTCTTCTACTGAGAATTCAGCCTTTTACCCAACTGTAAATCCTTGGGGTGAAAATAGAGTACCGGGAGGTTCAAGTGGAGGATCTGCAGCAGCAGTTGCAGCTGGCATGGCTCCGGTTGCCTTAGGTTCTGATACTGGTGGTTCTATTAGACAACCAGCTTCCTTTTGTGGTGTAGTCGGACTTAAACCAACTTATGGAGCAGTTTCCAGATATGGCTTAGTAGCGTTTGCTTCTTCACTTGATCAAATTGGACCTTTAGCCCGTAATGTTGATGATATAGCTTTAATGATGAATGTTATTGCCGGTAATGATGAAAATGATTCAACTTGTGTTGATAGAGAGTATCCAGACTTTACAGATTATCTTAAAAATGATGTAAGAGGAATGAAAATAGGCATTCCTAATCAATACTTTGAGATAGATTTTGATGAGGAAGTAAGAGAATCTGTAATGAATGCAATTGAACAATTTAAAAAGGCAGGGGCTGAAGTTGAAAGAGTAGATGTCACAGGTGCAGAATATGCGTTAGCTGCTTATTATATCATAGCGACTGCAGAAGCAAGTTCTAATCTGGCAAGATATGATGGTGTGCGTTATGGTCTAAGAGCTGAAAATGTTCAAAACTTAAAAGATATGTTTACTGAAACCAGACAACAGGGATTTGGTGAGGAAGTAAAAAGAAGAATTATGCTTGGTACATATGTATTAAGCGCAGGTTATTATGATGACTTTTATTTAAAGGCCCAAAAAGTAAGAACCCTCATAAAAAATGATTTTGATGAACTTTTTGAGGAGTATGATTTGATAGTTTCACCTACTACTCCTACTACAGCCTTTAAAATTGGTGAAAAGATGGATCCCTTAGAAATGTATGCCGCAGATATATTTACAGTTCCTGTAAATATTGCTGGTATTCCAGCTATTTCAGTTCCTTGTGGATTTGACCAGAAAGGTTTACCAATTGGTATTCAGTTAATGGGACCTCACTTTAAAGAAGAAAAATTAATACAGGCTGCTTATTCCTTAGAGAAGATATTGGATCTGGATATTGAATATCCGGCTTTGAAATAGAGATGGAGGTGTAATGATGGATAAAAATTATGAAACAGTGATTGGACTTGAAGTTCATGTCCAATTAGATACGAACTCAAAAATATTTTGTTCCTGTAGTACAGAATTTGGTAGTGAACCTAATACTAATACCTGTCCAGTTTGTTTAGGGTTGCCTGGTACACTGCCTGTATTAAATAAAAAAGCGGTTGATTATTTAGTGATGACCGGTTTAGCATTGAACTGTGAGATAGCTACCTATAGTAAATTTGACCGAAAAAACTATTTTTACCCAGATTTACCAAAGGCGTATCAGATTTCACAGTTTGATTTACCTTTAGCTAAAGATGGATTTATAGAAGTAGAAACAGAAGAAGGTACACATAAGATTGGAATTACCAGAATACATCTAGAAGAAGATGCAGGTAAACTGATACATGAAGGTAGTATTGATAAATCATCTGGTAGTTTAGTAGATTATAATAGAACTGGAGTTCCTTTAGCAGAGATAGTAAGTGAACCGGATATTAGAACTCCAGTCCAAGCTAGAGAGTATTTAAATTACTTAAAGAAAACTTTAGAGTATCTTGGTGTATCAGACTGTAATATGGAAGAAGGCTCTTTAAGATGTGATGCAAATATTTCACTACGAGCTAGGGGTGAAAAAGAGTTTGGAACTAAGGTAGAACTTAAAAATATGAACTCTTTTAAAGCCATTGAAAAGGCTTTAGCCTATGAGCAAAAAAGACAGAGAAAAGTGATTGATGCGCAAGAAAAAATTGTACAAGAAACAAGGACATGGGATGAAGATAAAGGTAAAACTATTTCAATGCGAGGCAAGGAAGAGGCCAATGACTATCGTTATTTTCCTGAACCAGATTTAGTACCTTTAGAAATAAATAAAGAATGGGAAAATGAAATAGAAGAACAACTGCCTGAATTACCAGCAGTTCGTAAAAAAAGATTTATTGAAGAATATGATTTGCCTGAATATGATGCTGATGTAATAACAGATAGCCGAAAATTAGCTGATTTATTTGAAGAATGTGTTTCAGAATATGAAGATGCTAAAGAAGTTAGTAACTGGATTATGGGAGAATTCTTAAGATTAGTTAATGAAGAAAAAATGGAAATAGAAAATACTAAGATTACAGGACATCTTCTAGGTAAAATGCTCAAAATGATGGAAGAAGGAGTTATTAGTTCTAAGATAGCTAAGACTGTATTTGAAGAAATGTTCTATACCGGTAAAGATCCAGAAGAAATTGTCGAGGAAAAAGGATTAAAGCAGATTAGTGATGAAGATAAATTAGAAAAACTTGTTGAAGAAATTATAGAAGATAACCCGGATGTAATAGAAGATATAAGAAATGGTAAAGATAAAGCTATAGGCTATCTAGTTGGACAGGTTATGAAAGAAACTAAGGGTAAAGCAAATCCTCAAATGGTTAATAAAATGTTTAGAGAAAAGATTAATAATTAAAGGGGTAAATTAATATGGCAGATATAGCGAGTTTAACCCTGGTAACCGGGACTGAACAAACTCGGCAGACTCTTCATAAACAGCTTAAAGAATATATTGCTGATAGTATTACTATTAAAAGTTTTGCCGTAGATGAAGGGATTAATAATAAAGTAGAAGATGAACTTGTTGTTCTTTCCAGCGATATATTGTATAAAGAACTTTTAGATGCTAATAAACTTTGTAATGGTTGTGAAGTTATTACAGCTAAAAGAACCATTAACTATGATGCAATAGATGAAATAATGTTTTTAAATCCAGACACAGATGTGTTATTTGTAAATGATATTAAAGAAACTGCCATTGCAGGTATAGAAGCCTTAAAGGAATTAAAGATAGACCATATAAATTTATATCCATATTATCCTAATATGCAAGATGAGATAAAAAGGGCTGAGGTAGCTATTACCCCGGGAGAAGTTAATAAAGTACCGGATTTTGTAAAAGAAGTTTATAATATAGGACCTAGGATTTTAGATTTCACTACTATTTTAAAAATACTTAATAGAATTGGAATTTTAGAACATAAAGCGGGTCAGTTTTCTAAATCTTACCTCAATAAAATAATTAATATAGCCAAAAAATTTGCTCAATCTGCCAATGAAGTTACTAACTTAAATGAACATTTAAGCACTGTAATTAATAGTCTAAATGATGCCCTGGTGGTGTATGATAATAAAGGATTTATAAGTGTAACTAATGCTAATTTTAATGAACTATTTAATTTAAAATCTTTTAATGTTAATGGAAAATGTATTAGAGATTTAATCTATAGAAAAAACTTACTTACCTTTTTGATGTCTGATAAAAAAGACAAGAAGGTTTTTGAAATAAATAATAAAAACTATATCGTATCTAAATTTTCTCTACCTGAAAATGACTTTTATACAGCAGTATTTAAAAGTGAAAAAGATACCATAGATGATACAAAAAGAATAAATAAGGAATTTATTAATAAGGGTTTTATTGCCAAATATAACTTTGAAGATATTATTGGGGAAAGTAAGGCTAATAAAAAAGTTAAAAAAGTAGCTAAAAAACTTGCTAAAACTGATTTAAATATTTTGATTGAAGGAGAAAGTGGAACCGGTAAAGAGCTATTTGCTAATGCAATTCATAATAGTTCTAAAAGAAAAAATGGTCCATTTTTGGCGGTTAATTTTAGTGCTTTGCCAGATAAATTAATTGAAAGCGAACTCTTTGGTTATGAAGCCGGTGCTTTTACTGGAGCTAAAAAAGAAGGGAAAAAAGGATTATTTGAACAGGCTGATGGTGGAACCATCTTTTTAGATGAGATCGGTGATATTTCAGTTGAAGTACAGGCTAGATTACTGCGTGTTTTACAGGAAAAAGAATTAATGAGAATTGGTGGTAATAAAATCAATAAAGTTGATGTGAGAGTTATAGCTGCTACTAATAAAAACTTGTGGAAACTTATTGAAAAAGGTAAATTTAGAAAAGATCTATATTACCGTCTGAAAATAGGTTATATTAAGTTGCCGCCGTTAAGAGAGAGAAAAGAAGATTTAAGAGAATTGATGGATTACTTTATTGAAGTTGAAAGTACTAAACCTATTGAAATTAAGGAAGAAGTATTTAATGAACTTTTAAAATATGATTGGTATGGAAATATTAGAGAATTGAAAAACACTTTAAATTATATGTTAGCAGTAAGAGAAGGCAAGGAAATTACTCTTGCTGATATTCCTAATCGAGATTTCTTTAAGGGAGAAATTGAGATTGAAAAAAATAGGTTAAATAAGAGTATTAATTTAAGTGATGAAGAAAAATTTCTAATAAAGTTAATCGATCAATTAAAACAAAAACATAATATAATTGGCCGAAGACTTTTAGCGGAAAAAGCTCAGAATACTTCTTATCCTTTAACCAAATATCAAATTAGAAATAGACTTAATAAATTAGAGAAAAAAGGATTAGTTGTAAAGGGCAAAGGAAAAAAAGGCACAAACTTAACCACTTTAGGTCAACAATATATAAACCAATAACACCATTAAGCCTTAATGGGCACCCAACATAACCCATTAAGGCTTTTTTATATTATAATTGCCGAAATAATAACAATATTAACTGGCATATAAATTGCATTATAATTATATATAGAAATATATTATTTTGAAAGGAGATTTTTATGAATATTATTATTAAAAATGCTGAAATATATACTCCTAATTTCATTGGAAAGAAGGATATTGTGGTATTAGGAGATAAGTTAATAAGTATAAGAGATAATATAGAAGAAATTTTTAATATAAATTTTCTTAATTTTAAAACAATTAATGCTGAAGGAAAGTATATAGTGCCTGGATTTATTGACAGTCATCAACATTTCCTTGGTGGAGGTGGTGAAGGTGGTTTTAAAACCCGCACCCCAGAAATAAATTTGACTGATATTACAATAGGAGGAGTTACAACCGCTATTGGTTGTTTAGGTACAGATAGTGTAACAAGAAATTTACGATCTTTATTAGCTAAGACAAAGGCTTTAGAAGAAGAAGGCCTTACAACCTATATGTATACTGGTTCCTATCGGATTCCAGTCAATACAATAACTGAAGGAATAAGAGAGGATATTATATTAATTGATAAAATATTAGGGACCGGTGAAGTTGCCTTGGAAGATCACCGTTCTTCACAACCTACATATGAAGAATTCAAGAAAGTGGTAGCAGAGACCAGTATTGGGGGCATGTTGGCTGGAAAAGCAGGTGTGGTTAATATTCATATGGGGGGAGGAAAAAATGGCTTAGGATACCTTTATAAGATTATTGAGGAAGATATCCTTTCTCCAAAAAATATTTTGCCGACCCATATTAATAGAAGCCAAGAATTACTTGCCCAGGGAAGAGACTATGCTAAAATTGGTGGATTAATAGATTTAACTACCAGTTCTTCAAATGTTAAAAAAGAAAAAGACGAGTGTGCAGCCAGCTTTAAATATCTAATAGATGAAGGTGCTCCTATCAAAAATATTACCTTTAGTTCAGATGCCCAAGGTAGTTTACCAAAGTTTGATGAAGAGGGGAAAATGATTGGAATGAAAATTGGGCAGGTAACTTCTCTATATAATTCAGTCAAGAGTGCTGTGAAAGATTTTGATGTGGATTTAGAATCTGCTTTAAAGGTAATTACTGAAAATCCAGCTCGAATCTTTGATTTGCAAAATAAAGGCAGAATAGAAGAAGAAAATGATGCAGATTTAGTTATTTTAAATAAAGATGATTTAGAAATTGAAACTGTAATAGCAAAGGGTAAAATTTTATATGAAGACAAAAAAGCAGTAGTTAAAGGAACATTTCAGTAAGGAGGAAAATTATAATGTCTAAAAGAAAAAAATACTGGGCAAATAAAGCCTTAAGAACTATTATTACTGCCATTGGTGTAACCCTTATTGCCTTTTTAATCTTGCATTTGACTCCGGGAGATCCAGCCCGAATTATGCTGGGCCCTTATGCCAGCGAAGATAATTTAGAAGCTGTCAGGGCTAAATATAATTTGGATGAGCCACTACATATTCAATATCTAGCATGGATGTCAAACTTATTAAAAGGGGACTTGGGCACCTCGATAAGATATAATCGGTCGGTAAATACTTTAATTAAAAACCGGATTGGTCCCACTTTAATATTAACTATGTCAGGGCTGTTGATATCAGTTCTACTCGGGGTGGTGATGGGTATCTTGGCTGCCCTGAAAAGAAATAGCTGGCTTGATTATTTAACCACGGTCCAGGCAATATTTTGGATTTCAATTCCCTCATTTTGGCTTGGTATATTGTTTTTATATATTTTTGGATTAAAACTAAGATGGGTTCCCATTGCGGGTATGGTGAGTTTTGCATCAGTTATTTTACCGGCTTTAAGTTTAGGTTTACGACAAGAAGCCTGGTTTGCTAGGCCGATGCGGGCTGAGATGTTAGAAGTCTTAAACCAGGAATATATCAGAGCCGCTAAAGCTAAGGGGTTAAAGTACTATGTAGTTGTCACTAAACATGCTCTTAGAAATGCCCTGATCCCCATTATTACAATGTTAGCTTTAAGACTACCCTGGATAATTGGTGGGTCAGTAGTTGTTGAAGTTGTTTTTTCCTGGGGTGGTTTAGGTACATTACTTGTAAATAGTGTGAAAGCCAGAGACTATCCTGTTGTGCAAGCGATACTTTTATTAATTTCTATTGCTGTAGTATTAGCTAACCTTTTTGCAGATATTATCTATACCTGGGTAGATCCCCGTATTAGGATGGAGGGGTAATGATGAGTGAAATTAATACTGAAGTTAATGAAGAAATTAATGTAGAAAATATAAAAAAAGAATTAAGTCAGTTAAAAAACAAAAAGACCA
>Ga0102938_10000058_pt1 | contig 59546 bp, 54 predicted proteins | sample SalPonR2_B_D2_MG_FD_84516 | JGI IMG/M metagenome (GOLD analysis project Ga0102938, IMG submission 84516) | Salt pond soil microbial communities from South San Francisco under conditions of wetland restoration - Salt Pond MetaG R2_B_D2_MG | ecosystem: Environmental > Aquatic > Marine >...
GAATTCTAATTTTGGAAGTCTTCTGACTTCCAAAATTAGAATAACCTCAAACTCTTTAAGCTAATTTACTTATCTTAAACAAAATGTGAGCATTCTAAATTTGAAAGTCATAAGGGCCCTTGTGAGAGGCCGGTAGTTTTACCTTAAGCCGGCGCCCAATCCGACTTGAGTGCCCTACCCAACCTGGAGCCTGCGGGACTGATAAAACAAATACGCAATCTCAAAAAACTGGGAGAGCGTAAAGGCCAGGGCGGCGATAATCACCCCGCTCAGACCTACAATTCTCGGCAGAAAGATGACCATTGCCGTGAGGGTGGCGGTATTCAGTGCAACTGCCTGGGCGATGTATTTTGTTTTGCCGGCATAGATCAAGAGACCGCGGTACCAGGACAGGAAGGCGCCCAGTACCGGCACCAGAGTAACGATGAGGGCCGGTATCATGGTGAAGCTGAGAAGATCGGGCTCCAACCCGGCTACATGCTTGAACCAGAGCCGGCCGGTCGGCGCAAATACGAACACAAAAAACAGCAGCCCGGTCCCGAGGGACAGGCGCCGGGCAAAGCGGCGCAGCGGCGCTACGTGGCCGGCTTCCTTCAGCAGAGCCACCGCAACCTCCTGAAAGCTGAGGGCCAGGGATCGAAACAGGAACATCACGCTCAGCACCACCGGCCACACAGCCAGAGACTCCAGGGGAAAGGCCGCATGGGCAATCCCGTAATTGAGGATCGGCCGGGCGAGGAAGGTGATCAAGCTGGTGAGTAGAAGCGGGTAATAAAATGTAAGCAGGTAGGTCCAGTTGAACTGCTTATTGGGGGCCTCGACCTGCAGGCTGCGCACCGCCGGCCGGGCAAACATATAGGCGGCGGTCATACCGGCGGTAACTCCGGCAATCAGGGCCACTGCTCCCAGGTTGGCTCCGGCCAGGTCGGTTAAGGCGTGTCCCAGAAAAAGGGTCCCCAGGGTGACCGCCAGCCGGATCACCATGGTATAGCTTATCTCCTTTGTACGGCCGTAGCGTATAAGTATTCCCTGATACAGCCGGCGGTACCCGATAGTACCGGCCCAGGGAATCATAATGATAAAGGAGCTGTGCGCCGGGCCGATGATTTCCTCGGGAACTCCAAGTACGTTTCTCAAAAGAAGGGTATACAACGGGGTAAGGGCAAGAATCACATGTACGGCGGTAAGTCCGGCGGCCATAAAATGCATAAACCGAAGCAGCTTAAGGTAGTTGCGGCGGCCGTCGGTAAGGGCGGTGGCCGCCGAGAGCATCTGGATAATCGGCGCCTCTATTATTAGAGAGATAGAAAGGGTCACTCCATAGGCGGCCAGGTTCTGCTTGGCGTTAGCCAGACGGGCAATCACGGCGTTGATACCAGGCTGTTCTATTGCCATGAACAGCCACATTGCCGCCAGGGGCAGCCATAAGAGGAAAATACGTTTTTGGGTCAATTCTGTTGGTATGTGCGATACCGGGTTAGCGCCGGGGCTCTGATTCATTGATGCTCCATGTTTTGTATTAATGTTTCACTATGGTGTAGTTTCTGAAAACTTTGATTTTACTGCAAACGTTATTATAATATACACAAGAAACGATTTGAGAGCAATTATATCGGGCGCTTAAAACAGGAGACACATATGTCCATCAAAGACTGGCAGAATCAAAAATATAACGAAGCTTTTAATGATGCCCTGAATCAGATCCGGCATCTGCGGGATATAGATCCAAACTTCACCAAGGAATCTCTGCAGAACCTGCTGGAAACGGCTTATGTGCACGAGGGCAACAACTGGACCGGCCGGGGTGCGGTCGGCGATATGGAGCACGAGGCCCGCATCGCCGCCTATCAGCAGATTCTGGCCGAGTGGGAAACAGAGCCGGAGTCCGGCCGCCACACCGGTTAGATGAGCTGCAGCTGCGCCAGCCAATCTGATAAGCGGCGAATCTGGATACCCTTAGGATAGGTTTTTTCTCTGGTGATGTTTTTAACCAGTTGTAGTTTCACCGCATCTGGAAAGAGACCTCCGAAGTATTCCAGAGACTTATGGAGCGAAGAGTCGCCGGTTTTTACTTCAATCAGATAACGAACCTCATCCTCGATCACCACCGCGAAGTCGACCTCCCTGCCTTCTTTGGTGCGCAGGAAATGCAGTGCCGTTGAATAGCCCTGGGTATCTTCTATCCTGTGCAACTCTTTCAGCAGCGCACAGGCAACTAGATTCTCAATTTGAGCTCCCTCTCCGGATGAAACCTGGGCGGTATCGAAAAGGTAGTATTTAGGCTCTTTGCGTAGAGATCGACTAATTCTATGTGAATACGGGCGAACCGGAAAGAGGACATAAAGTGTTTCGAGATGTTGAATCCACTGTTTTACTGTTTTTGGGTCTCTGCTAAGATCGCGAGCCAAAGAGGAATACGAGACAGTGCTTCCTACTCTGCGCCGCAGGAGTTCGATAAGTGTTTCGATCGACATTATGTCCGTAACAGACTCGAGGTCCAGCAGATCCTGCCGCAAGATTGTATCGGTATGACTCCGCTTCCAGCGCCGGTAGAAGATGTCATCGTTTTGCAGGAAGGGTTCGGGAAAACCACCCACCCGGAGCACTCTTTTCAGCGCGTCCTCCGGGGCAATTTCGGAGCTGACCTCTTTGAGATCAAAAGGATGCAGGCGATATAAAAAATACCTCCCGGCTAATGAATCGCCGGCTTTTCCGGCGGTACTCAGATTTGCACTCCCCGTAACCAAGTAGCGCGGAGGAATTCCTTCTACATCATACACACCTTTTACCCAGCTCTTCCATTTGGGCATTTTGTGAAGTTCATCAAAAATAACCAGATCTTTCTGCCTATCCCATGACATCTCCAATAAATCGGCTCTATGTTCGGGATAGTCATAGTTAAAATACTCATACTCCTCGGTAACCATTTTTGACAGGGTGGTTTTACCGCTTTGTCTGGGGCCGGAGAGCAAAATGATTTTCTGTTCAAGGTCCTGCCGGATATTCGGTAATAAGCTACGCTCCACACAACCATTTTAGCGCGTATTCCCGAATAGTCAAGACTTTTTAGGTTTATTCTCCCGAATAGTCAAGTCATTTTCTCCACATACCCCTCGATATTGAACTTACGCTTGAGACCGGCGGCATTCATGTAGCGGGTTTTACCGAAGACCGGCCGCTCGGGCCAGGCCCGGTCGTGTTTACCAAAACACCAGGCTACCCCTGCGAATCCGTTGGGGTCCCGCCCGTCCAGGGAGTACTTGTTGTTCAGATACAGTGCCCGCTCGAAGGCAGCTTGGGGCTGGGGGGACCACTCCAGGATTTTTTTACCCCAGTACATACGCATGTACCCGTGCATCTTGCCCCGCCCGGTCAACTCGTGCTGGGCGGAGTTCCAGTAGGGGTCGTGGGTTGTGCCCGCCTCCAGCTGCTCGAGTGAATACAGGTAGTCCCGGCGGTCTACTTCATGGGCCGCCAGTGTCTTATGGGCCCATTCGGGCAGACAGTTATAGCTGTCGTAGTCTGGATTGTAATAGACAAAGTTCATGGCCAGTTCGCGGCGGACCACCAACTCTTCGATGAACGCCGCCGCTCCTTCACCGAGAGACTGTACCTGCAGCACCACATACAGCGGAGAGATGTGGCCAAAATGCAAATAAGGGCTAAGGTGCGAAAGATAATCGACGGAGGGGTCGTTACGCCGTTCATGAAAGTGGTCGATTTTTGTCGCCAGAAACTCCTCAAGTCTTGTAAGGGCGGCGGTGGTCCCTCCCCGTATCCAGCCGACCGGGCCAACGGAAGGGTCGATATCCAGCTCCGCCTCCACTCCCTCGGGTCCAGCCAAGGGGCGTTCCCCCGGCGCGGTTCGGCTGCTGTTGCTGGAAACAAGCTCACACTTCGAGGAATGCCCCTCCAAACCCAAAATGCCGATATCAATATTCAGACTCGGATGTGTAGTCGGAGTCTCCGGGAGCCCAACCAAAAATTCTTCCAGCACCCCATGTAGTTTGGGACGCAGGATACCGGCACTGTAGGCCTCCTTCGGATAGGCCCTTTCAACCGGAACTACCACATCCGTCTCCACCTGCATACAGGGGCACTCAAGCCGGCGGGCAATTTCCCCCCGCCACAGGCGCTGCACCCGGACATACCCCCGATCGCACACCACAAGGGCCGCCCCGCCGGCCGCTGCAGTAACACAAGGAACCGGTTCGCCCCGCAGAATTAGCATCTGAATACTCCGACGGGCTAAACGCGACCGGGTGTCCTCCAGTCCTTCCAGAAGAAAGCGATAGTGACGGAGATTTGCCTCCGGATACTCATCAGTCAGGACAAATACTACCAGCAAAGGAAGGTCCAATGAGTTTGCCCGGTCTAATGCAAACTCAAGGGCATGATTATAGTGGGCCCGGCCGCTCTGCTGCATCCAGTACAGCACATATTCGCCATCCCCTGGGGGAAGATCATTGAGGGCCTTTATCCGGTCAGTCTGTATCATATCAAGTCCTTTTTTTACAAATTAGTCCAAAATTTCTTTTTTCAACAGGTTTAGGATTGGACGTTGCATTAAAAATTTGTAATACTACATAATAGTAGTAGGGAAGAGTATGGAATACAAGCACACAACCGAACTGGATACACACTTATTAACTCAATTTCCCGGAGCAAATCCGAGCCCGGTTATGCTTGTGGACGATTCCGGCCAAATACTTTACTGCAACCCCTCAGGGCAAATACTGTGTCGGGAAAAGCAGATGACGGAACTAAGCTTTAAGGAACAGGAGTATCAGAAACTCACCTGGGATATTCTAAAAGATATTAAACCTGTCCTTGAAAAAACCGGCTCCGTGGACGTTCCTCTTGGAGAAGAGTACTATCGAGTACACTCTTCCCACACGGACAGCCCCGGATTGATGTTCCTTTTCTGGAAGAAAATCACCCAGGAAAGACACTACGAAGATCTGCTGTACCTCACGGAAAGCATTATTGAACGTACGATTGAAGGAATTTTAATAACCGATAAAAAGGGAACTATCGAACAGGTAAACCCGGCTTTTACCCGTATTACGGGGTACAGCGCCGCCGAGGCTATCGGGGCAAATCCACGGATCCTCAAATCTAACCAGCAGGACCGAGAGTTTTATGAAAACATGTGGGCCCGTATCCGCCGAAACGGGTATTGGGAAGGGGAAATCTGGAACAGGAAAAAGAGCGGCATAGCAATACCGGTGTGGCAATCGATCAGCGTTGTAAAAAACAAATACGTCTCAATCTTTCATGACATAAGCGACATAAAGTATACCGAAGCAAAACTTGAGCATCAGGCATACCATGATATTCTGACGGGCCTTCCCAACCGCCAGCTTTTTCTCGACCGCTTGCAGCAGGCAATAGCTTCATCAAAGAGAAACAACAGTAAAACTGCGGTTATTCTTCTGGATATCGATAATTTCAAAAAGATCAACGACAGCCTCGGTCATGACCTCGGGGATAAATACCTTCAGGTACTCGGTGAACGTCTTCGTATTTCATGCCGTGAAGAGGATACAATTGCCCGGCTCGGCGGTGATGAGTTTGCAATGATCAATTTGTATCTGAACGACCAAAATGATGTGCTTGAAATTCTGGAGCGGATACAGGAGACAATATCCCACCCCCTCTCCCTCGGTACCCAGGAATTAGTACCCTCAGCAAGTATCGGCGTCACTTTCTTTCCGGAGGACGGAGAAACGGCACATGCATTGCTGCAGAACGCGGACCTGGCGATGTACAAAGCAAAACGCTCTGAAATAGGGGGGTATGCTATGTTCAACCAAGGGCTTCATCAACAGGCACAGAACCGTATCCAGTTGGAAACTAAAATGCGCCATGCCTTACAGAACGAACATTTCACCCTGTATTACCAACCAAAGGTCGACCCCATGGATGGAAAAGTATGGGGAGTTGAAGCTCTTGCCCGCTGGGAAAGGGAGGGAACAATTGTCTCACCGGCCGATTTTATACCAATAGCCGAAGAGACGGGATTGATTTTTCCCCTGGGTCGTCAAATAATCAAGAGGGCCTGTACCGAAATTGCCGAATTACACACCCAGGGCTACCCAGAAATAAGGGTGGCGATCAATATTTCCGGGAAACAGTTTCAGGACGCCTCGCTTCTAAACCAGATCCAGAATGTAGTTGACGAGACTGGTATTGATCCAGAGAAGATAAACATAGAAATTACGGAGAATATTGCAATTTCCGATGTAGAATCAGCCCTTCACATGATTGAAGAGCTAAAACATATGGGCATTCACACCTCAATAGACGATTTTGGGACCGGCTACAGCTCACTTGCGTACATAAAACGCTTCAAATCACATATTCTCAAAATTGACAAATCATTTATAGATGATATCCCCGAAGAAACTGGGGATCGGGCTATTGTGCAGGCAATTATCTCAATGTCCCATGCAGTGGGTATGAAGGTGGTCGCCGAGGGTGTTGAAACAAAAGCGCAGGTTGAGTATCTTAAAGCCGTCGGATGTGATTACATCCAGGGTTATTACTACAGCAAGCCGTTACCTCTTACTACATTGATTACACGAATAGATTCTAGCTATTTACTGCTCATGTAACCCTGTTAAGGCCCGAAAATATAAGGGATTATTAGTATGTCGATTGATTTACAGGAAAAAACAAAAAAGGTTGTACAGCTTTTCAAGGAGTGGCTTGGCGAAGAGAATGCCTTCTCTACCAAACCCGTCAGGTGTACAATCAACGGAATCACACCGGCCACCTATTTTGTCTCCGTGGTGAAGGTGCATGGGGAAGAATATTTTGTTCAGGAAATTTTCTCCTCGGATGTCCGAGGTCAAATTGTATACCGTTCCTGGACCTTTCGCCGGGAATCTCACTGGTTTATAGCTGCACTGGAACATTTTAGCCGGGCGGTACCTTATACCGCAATTCGCCCCCAAATGGACGATTTTGAACGCAGGCTGGAAATTCTCATGACTCTTCGCTCCCGCAGTGGGCCCTATTTTACCGAAACCGCCGCCTCCGCCCCAACCCATCTCTCTATCGAAATTCCGAGTGATAAAGAGCTGGAGCGTACCGGTATCTTCAATCGCCTGAGCCGTTCCTTTGCCCGCCATTCCGTCGCATACACCGCCGCCGCTATGGCAACCGGAATTCTACTGCTGATAGGGGTGCATATTCTGCGTGTAGAAAATCTTGAACGGGAGATGAACACATCCCTTAGGGAATACACCTCACAGATGGACCATCAGGTTCAGGATTTTATCTCCAGTACCGAAGATGAGATTCTTACACTTATCAATAATCTCCATGAAAACCGTAAAAACTTTAAATTCGACCGCCAGAACGCCTATGTAACGGTAAAACGAATGTCTGAAGAGCTGGCGGGCTATCTCCCCGCCCGAAAAAAAGCCTATAACCTGATTGCAGGGAATATTCGGCAGGCTTCTACCTACAGTGAAGTGTTCTATGAAATGAGCCGGCTGCCTACTGAAGAATATCAGGCCCGAATTTTACTGGCCACTAACCGACAGACGGTTATTCCCCTCTCCAGCTTTAAGCCGGCCTTTGAAGGGATGCTGCACCCCGTAAAACTGCAAAACGAAAAGAACGACGGCCGGGGGTTCCGCATTACCGACGGGTATATGATACGGAGGAAAGATCCCGTCGGAACCGGAGGCGTGACCCCCCACTTTGCCGTCGATATCATAAATGTAAGCAATATAGCCTACGTAAACCAGGCTGGAGAAATAATCCGAGAGGGCAATCCTCCGGGGGATGTAGTGTCCGCCTACGAAGGGACTGTTATCGACAAGGGGTTTAACAACCGCTACGGCTGGTATCTCGAGATTGAACATCCCCTGACTGAAGCTGTTGAAAAGGCTTATCCAAATGCGGTTAAATGGTGCACTTACTACGCCCATCTTGATCAGGACCCCCAAGTGAAACCGGGGGATATGCTTGAGGAGAACCAGTTTTTAAGTAAAATTGGAGATTCCGGAAAATCAACTGGTCCCCACCTCCATTTTGAAGTGCGGGTCTATCGGCCCCAGGGACGTTATCAGATTGGTAAACTTCATTACGATAAAATAAACCCCTATCCGGAAGAAAAGACCCTTAATGAATGAAATAGCCGCACTGTTTTTTTCATTCGGATTTATATTCGTCATAATCGGTAGTGCCACATTTCTCCTTAGTTTTAATTATATATCCGGTGAAGTGAGCCGGAAAATTATTCACATTGGTGTTTCAAATTGGTGGCTGATAGCTATGAACTTTATGGAGCATACCTACATAGCAGTAATAGGGCCTCTCAGCTTTATACTTATCAACACAATTTCCTATAAGCAGCGGCTTTTTCCCGCCATGGAGGATGATGCCCCCAGGGACAACCTCGGTACAATATACTTTCCAATTTCATTGTTTGTCCTAGTCCTTCTCTGTTTCAGCGGATATCTTCCGTTAAGCGCCGGGGCGGCGGGAATTTTAATAATGGGGTACGGTGACGGTTTAGCCGCCCTCGTAGGGGTCCATTTTGGAAAAACCAAAATAAAAATAGGCCCGTGGAACACTGGAAAATCTTACCTTGGAAGCACCACAATGGTGGGAGCATCATTTATCGTAGTGCTCCTGGTCCTTACAATGAGCAGCACTATCGGGACGAGTGTTGCCGGTGTCGCGGGTATTGCTCTGATAACCGCATCCGGGGCCGGCCTTATTGAGTTGGCTACCCCCCGGGGCTTAGACAATATTACGGTCCCGATTTTAACAGCCCTTCTTTTTACAGCAGCACTTACATGGCTGCCGCCGGCATGAGGAGTTTCGGTATATGGTAATATCCATCAGTATCTCTCAGTTACTCCTTCGGACACTACTGGGAGCAAGTATCAATTTACTGATGGCCCTTGCCGCGTATGCGCGCCGGTCGGTGTCCCCTTCCGGGGCTTTCACCGGGTTTATGGTCGGCTTTGTCATTTTTATAGGCGGCGGAGTTTTGTTCTGGCTGCACCTGGGAGTTTTTTTCATATCCTCCACCCTTCTCGGCCATTTCAAGGGTGATAAAAAAGCACAAAGTACCGCCCAACATGAAAAACACGACCAGCGTGATGGAATACAGGTGCTTTCCAACGCAGGTCCGGGGGCCGCGGCGGCGATACTGTATCTTTTCTACCCCCATCCCGCCCTGGCGGCAGCTTTTGCGGCATCCTTTGCCGCCGCCAATGCCGATACCTGGGCAGGAGAAATCGGCATGCTTTCGAAGGAGCCTCCTGTTTCGATCATCCACCGATACCGCCTTCCGACAGGGACCAGCGGTGGTGTAACGCGGCTCGGTTTTTACGCCTCCGCCGCGGGTGCCGCTTTTATCGCGCTATTGAGTTCCGCCTGGTTCTTCCTCAGCGGGGCCCTCCACGCAACTTCAGCTGCGACTGCATTTGTAACTGCACCAGCTCTTTTATTGGGCGCACTCACCCTGGGATTACTTGTTACAGTGAGCGGGGTCTTGGGCGCGCTTATCGACAGTATACTTGGGGCCACTGTACAGGCAGGCTACCGCTGCGCGGTAACCGGGGTCACTACAGAACGGCCGGCCACCGATAACCGCCCCAACCTTCTGATCAAAGGATCCCCTTATATAACAAATGATACTGTCAACTTTCTCAGCGTAAGTGCGGCAAGCATCGCTGCTTTTGTGCTAAGCCTGTTTGTAGATATTCCATCTTTTAAATAGGTTTAACTGGTCCTCTCGAGGCTGTAATCCAGCAGGTCAATGAGAATTCGCTGATACGGGGCCTTCACTCCCTCCATACCCTCGATTAATTCCCGGGCTTCATCGGCATAGCGCCGGCATATATCCAGAACCCATGTACGGATATCATATCGAAGTGAAACTCGACGTACATACTCCACCTCATCGCCGGAAACATCGCTCTTCCCGAAAAGCTTACTCAGCTTTTCCTTCTCCTCCGGACCAGCCCGTTCCATCAATGCTACATAAAAAAGGGTCTTCTTCCCTTCTGAAATATCGGATCCGATCGGCTTACCGAGTTGTTCTTCATCTCCAAAGAGGCCCAGTTCATCGTCCTTCAACTGAAACACAATTCCTAATAGTTCACCTATTCGCTCGAGATCATCCCGTTGTTTTTGAGAAGCCCCACCCAGATATCCACCACTCAGCAGGGGCAGAGAAAAGGTATAGCGCCCCGTCTTGTAGCGATACAGATCAAACACCTCTTTTTCAGTTATCGTCGACTGATCCTGTCCCCAGTACACGTCCAGCATCTGTGCAACCCCTACATAGGAGAGCTCTTTGCTGCATAAGGCGGTGAGCTGGGTGTTTCCGGTTGAACGGGCAACTTCAGCCAATATTTCAAAGGCGAGAAAAAAGGCAATATCCCCCACACATATTCCCAAGGCTTCACCGGTGTGATAGGAGTCCCGAAATTTATGGCTTTCTGCAAGAGAAACATACTGCGAAAAGACCGATCGGCTTCCGCGGCGCTTTTCATCCCGGTCCATGATGTCGTCGTGAATTAGAAAAGCCGATTGAAACAGCTCCATTGCTCCGCCGACCGCACTTACTGCCCGGGGCGAAAGGGGATACTCCTCTGTTTCCTTTGGTGTTTCCTCTCCGGCGATCAGAAAATAGGCCAGAGCTACCAATCCGCCTCTGAGCATCTTTCCCTTTTCGGCGAAATCAAGAATACGGGCAGTACTGTCACCGCCCATAGAATGCACGTCATTAAGAACTTCACTTTTAGCTGAGAGGAATTCGTCGAGATAGTGGGAAATAATTTTTTTTTGCTGTGCGAAAAACTCTTTCATGTGTCCTCCGGATTTACACGCTCAAATTCAAATAACCAGCTTTACTAGCTTTATTAGCTTTATACAACCAGCAACTGTAAACCGATAAAAAAGATAAACTGTACTCCAACGTACCATTCCGGCAGCCGAGAATCGGCGGTAATGCCCAGTTTCCTATAGATCCAGGTGGCCGCTGCCGCAATGAGAAACCATGCAGCGTAATTTTGCAAAGGGATATCCCCGCCTTCCCATTGCCAGTAGTTCAAACCAATAGCAACCGGTTCTAGGGCATAATCGTAGAGCACGCACATAACACCTACGATAAGTGCCGATAAAAGGGGCGATGCGGTGAGTCTCTCACTGAATCGTGCGCCCCCTAGTACAACAATTACCCAGTTAAAACCTATTACCAGGGGAACCTCGGCCAGTTGAAGCCCCAGCACATCACCATACTGATAGGCGCCGAAAATTTTGCCGGTTCGCACTCCGATAATCTCCAAACTTAAAGTCACTATATAAGTAACCGCCCCCCATATCCAAATATTTCTACGGCCCTCTTTCATAAGGGGGTACAAGCCCATAACTCCAAAGATCAAGAGGACCGCTGGAGTTAAGAGCAGCATATACGGAAGGGTAAAGGGTATCGCATGAAAAATCAGACCGAACAGATAAAAATCGGCGATTATGAGTAAAAAAAGGGTGTCCCGGGGGAGCTTTTTTAGTTTTGCCGTAATTGTTGAGCCACTCATAGTCTTATTCCTTTCTTTGTATTATATTCGCCGCAATTTTACCGGACAGTACGGCCAGGGGCATACCCCCGCCGGGATGCACGCTGCCGCCGCAAAAATACAGTCCTCCGTAACGCCGACTTCGGGCCGGATGGCGAAGAAAAGCGGCGGTCTTTGTATTTGAACTTATACCGTACAGGCTGCCGTAAAAACTGCCCGACTCCTGCTCTATCTGTGGTGGGGTCAGTACCTCTTCAACGGCAATATCCTCGGCCACAGAGCTTCCCAGCGCTTTTTCAAGCCGCTTTAATACGCTTGTTCTGGTACGGGAGACTTCACTTTCCCAATTTTGTCCGTTATTTCGCGGAGCATTCACCAGAACAAACCAGTTCTCACCACCCTCCGGTGCGTCGCCGGGACTCACCTTACTGGTAATATTTACGTACACCGTAGGATCATCGGCACAGCGGAGTTCTGAAAAAAGCGAATTGAACTCCCCAGGATAATCCTCGGAAAAGAAGATATTATTTACCGTAAGCTCGGGAAAAGAGCGCTTCATTCCCCAGAAAAACACGAGGCCGCTGGAAGAGGGTTCGAGCTGCCGATAACGCTGTGCGTAGGGCGCCTCAGGGTCCATCAGCAGAGTTTCATAGGTCCTTCGGGCATCCACATTGCTGACAACAACATCCGCAGGGTGCTCCCCGGAAGCTGTAGTCACACCGACCGCCCGTCCGTTTTCAACTGTTATACTGCCCACCGGCTGTTCAAAGTGAAACTCAACTCCCAGTTCCTCCGCCAGGGTCCTCATGGCCTGGGGGATCCCGTAAATACCGGTTTTACAGGCATATGCCCCCATATTATATTCCACATGGGGGATAATATTGAGGGTAGCCGGCACCTGATACGGGTCGGAACCGTTGTACGTTGCATAGCGGTTAAACAGCTGGACCATCCGCGGGTCCTGGAAAAAATCACGGTTGGCAGCGTCCATCGTCCTACGGGCATCGAGTTTTCCCCGGCCAAGCACACCCCTCCATACCTTCGGGCGAAAATAGGTTGCTCTGTCATGTAGACTGTTCATCAGAAACAGTTCCGAGGTTTTATTATAAATTCCACGGCTGTACTCTAAAAACTTCAGGACCCCCTCAGCTGTATCATCGGTCTTAGCCTCGACCTCCAGGGCAAACTCTTCGGGCTTCCCCCGGGCGGCCAGCTCGGTACCATCCGGAAAAAAATAGGTGCAAATAGTCTCCAGTTGTTCAAACTGCAGGTAGTCTTCAAGCCGGCGGCCCGCCGATTCAAAGAGTTCGGCAAACACCTCGCGCATGGTGATGAGGGAGGGCCCCCGGTCAAAACGAAAGCCCCCGACCTGCAGTGAGCCCGCTTTGCCCCCGGCATGGGACTGCTGCTCGTACACATCCACCTTCCAGCCCCTTTGTGCCAGCCGAATGGCGGTGGACAAAGCGCCGAAGCCGGCACCAATAAGAACAGCGGTTTTTACTTTACTCATAGTCCTTCCCTCTCTTTACCGGCAGCCCGTGGCCGGGTGAACATAGCCTCACGTGCCTTGGTCGGGGCGCGCAGCCCGACGGCGTGCCGCTACAATCGGGGCGGCCACGCTGTTGTACAGTCCCTGCAGCACAATCCTGGGTTTCGGGGGTTTTACCTTCCGGCTGTATACGATCATCGGATTACGCTCAATTCGCTTTGCCGTCCACACATACATGTCCGCAGCGGTTTTGATCGGCAGTAAATAACGGTAGGGAATATAACGATACCCCCTTTCAGCCTCATGCTGCCACTTCATATACACCTCTATCTGCTTCATGTGAAAGGAGCGAAACTCCGCCAAATGGTGTTTCACATAATCATACTCAAGACTGCTTAACGAGGTACCGGTAAGGGGAAGATACCTTCTGCCGAGCTCAACATCCTCTTTGATATCCCGAATAAAGTTGATGTACTGCATTGCCCGCCCCAGCATCCTGGCCGGATAATGGGCCTCCTCCGGCAGGTCCATTATCCTAGCCATATACAGCCCGATTACCTCGGCGGAGCCGTAGATATACTCCAGGGTCTCCTCTAAGCTGTTGTACTCTTTCTTGAAAAGGTCCTTTTCCATGGAACTCAAAAAGGCCTCCGTCCATGCCGGGTCAAAACCCTTACGGCGGCCGAGCTCCACAAAACGGTCAATTATAGGGTCCCCCGAAACAGCGCCCCCGAGGGCACTCCGGTAGGCCTCGCAAAAGCGATAAAACCCGTCCGGGTCCTGGGGAATATCGTCGACAAAATCATCCGCCCTCCGTACAAAGCCGTACAGATAGAACACATCCCGTCGGAGCTCCCGGGGAAAAAACCGGCTGCTGTTGAAATATGTCTTGCTGCCGGATTTAAAGGTTTGATAATGCACTTTTTCTATTTGCATACTAGTGGAATCATATACATTTTCTGAGGATTGTCAAACGATCTCAAAGGGGAGTCAGGCTGGGCGGAACACACCGACCTCTCACAGAAAGAGGTTCAGCCGGGGCGGCCCAGAATTTTTTGCAACCGGGGGCGGTTGAAACGCTGGGTGATCAGGCAGGGAAGGTTCACCGCCAGGCCGAAGGGTACCATCCATACCGCCACCTCCCTCGGGTTCCAGATAAAAAAAAGCGGAATAAGGGCGATTATTACCCAGTGCACCAGCTCCGCCCGGCAGGTCTCCAGAACAAAGCGCTTCACATACAACTCGTTCAGCTTGTGAAGCTCTATCCTCTTCTTTTTAAAACCATCCTGAAAGACCCCGGCCCCATCGGGAAGAAACTCCTTCCACCGCTTAATCCCGAGGAGCATGTAGATACGCCCCTCCCGCTCCCATCGACGGGGGCGAAACAAAAAACCCTCCTCATGAAACAGCCCGAGGGGCAGCTTCTGGATTATCGTACCGGGTATAAAAATCACCAAAAACCAGGCAATCGAATTAATTACAATAATTCGAAAAAGTTCATTCTCCCACATACCGCTCTTTACTCCTGGTTTATCTTAATAGACCGGCCCTTCCACGATACACTGCCAAAAACCCTGGTCCTGATAATTGAAAGGACAAACACCGCAACAAAGAAAAGAAACTCCACCGGAAACAGCAGGGCCGAAAGCAGAGAAAAGCTCCCCACCCGCCGCAGTTGGAGAAACACCTGGGCAACATAGATCCCATACGCGACCATCACCATAAGGACGCCGGTCCCTGCAGAAGCCCCTGCAGAAGCCGCTACAGAAGCCGCTACAGAAGTGCCGGCAGAAAAACGCAGCCAGAGGGTAAGCACCAGGGCGGCGTTGCTGATGCCGGTAAACCAGATGACCAGCAGCACAATACTTCGCAGCTTCGAAAGGGAAGCTCCCATGGCCATATTCTTGGTCCACCCCTCTATTAAACTGCGCAGTCCGCCGGGATACATCCGAAAAGAGATAAGCCCCCGGCCTCCAAAACAGTGGACCCCAAGTCCCTTGGCCCTGTACAAAGCGCAGAGGGCCAGGTCGTCTACCACCTGGCCGCCGACAGCCCTGTGCCCGCCGACAGCATCGTATTCAGCCCGGTCCATCAGAATACAGGGGCCGAAGCAGCCGTCGGCCTCCCCAGGTCTGCTCCAAAAATCAAAAGCACCGGAGCCGACCATCGCTATTAAATTAAAAAAGCCGCTTAGCTGCTCGTACAGCCTGCGCACCCGGTGATAGGGCTGTACCGACACCATCCCCCCACACCGCGCATGTTCAGCCCCCAGGCGCACAAGGGACTCCGGCCCCTCCAGCCGAGTATCGGCATCCAGGAACAAAATCAACCGCCCCGCAGCCTCCTCCGCCCCGCGATGGCAACTCCAGTTTTTCCCCGTCCAGCCCTCAGGCCTCTCCCCCGCAGCGATTACCCGTACGCCCTCCCCGGAAAAACCGTCGGCGATCTCCGCCGTTCCATCACTCGACTGATCATCAACCACAATCACTTCCAAGGGGCGGCTCCTCTGAGCGGCAATTGAATCGAGGAGCACCCCGATATTCACCGCCTCGTTTCGCGCCGGCACCACAACCGACATGTCCCCCACCCCAGACCGTCCGCCTTCGCCCTCTGAAATCTCGCCGGGCACGGGAATCCGCCACAACAATAGAAACCCCGCCGCCCAATATACCAGGGCCGACCACAAGAAAATCTGTTGGAGTAGTGCGATCTGTTCCATAATTTCCTATAATATGCGAAGGGAGACTTATATGCAAAAGATATCTTTATTTTTCCTAATTCTTTTTATGCAGATGCTCTTAATAAGCCCTGTGCTGTTTTCGCAAAGCCCCGGGGGCATACCGATAGTCGACCATCGGTACTGCCTTAGCTATCTTCTTGCTGCGGAACAGGAACAGATAGACCAGGAGATACGGAGACTCGAAGCATTTTTAGAGTCCCCTGGCTCCAACACTTCAAAGGGTGAGCTTGATCGCGTGAGATATGCCGCCGGTGTACTGCACAGCTATCGCTACATCCGCACGGAAAAAAAAGACGACGCCTTCAGGTCAAAGGACTTACTGGAAACAGTGCAAGAGGGCTTCGACGATCAAGAACTTTTCACCGTCCACCTCGGTATGGCCCACGCATTTGTCGCAGGTATCAGGACCATATTCGGCGTCTCCAACCTAAAAAAAATGGAGGAGGAACTGCAATCAATCCCCGAAAAACACCCGGATTGGCTTATCAGATTTCTCCGCGGAACCACCTCCCTGCAGGTAGGACGGGCGCTTCCTGGAGTATTTACCATCAAAGATATAAAAAGGCAGGCGATAGAAGTCGGAAGTGAGGACCTTCGCTACGTGATAAGACTGTATGAACAATCGGGGATCGAGGATTTTGATCCTGCTTCGTATAATTTTGACCGCCGGCCGGTCCCGAGGGCGGTGGCCGCCCAAGCCCGTAAGGTACTGGAAGAGTAAAAAAAAAGCGCCGCCGGTGTGAGGCCGAAGACGCTTTTTATAACGAGAATTTGTGCCGGAAAATTTGTGTCACAAGGGCCCTAAGGCCTGTGCCGGACTATTTCCATTCAATCACACTTGGGTCGTAGTCCTCCGGGGGTTCGTAACCGAGAAACTCTATACAGGTAGCCGCCAGCGAAGAGATGCCCAATCCGCTGCGCAACTCCTTGGAATACTCATCCTTATACTCAGGATCATAGATGATGCAGGGAACCGGATTCAGGGAGTGGCTGGTTTTTGCCTGGGGCTTGCCGTTGGCCTTGTATTTTACCTCGCCGCTCTTTTTATCACGGGCATACATGTCGTCCGAGTTTCCGTGATCGGCGCTCACCACCATAACTCCGCCGGCCTTTTCAACGGCGGTTTTGATTCGCGCCAGGGAGAGGTCCAACGCCGACATCGCGCATAACACCGCCTCGTAAATACCGGTGTGTCCTACCATATCCCCGTTGGGATAGTTAAACTTGATAAAATCGTAATCACCGCTCTCTATGGCGGCAATCACCTTGTCGGTAATTTCGGCGGCTTTCATCCAGGGGCGTTGTTCAAAGGGCACATTATCCGATTTGACCTCTTCATAGGTCTCCAGCTTCTCACTGAATTTGTCGGTACGGTTCCCGTTGAAGAAGTAGGTTACGTGGCCAAACTTCTGGGTCTCGCTTATCGAATACTGGGTTACTCCGCCCGCCACAAGGTACTCCGTCATGGTCCGCTCAATGGAAGGTGGGGGTACGAGAAACTGCTTTGGAATATGCAGGTCTCCATCATACTCCATTATTCCGGCATACTCCACCTTCGGCATTCTCTTGCGGTCGAACTCCGCAAAGTCCTCCCCCGACTCAAAGGCCTTGGTAATTTCCAGGGCACGGTCTCCGCGAAAATTAAACAGAACAAAACTGTCCCCGTCTTCAACTGTTCCCACCGGCGCGCCCTTTTCATCCGCAATTACAAAGGGGGGCAGGTCCTGATCGATAGCCCCTGTTTCTTCCCGCAGGGTTTCAATTGCCTCATGGGCACTTGGAAAGGTACGGCCCTCGCCGAGCACGTGGGTTTCCCAGCCCTTTTTCACCATATCCCAATCGGCATTATACCGGTCCATGGTAATTTTCATTCTCCCGCCGCCGGAGGCGATCCGCGCGTCAAAGGAGTCGTCGGAAAGTTCCTTCAAGAAATCTGCAAAGGGATCGAAATACTCCAGCGCAGAGGTCTCGCCGACATCCCGGCCGTCCAGAAGGGCATGGACCCGGACCCGTTTTACCCCCTCCTGTTTCGCCTGCTTCACGAGGGACCTAATGTGGTCCATATGGGAGTGTACGTTTCCATCCGACAGAAGGCCGAGAAAATGCATGGTCCCACCGGAGTCCTTCACCGTATCCACCAGCTTTTTCCATACCTCGCCTTCGTAGATTGTCCCCTCCTTAATAGCTTGGTTTACCCGCTTCGCCCCCTGGGCGTACACCCGTCCGCAGCCGATGGCATTGTGCCCTACCTCGCTGTTTCCCATGTCTCCGTCATCGGGCAAACCGACGGCAACTCCATGGGCCTTAAGCTGGGTGGTAGGCCAATGTGCCCGGAGCTCATCGAGGGTTTCCGTGCGGGCTTCGGCAAAACCGTCCCCCTCTTTATATTTTCCAATACCGACACCGTCCATAATCGCCAGGACTACCGGCCCTCGGCGCGGTGTAAATGATTCTTTCTTTTTCAATGGATCTACCATAGTAACTCCTCTCCTCAAAATATTTACTTGTGCTATTGCTCGGCTTTCCCGCTCTCTTCTCCACTGCTTTCTAAGCTGTTTTCTCCGCTGTTTTTCTGAAGACTTTTTTGGGAAAGACCGTATCTCTCACGCTGTTCCTTGTTTCCTACAGGCTCAACGTGTATGTGCACATCATACACATTTTCTACTTTAGAATGAATGCTTTTTTGTACTTCCATAGCAATTCGGTGCCCCTCATTTACGCTGAGGCGCCCGTCGACTTCTATATCCATATCTATTACATAGCGGGTGTTCAACTGACGTATCCGCATCTTATGGGGATTATCGACCCCTTCAACATCTAATGCTGCCCGGCACACCTGCAGGTATAAGCTGTGGTCTTCCAATCCGTCCATCAGCTCGACGTTGGTCTCCATAAAGATTCCGTAGGCTACCCACATGATCCAAACACCGACCGCCAAACCTAAAAGGGTATCAACAATGGGCATATGAAGCCGAATGGTAAAAAATATTCCAATAAGAGCGCCGCCGGAGATCAACACGTCCATTTTCATGTTCTTTGCGTCGGCCGTCAGCATAGAGCTCCGTGCTTTTTTCCCGGCCCGCCCCTTTACAAGGGCCAGTACAATTTTACCAAGTATCGCAACTAATGCCACCACCATGGTAAGGGGAGAGGGGACCCCTCGCTCCACCCCGGAAAAAAGCTGTTCAACCGTGGAGAACACAAGCTGCGCCCCCGCAAAAAAAATGATAAATGAAAGCAGTTTGGTGGCAATCGTTTCGGCCCGGCCGTGCCCATAGGGGTGGTCTTTGTCCGGGGGGCGGTCTATGATTCTTCCGGTTAATAGCGTCACCAAGGAGGTAACCACATCGGATACAGTATCTATGCCGGCCCCGATCAGCACCAGGGAATTACCCCACAGTCCCACACCAATTTTCAAGACGGCCAATGTTCCATTGCCGAATATTCCAATCCAGGAGGCCCGGGCAATAATTTTTGAGCGTGAGACTTCTTTTTCCATTACTCTAAATGTAATCATTACAGGAGGCTTTGAAAACTGTACTAGTATGTTAACTCATCTCTTTTTTAAGTTTTTCAAGGGGGACCGGGCGGCTAAAATGAAACCCCTGCAGGGTTGAGCAGTGCACATTCTTAAAGTAATCCCACTGCTGTTTGGTTTCGATACCCTCAACAACTACATCCAGGTCGAGGCTTTCCGCCAGATTCACCATTGTTCCTACTATTTTCTGGTTATGTATTTCATTAATTTTCGCCACAAAGGAGATATCGACCTTCAAACTGTCCGCCGGAAGTTTAGAAAGATAGCTTAAAGAAGAATAACCGGTACCGAAATCGTCAATTACAATACTCAGGCCGGGACGCAACTCCTTGAGTTTTAACAGCTTTTCAATTGTTTCGTCGGGGTTGCGCATCAAGCTGAACTCCGTAATTTCCAACTTTACCAGATGGGGGGATATTCCCGTCCGATCGATAATTTTTACAACGGTGGAGACAAATTTTTTCTCTTTTAGCTGAATGGGTGAAACATTAATCGACACATACAGGCCCTTACCTCGGTCTCTCTCCAGCTTTGCCATATCATGACAGGCCCGTTCAAGGACCCAATTGCCCAAGGGTACAATTAGGCCCTTTTCTTCGGCGATCGGAATGAAACTGGAGGGAGAAATATCCCCAAGTTCTTCATCATGCCACCGTAAAAGCGCCTCCACCCCCTTTACTTCACCCCTCAAATCAACCAGCGGCTGATAGTGCAGCTGAAAAATGTTGTCATGCAGGGCGTTCTTCAAGCCCTGCTCAATTTTCAACTGCATAGTTGCCTTTGAAACCATCGATTCATGATACAGGGTATAACAGTTCTTACCCAAACTCTTAGATTCATACATTGCAAGGTCGGCATTTTGAATAAGCGTTTCAATAGTATTCCCGTGGGAGGGGAACATGGCGATTCCAATACTCACGCCGATGGTCACCATGGAGGTTTCCTTTTTTGTCTCCTCCGTATGAAGGTAGTAGGGGCTGCGAATAGCCGAAAGAATTTTTTGCGCCACTACCTCTGCATCCTTCTGCGCTTCAACCTGGGGCAGCATAATTACAAACTCGTCTCCGCCGAAGCGATAGATGGAATCACTTTCGCGTAAACACTCCCGCAGTCGCCCTCCGGTTTCAATCAATAACTCATCCCCTACCTTATGTCCCAGGGTATCGTTTATCTGCTTGAAGCCGTCGAGGTCAAGAAACATAAGCGCTCCCCGAAGCATCGGAAACTTTTCCAACTGGGCGAGGACTTCCTTCATGTCGTTGTTAAACAGATCGCGGTTACCCAAGTTAGTCAGTCTGTCGTGGTATGCCAATTTTCGCAGCTTCCGCTCTATATTTTTACGCTGGGTTATATCACGGATAATGCAAGTGAGGGTGCGGCCCTGAAAATCCGAGGAATTCCCAAAGGACATTTCCATCGGCGAAACACCCCGGCTTTTATGCTTCCCTAACACCTCTAAACTCCCCTTTAGGCCTAGGGTCTTTCGGTGTTCCTCATCAACAATAAAATACTTTTTAAAGTCATCTTCATGTCTTTTGTAAATTTCGGGGGGAAAGAGCATACTGAAATCCTCCCCCATGAGCTCTTCCTTCGTATATCCGAAGGTCCCCTTCACCGCGGTATTGGCAAATACAATGTTGAAGTTCTCATCAATTCGGATGATAGCCTCATTCACCGTTTCAGTAAGTACATTGTAGTGCTTTTCCAGCCGGCTCAAGCGTTCAACTACCTCCTGATGATAGGTAATATCCCGCATTAAACAGATCAGCGATACCAGCCCGTCACACCAGTACGCATGAAAAGAACATTCATAAGAATTCAGGCCTCCAAAGCCGTTTCTGCAGCGCATTACAAAGGGGGTAGATTGAGTTCTTAATGCCCCTAGGGCAAGGCCGTGAACGCCATCTTCTATTTTTTTCTGGGCAATTTCATGATATTCAGGTAACACAATGGAAAGAAAATTGCTTTTTTCCACCTCCTGCAGGGCAAATCCGAATTGATCTTCCCACGCAGTATTTATCCATTGAAAATCACCCTTAGAATCAAATAGAGCAACAGCCTCGTCGGATTCATCCAGGAATGAGAAAAACTCCTGATATTCCTCCGAATCCCCAATAAATATGTAGCCGAACTCTTTGAAGATATTTGAAATTTTTACCGCCGTTTTTACCCCCTCAGGGATATCTTCCCTGCGGTCTGGTTCCATACCATTGCCGGTAATAAGCCAACTCTCCCCATTTCGAATCGACATCAATCGACGGGTATCAAAATTTACGGAACTAAGTTCTAAGGTTTCTTTTTTGTGTTTCATCTTAAAAACGGATTTACTTTTATTCCCCCCGGGTATAGTCAAATTATAACATAACAAATCTCTTTATTATAGTAATTTTCTACTTGATTAATGCTAGATTAATGCTTGATTAATGCGGTTTCCTCCTCCAGCCAACGACGTTCCTCCGGTTTTAAGTAGGGGGAGAGGCTGCTATAGACCCTCTGGTGATACTCATTCACCCACCGCAGCTGTTCCGAATTGAGCAGCGACGGATCAATCAGCGCAGGCTCCAGCGGACATAATGTGATGGTCTCAAACCCGTAAAACCGACCGAAGGGGGTTTCGAACTCTTCTTTTGTAAGAATTAGGTTTTCTATACGGATGCCGTAGGCCCCCTCTCGATACAGCCCGGGTTCGTTGGAATTGACCATGGCCGGTTCAATTTCCGCATCGACCAATCGTCTGCTGATACTCTGGGGCCCTTCGTGGACATTTAAGAAACACCCGACCCCATGGCCGGTGCCGTGGGTATAGGAAAGGCCGCGGGCCCACATTGGGCGTTTGGCAATACTATCCAGCTGTATACCCCGGGTCCCCCGGGGAAACCGGGCCTGGGCCAAACTGATGTGGCTTTTTAGTACATTTGTGTAGTCCTCCCGCTGTTGAGGGCTTACTTCCCCGAGGGCAACTGTGCGGGTGATATCCGTAGTACCGTCGAGATAATGGGCCCCCGAGTCTACCAACAGCACGCCGTCTCCATCCAGCTTATAGGCGGAACTTTCGGTTGCACTGTAGTGAATAACCGCCCCATGATCACGAAAACCCACTATTGGGCTAAAACTTTCCCCCATAAAGCCGGCTTGCCGGCTGCGAAACTGGGGTAACGCCGCCCCCACTGAATATTCATTCAGATTTCCCCGTTCCCAGGTATTTTTGAGCCAGTACAGAAACTGCACCATCGCCACGCCGTCTTTCACCAGGGCGTTACGTATGCCCTCTATTTCGGTTGAATTTTTTACCGCCTTTGCCCGTCGGGTTACATCGGCCGTGTGGACCCCTCGAGCGTGGGATCCTAGAATTTCGGCCAGGGCATAATTTACGGAGGCGGGATCATATAACACCCGGTCGTCGGAGCGTACTTGCTTTTCTATAAGATCCCCTATGCTCTGGTAAGGGACAATCTTTATTCCATCTTCCTCAAGAAGGGAGGTTAACTCCTCGGAAAGTTTCTGCCGGTCGACACAGAGGTGTACCTCCTCCTTCCCAATAAAGGCATAGCTGAGGAAAAGGGGGTTATATGAAATATCGTTGCCCCGGAGGTTAAACAGCCAGGCAATATCGGAGAGGGAAGCCAAAAGCTGATAGTCCGCCCTCATGCTCCACAGATTCTTCTGAAGATGCTCAATTTTCTCCTGCCGCGACAGGCCGGCATAACGAACATCATGCTGGTACACATCCTCCTCCGGCAGCCCCGGCCGGTCTTCCCAAATGTTTTCCAGCAGGTCCGCCGAAGCATGGAGTTTCACGCCATATACGGCCAGCTTCCGGCGCACATCCTCAAACATATCCTCCGAAATTGTCCACCCATACACTCCGACCACCGAACCCTTCGGCAGCTCCCGTCCAAGCCACTCACACATATCCGGCACATCCGACTCCTCCTGTCGAAAAAGCCTTATAGTACTGCCCTTTAGCTGTTGGGCCCCCTGCACATAGTAGCGAGAGTCGGTCCACAGGCCGACTTTCTCTCCGGTACATACCACAGTACCGGCGGAACCGGTAAAACCGGATATCCAGGCCCTGTCGCGCCACCGCTGGGCCACATATTCGCTCATATGCGGATCGGTACCGAAAATCAGGTATCCGTCAATCCGTGCTGCTTTCATCTCCTCCCGCAGGGCATCAATTCTTTCCTGTATCGCCTGTGTCGAACTCATACATTTCCTCCATAGTGTTTTTCTACCAGTTGCAGCACCCGTGCCGCAATTGGGCAAATAGCAGCATTTTTCAGGGTCTTCGGAAAAAGCTGGTGTATATTTTTCCTGTCGGTGTGGGGGTATTCCCGGCATGCCTTGGGCCGATCGACATATACGGCACAGTAGTTATCAGCACCAAGAAAAGGACAGGGCATCTTCTTAAATATCCAGTCGTTTTCCTCATCCCTTCGCAGGTATCGCCGGGTAAACTCTACAGGCCTCATCCGCAAAGCCCCCGCAATTCTTTCAATGTCCCTCTCCAGTAATCCGGGCCCCGTGGTCACACAACAATTCGCGCAGTGAAGACAATCAATTTCTTCGAAGGCCTGTTCGTGGGCCGATTGAAAAACCCCGTCCAAATCCCGGGGGGCCCGCTTTTTCAACCTGGCCAGCAACTTTTTATACCTCTTTAAATTCCCCGTAACCGCGGCGATCAATTCACGGTACCCCGGGTCCATCCGACCTCCGTCACGCATAGTACTACTATATCCCATTCAGCACATCAAAAAAAGATATTTCCCCAGGGACCCCAAGCCCCAGGGGCCAGGCCCCCAGAGGCCCCTGGGGCCAAAAATAAAACCGCCCCCCCCCTTATAATCGATGCCGCTCCATCCAGTGTACCGCAAAATCTACACAGAGGCGCTGACGAAAAAGTGCGGCGGCAGCCAATCCCACCTTTCCGAGGGTAATTTCATCGGAGTGTTTCTTTTCAAAATCATGTCCGATTTGCCCAAAATCTTCCGAATCAATATCAATGTCCTTAAACCATTTCCAGCGGCGGTGTCCATCAACCATGACTGGAGCCCCTGCATCCACTTTCCTCTTTTTTGGAAAGTCGGCCCGGTACTCCGCCAGGTGAAAGGAGGTATTACTTTCGTATCCGGCCCCCAGTAACAGGACATACCCGTCCCTTTCGTACAATTTTGCCAGAGGGGATTTTTCTCCCAGGGAATACTCAAGGGAGTGTTCCCCCACAATATCCAAGGCACCTTCACCCCAGGCGGAAAATGAAAGCTGTGGATGGGCGCTTCTTACTACTTCGGGGAAGGTCCTGAATAACTCAGCCACCACACCGATACCGCGGGTCTGTGTGGTCTCAGGATTATACGCCGGCATTGATGCTCGAATTGTCTCCCACCACTCCCTCGGTACCGGAGGGTGCTGCCAGCCCGCCGGGTCGGACAAATCCCCGGAATGGGCCGGCATAAGGAGGGTCCCCCATGGACGGACCACCTCCTGCAGGGCCTGAATAAGAGTCCCTGCCCCTCCACACACCCAACCGAGGGAAGACAGCGAGGAGTGCACCAGCAGTGAGCATCCGGGCTCTATGGGCAGTTTCATTAAGTCGGACTGAAGCCTCTCCCGGGTAATCGGTCTATCACCGGTACGGTCTATCAACTCTTTTTCATTCATGTGTATAAGATAGCACACTTTTTACCGCGTGCCTAAAGTTACTGCCCGAGGTACTTGTGATGCGTGCGGCGCTTGCCTAAAGGGAAAAAGATTACTAATTTAATAATATGTTAAGAAGAGTATTGTCACAGATTATCGGTGAAGGGGCTATAAAATACAGTGAGATATCCAAGTCCCTAGATATCCCCGAGGGCATGGTCCATCAGATGGTGTGGGAGCTGCAGCGTTTAGGGTATTTGCAGAAAACTATGAACGGCTGCGGTGAAACAAAATGTTCCGGCTGCCCGATGGCATGCGGAGAAAAGACACCGATTCAGCATGCACTTACCCTCACCGAAAAGGGGCGGCGTTTTTTACAATAACTACTGGTACAAAACCCGAAAGGTTCGTACCACTACTTTTTTTATCCTTACACTGGGGCAACCCGGACCTTGCCCGCCAGCCCGGTACCCACCACAACCTTAGAGCCGTGGTGCTCAACCAAAAGGGGCCCGTTTCCGTCATTCTTCACGATAGAGAGACGTTCTCCGGGAATGATCCCAAGATCCATAAGTTTAGTACGGGCCATACGGCCGCCGCTGATTGCAACTACGTGAACCACAGCTCCACGGCGCATTTCATTCAGGTTGTAGGTATCCATCTATTGCTCCAATAGTGGCAGTAATACGCATTTTATGTCAATAAGATACTCATATTGCTTCTTATTGACAAATTAGTCCAGTCTATTTAAATTATAGACAGCTACCAAAAAGGAGTAGCGAGGAGTATCTATGCTACACTTAACAAGTCCTCAAGATTCCAACTTGTCTTTCTCCCAGGGCTATGATACGTTTCATAGCAAGGACAACAACACTATGAGCACTCCCTTAAGTCTTTGCCGAGAAGGCGATCAGGTTATAATAAAAAAGCTAACTGGACACGGTGGTTTTAAAAAGCGATTGCTCGACATGGGGTTCCGCAAGGGTAAAGAGCTCACTGTGGTCCGCTATGCCCCCCTTCGGGACCCAATGGAGGTCGAGCTCTCCGGCAATCACATATCCCTCCGAGTTGAAGAGGCGGAACATATAGAAGTCTCTGATCAGAAAACACATCATGGCGAATAATTCGAACCCCACGGACTCATATACCTTTGCCCTCACCGGTAATCCAAATTGCGGAAAAACATCCATCTTTAATGAGATTACCGGGGCCAACCAGAAGGTGGGTAACTGGGGCGGGGTTACGGTTGATGTAAAAACCGGTAGTGTTCGCAGGACAGATTCCAAACTCTATTTTACCGATATACCAGGTACTTATTCTCTTAGCGCATATACGATGGAAGAAATAGTCGCCCGGGATTATATCATCAACGGCAATACCGACGTAATAATCGATGTGGTTGATTCAACTAATCTTGAGCGGAACCTCTATTTGGCGGTACAACTGATTGAATTGGGGAAACCCCTGGTGCTGGCCTTTAATATGTACGACGAACTTGCCCGCTCAGGCACCCAAATCGATACCGACCAGCTCAGTCACCTTCTTGGAGCTCCCATTTGCTACACCGTCGGTCGTACCGGCAAGGGAATAGAGGAACTACTCGACACCTCCGTTACAATTGCCCGGGAAAAGTATTCGAGGCAACACCCTGTGAACGTTCAATACGGTCACGATCTGGAGACAGCTATAGCAAAACTGAGTTCCCTCCTTGAAGAAATTGATTTTCAACAGCGGGGAATTCATATGCGCTGGTATGCACTCAAACTTCTGGAGGACGACGACCTCATCACCCAGCAAGTAAAGGATACCACCGGCGGTGAGAAAGTACTGGAAGAACAGCAACAACAACTTGAGCGGATCGAGGCCCTCTACCACGAGGATGCAGCCACCCTCATTAGTGAAAAGCGTTACGGTTTTATTCTAGGTGCGATGGGAGAGACGGTCAAACGGACCCCGGTCGACCGAATTAACCTGTCAGAGAAGATCGACGGAATAATGACCAACCGCTTTCTTGCCTACCCTATATTCGCCGCTTTTATGTGGCTGCTGTTTCAGGCTACCTTCAGCCTCGGCGCCTATCCAATGGAATGGATCGAGACCGGAGTCGGATGGCTCGGGGCACTGGTGCAGGGGTCGCTGGGTCCCTCCATGTTCCGGAGTTTGCTGGTAGACGGTATAATAGGCGGGGTCGGCGGGGTTGTGGTTTTTCTGCCGAATATTCTAATACTCTTTTTTGGAATTTCTATCCTTGAAGATACGGGCTATATGGCAAGGATCGCCTTCATCATGGATAAGCTGATGCATCGTATCGGGCTGCATGGAAAAAGCTTTATTCCACTAATAATGGGTATCGGGTGTAATGTACCGGCCATTATGGCCGCACGCACCTTAGAATCAAACCGCGACCGCATTTTAACTATTCTCATAGCGCCGCTTATTACCTGTAGTGCCCGATTACCCGTGTATATCCTTTTTGCGGGGACCTTCTTCCCCAACAATGCGGGTAATATCATCTTTATGCTCTACTTTTTCAGCTTTTTCTTTGCATTTTTTATGGGTCTTCTGTTTAAAAAAACTCTCTTCCGAGGTGAAGAATACCCCTTTGTAATGGAATTGCCCCCCTATAGAATCCCTACCTTCAAAAGTTCGCTCATTCACATGTGGGAGAAGGCTAAACACTACCTGCAAAAAATGGGAGGGGTTGTATTAATTTTTTCAATTGTGATCTGGTTTTTAAGCAATTTTCCCCTGCAAACTGAAACAATGAGTGAATATGATCAGGAAATACAACAACTGCAGTCAAGAATCGAACTCACCGATGATCCGACAACTCAAAACAGATTAAGCGATGAGATAGAAGAACTCCGTTTTGAAAAACACCGTGTAACAATAAAAAACACCTACATCGGCCGGGCAGGGCAACTCATTACTCCGGTTATGGACCCCCTGGGATTTGATTGGCGAATGAATGTCAGCCTTATCACAGGATTTGTGGCAAAGGAGGTAGTAGTAAGCACCCTTGGCGTGCTCTTCACAGTCGGTGGTGAAGACGATGAAGAATCGGAGGCCCTACAATCGGCACTCCGCCGTACTTATACTCCCCTTACCGCCATGGCTTTTCTCTTCTTCGTCATGCTGTACACTCCCTGTATTGTTGCTCTGGTTACCCTTATTCGGGAAATACAATCATGGAAGTGGTCCCTCTTCTCTCTGGGCTACCAGATAGCTTTAGCCTGGATAATCGCCTTCTTTGTACGCTGGGGGGGATTGCTGCTGGGGATTGTATAGGAAGAAGAATAAGGAAAAGAATGGGGACAGTTGCGAAAAAATCAGACTTTTCAGGCCCTTCTGGAGGAAGTGAAGGGTTAAAGGGAGCACATACGCTCTTCAAATATGTGCTCTCCGTCTTGGCGGCACTTCATACTTCACTTATGCTTTGGCTGCTAAAGCACCGCTACACTGTCGCCCATCTGCACTAAACCCGGCCCCATTCTTTCCTTATACAACAGATTCCAGTTCACGGATCATAGCAATGTCCCGCATCCTGGTGATAGCCTTGTTTTGTATTTGTCGCACCCTTTCTCGGGTAATACCTAGTATTTTTCCAATTTCCTCAAGTGTAAGGGGACTAAACCCGGACAAGCCGAAACGGAGAGTAATGATTTTTCGTTCCCTTTCGCTTAGTTCATCCATAGAACGGTCCAAGATGTCCTGCAGGTTTACATAAAACATACTGTCAAAGGGTTCTTCATATTCATCACTAAAAATTAAATCAGACAGGGTAGTGACGTTCTCATCGTCCACCGTTACATCCAGAGAAGCTGTTTCACCGGAATATTTCATAATATTTTCGACATGTTCGGAAGTAGTATCCATGTATTCCGCAATTTCTTCGTAGTTCGGCTCGCGTCCAAACTCCTGGGTAAGGTGTTTTGCCACAGAAAAAGTTTTACGGATAATGTTCAACACATGAATGGGAATTCTGATAGTCCTTCCCTTATCAGCAATAGATTTTATTACCGCCTGTTGTATCCACCAGGTACCATAGGTAGAAAACTTGCATTTACGGGTGTAATCAAAGCGCTCTACCGCTTCAATTAGTCCTATGTTTCCCTCGTCTATGAGATCAAGGAGGCTCAAACCACGGTGCTGGTACTTCTTTGCTATCGATACCACCAAGCGTAGATTAGAAGTAATCATCCGATTTCGATAGTGTTCAAGCATTCCCTCAAGCTCTTTCTTCGTCTTAAGGTACTCCTGCCGATTCAGCTGTTCCGCTTGGAATTCTTCGTCCAGTTCCCTGAGACTGCGCTTGTAGGTCTGAATGTACTCACCAATTTCAAGCTCTTGCTCCTTTGAAAGGAGCGGATAGGATGAAATTTGTTTTAGATACAGAGACAGCGGATCCATCTCGTGTCCCCCGTCGGAGGCTGAATACAAATCAACTTCTACTGGATTTTCTGAGTAGACTTCTTCTTCCATAATTAACCCCTTACCAATCATGAATGCATGATCACTATGCAACGGGATAATTAATCTCACAATAAGGATGTTTTGAGACATGATATAGGGGAATCCCTTATAGCCGTTCGATGACCAACAAGTTCATATCCACCTTTTCTTCCGCCTCAACCGGCACACCATTTACCCTGCATGTAGAAATATGGGATGGAACTTTTACATATATAACGCCCCTGTTTCTCGTATCAGGATGGACTGAATACTCAATTCCCTCCTTAGTAACCCGAAAGCCGACGATTTCCGATCCCGGCAGCAGCTGTCCGGTTGAACCGGCAATTTCATAGGCATCATCCCCCACTTTCAGAAAACAGCGGGAGCCATGGGGAGGTACTGCAATCGTACCTCCGGTAGTGAAACCCTGCAAGGGTGAATAATACAGGCCGGGCTCCATAAAATATTCTGCCCCTTGTCCATTCAGATTATGAAAAAGAAGATATTCCCTCTCTTCTATGCAAAAACGCGTCTTCTCCTGATTTGAACTTACCAGCATAAGCTCTCGTAGGGGAAACTGCGAAAGATAAAGCTCCATCTGCCTCCGGCTGTATTCGCCGGGATTATCGCTTGTAAACAGCAGCCCCCCATATACGCGGTTTACCAGGAGAAGAGTATACTTCTCCTCCCAGCTTAATCTTTGGGCATCCGATCTCAGAATATACACGTCAGGATCGTTTACAAAGGCACGGCCGTTCAACTGCCTGCGGCCGATAGTGCTTCTGAGAGAATTGACCGTGGAGATCCGCTCCCGATACCCCGCCGCCTTTAGACGGCGGTCCTCCCACATTGGAGCGACGTCCGCACCGATCCTGCAGTAATCTACCCGGCCCGCCGCCGCAGCTAAGGGGACCCCGCATCCAAGGGTACCTGCGCCGTCACTTAAAGAGTGCAAAAACTCCATCCCCTCATCCATAATCATTCCGCGGCTTCGCCCTGAATGGGGCACTCTAGCCGCTCCGTACAGAAAGTCAAGCTTAAGAAAGCGGAAGCCCCATACATCCTTTATCCGATAAAAGACCTCCCGCAGGTACTCACGAACATCTGAATGGTAGATATCTAGAGCATAAAAAAGACCTTTCCATTGAAAGGGGTTGTAGCCAAGGACCAGGGGACGCCCTCCCTCGTCCTTTACACACCACTCAGGGTGTTTTTGAAAAATATGGGAGGCCCCTTCAACTATAAAAGGTGCCAGCCACAGACCCGGGGTGTATCCGGCGGAGGATATTTCCTCCGCCAAAGCCTGCATCTGCCCTTCAAAGCTCTCATCGGGCTCCAGCCAGTCTCCAATTGCCCGCTCCCATCCATCATCAATCTGAAAAACCTGAATAGGGATCTTTAATCTCTGGAATTCATGAAGATTTTTACGGACGATATCCGCGGTAACCCCGGTATAATGGGAATACCAACTGGTCCACCCGCTTATAAAGGGTGCCGTACTGTGAAGGTTCATTGCACTACAGTAGGTAGCAAATACCCCGGCTTCATCCCCGCGGGTAATTAAAATCTGCAGCAGCGGTACAGTTTCCTGTACGTCCAAGCCCTCACACTCCCGCTCTATCCGAAGCACAGACTTCTTTCTGTACCAATAAAACCGTGTATATCCGTACTTTTCCGAAAGACTGCCAAAGAAAATACACTCTTCGCTAGTCCGTAGATACGTCCATGAATACCCGTGAATCCGATCGGGCTGGTAGTGGGTAAAACTGTAATCACCGTATTTATCAAGATGATATTTATTGATCCAGGGAAAGAACAGCCTCCGCAATCCCTTCATCGGTTCCGTTGATTTCCATTCCCTGCTTTCCGTCCAGGATTGAAAGCCGTTCATATGAAGAGACTCTACCTGCTCCTCTGAAAATCTGCGCTCAATATATAGATTTTTTAGTTTGATTTTTTGCCGTGGCCCCAGTTTCAGTCGTAACAGGGAGAACCCTTCACCCTCCGTCCACTCCTTTCTTATACTAAGATCAGAGTTCTCAGCTACTCCATTATCATGGATCAAAAGCTCTTGTTCGGCACCACTTTCATCGAACTGATAGACGAGCCTACCCTTCCACCCGTTGCACATATAACCCCCGCATCAGCTTTAAGATAAACTGCTTACCTTAAACAAAAATTTTCACATTGCGAATTACTGCACCTTTGAACTTATATTTGATTCACTAAATCCACAATCACAGAAAACCGCTGTTCTATTAATTCTAATTGATCTTCGCATTTATTCGCCTGTTTCTCCTTTGCGGCGCTCTCCAACACAAGGGCCGGCTCGGCGATACCGGACACACGAAGGTTGCCCGCCGCCCCCTTCAATCGATGGGCGTAGGCACTCAGATTGTTCCAATCTCTTTGGGATAGAGAAGTTTTCAGGGGCTCGACATAGTGGGCCCTATCCTGTAAAAACTGGCGCACCAGCTCCAGAATTGTGTGTTTATCGATGAGAAGGGCTTCCTCAGCCTCTTTAAGATGGAATAAATCACTTTCCAGCATACTATCCTCTAAACTGGGACCACATACAGTAGAATCATACTTTTTTTCTTTCATTTTTTCACCTTTTGTCATTAACGGTTAATCGTATATTCATATACTTATACTTAAATAGTAGTAAACGGTGGAAATAACTGTCAAGTCTATAAAATTCATTTTAGTTTGTACGAATTATTTGCCCCCGCACTCTCACTCTATTATACTAATGTGTGTATATGGAGACTGTCGTATGATGAGACAACTGAAAGCATTGTCGATTGATGATGAATATCTGAATCTTGTGTTGATTGAAGAAATGGGTCGTAAACTGGATTTAGAAATTTACAGTTTTACCGACCCCAATGAGGCCCTTGAACACCTCACACACAATTCAGTAGATATGATTTTTGTAGACTACATGATGCCGGAAAAAGACGGGATCACCCTTATACAGGAAGCAAGACGCTACTACTCGGATATTCCAATTGTAATGATTACGGCGGTCACTTCAGACAACAATTTGAAGTTGAGGGCCCTTGAGAGCGGAGCAACCGATTTTCTTTCAAAACCCCTGAACCTGCCGGAATTCTCTGCACGGGTGAATAATCTGAAAACATTAAGGGAAAGCCAGCTCCTCTATAAGAACTGGGCGGATGTGCTGAGAACCGAAGTAGATAAAGCGACCAACGATATCTCCTCGCGGGAGGATGAGACCCTAAGGGTACTCGGCAGCGCTGCTGAGTATAAGGACCCGGAAACGGGTGAACATATCTTAAGGGTTGCCCATTATTCCCGTATTATTGCCGAGGAGCTTACTGAGGATGAGGACTTACGTCAGCGAATTTTCAGGGCGGCCCCGCTGCATGACATCGGCAAGATAGGAGTGCCCGACACAATCCTTCTAAAACCGGCGAAACTCACCGCCGCTGAGTATGATGAAATAAAAAAGCATTCCCTCATGGGATATGAAATAATGAAAGGTGCTGAGAGCCCCTACCTTAAAACAGGGGCGCAAATTGCTTTAACCCATCATGAAAAGTGGAACGGGAAAGGATACCCCAAAGGCCTTTCTAAAAAAGAAACACCTCTCAGTGGTCGAATTGTAGCAATTACCGATGTGTTTGACGCCCTTACCTCGCTGCGCCCCTACAAAAAGCCGTGGAACTTTTCGGACGCTGTAGAACTACTTAAATCGGAGCGGGAAGAACACTTTGACCCAGAGGTGGTGGACGCCTTTCTTGCCCACATCGATGAAATCAGAGAAATCCATAACACCTACTCCGAAGAGCCCACCGTCGACACTACACAGGCCTAATCGCCTCCTTAGTAAAGTCGCTTTGGTCAAGTCCTGGAGCTGCGGCGTTTTTGTACCCAGAGTAAGAGCGCACCGCCTACAATCATTATAAAACAGAGGATCTGTCCTGTGGTGAAGTTTAAAGGAGAAACAAAGAGTGCCTGAGGATAGGATTCGGCGGCAAGCTGAATTGGATAGCCGATACCTATATCCGGCTCTCTGAAGTACTCAATAATAAAGCGCACCAAGCCGTAGCCGATAAGATAGGTGCCCAGGATCCACCCGTTATACTTTTTCCGCGGCCGGAACACACACCAGAGAACCAGCCAGAGTACTATCCCCTCGAAAAACGCCTCGTACAACTGGGAGGGATGGCGGGGCAGCTGAATCAACTCCCCGGATTCATAGGATATCCCTACTTGATCGGCAACCCTCTGCACCCATTCATGTCGAGTGGAATAGGCTGGAGCATTGGGAAAGATCATCCCGATCGGGCTTGTGGTAACTCTGCCCCACAGCTCTCCGTTGATGAAGTTTCCAAGCCGGCCAAAGGTATACCCCAGGGGTATGCCCGCTACCACCAGGTCGGTAATCCGCAAAAAGTTAAACTTCTTTATCCGGCAGTACGTAAAGCCCCCGATAACCGCTCCAATCAGACCACCGTGATAGCTCATTCCCTGCAAGCCCACCAGATTCATCTGCTCATCAAAGGGCCAGAAAATCTTCCATGGTTTTTGCAGGTAATACCCCGTAGGATCATACACCAGCGCTGCAAACAGGCGGGCCCCGAGCAGCAAGCCGAGGATCGTCCAGAAAAAGATATTTACAATATCATCATCACTTATCTCAAGGCTTTCCCGTTTCACTTGAAATCGGAACAATACATAGGTAATACCGAACGCTACCAAATACATCACGCCGTACCAATGAAAGGGCAGTCCTGGTATAATTACAGGACTTATCCACTCCGGGTATTGAAGATATGCCGGCATTCTTTACTCCTTCGCTTGATTTTTATCAGATTCTATCTTTTCAACCTCAATACGACCGTTCTCCAGGTTAAACTTAAGTATGATACTTTTTTCGGGTTTGGAAGCTTCGTAAAAGCGGCCGTGGCTTTCAATAACCACCCCCGGATACAAAGTCCCCCGTACTACAATTTGTGATTTGAAATGCTCCTCGTACCGTTCCCGCAGGGTAAAAAGACGCATGCTGCGTTTTTCTATTATCTTCAGATTTTTCAGTTTCTCTCGGCGCACCTTTTCCAGCTTATTCTTCAAGCCCTGTTCTTCAAACCGCTTCATCTCCATATCCAGGGAAGTAATCTGCTCTTTTAGCCGGTCTATCTCTTTTTCATGCTGCTCTATCTGATCGGCAACTAAATAATCCTGTCCGAAGGAAATAACCGTATGAGTTCCCTTTTCATTCCCCAGATTCTGAGCCTCTAGACCGTGTTTTGAAAACACCTTACCGCCGATAAGGCTTCCCTTATCCGCGGTAATATACAGTACGCCGTTACACTTTACCTGGCAGCGCAGGCAGTTATTTTTGAGTTTAATATCGCCAACCGAGAGCATAGTGCCCTCTTCCACAAACATCGCCTCTATATCCCGCTTAGCCCTGATGACCGCCTTATTACCCCCTACCACGCCCTGGGCAATTTTTATCGAGTTTCCCGCTGAAATGAGGGCCCCCTCTACGGTGCCGTTGATCAACACATCACCCCCGGCCATTACGTAAAACCCGCGCTGAACATTACCGCTTATCTCTACCGTACCGGGAAATTTGATATTACCGGTATGCATGTCCACATCTCCCTTTACACGATGGTGCACATGAACGCCGATACTCTTACCGTCGTATTCCAATTCTCCACTTTTTTCGGAATACAACAGGACTGTCCCGTCCTCTTTTTCTTCCCGGCGGATATTATCTCCTACTTGAAGCTCTACATCCTCTTTCTTTTTTCCCTCTACCGTCTCTCCGCTTATGTTCCACCCGGCCTTACTAGCGGCACCCGCTGCGGGAATTTCGGCAATTAGCTGGTTTTCCTCTACCGCCGTAATATCATCGTGGGTCCGAAAATCAGCCTGTCCGCTTTTATCAATTTTCACCTTGTCGCCGCTGGCAAGCTGTACATGGAATTTAATTTTTCCGGAATCAGAGTTTTCTACGGGAGGGTTTCCGGCTGCAATTTCAACCTTTTCTACCGCCTCTCCCTCTTTCGCCTGCAGAAGCGCGTCACTGAGGGCGGAGCTGTCGATACCCTTTATCACCTTTTTTTCTTCCAGCACCCGGCTCACCTTATCCATGGTAAGTGGAGGGGCAAAACCGGAAGCCTCTTTCAAAGTGATATAGGCCGCCATTTTATCAGGAGCAACTTCTACCTCAATTTTTGCCTCGCGATAGGGACGGACCCGCAGCAGCGTGCTCTCATCACCGTCAATCACATCCAGAATACCCGTTTCCTGGGCTACCAGCTGGTCTTCTTTTAGTAATATATTTTCCTGAAGGGACATCGGCGGATCATTTCCCGGCAAACCGGGCAGTACTTTTCCATAAATATCCACCCCCTCTTCGCCGGCATCGGTAGAAGTGATGTCTGCGACAATATTACCGGCCTTCACATAGGACATTCGGTTTACCACCTGCAGGGGATAGTCCGTTATACTTGGAACACGCTGCTCCCCCTCTTCGGAAACTTCGGTGTCCTGCTGGCGGGCCTCAAGTTCCTCTTCCTTCATAAAGGAACAGCTAAACTCCAGGGTGCGTTCGGAACCCCGGGTCGGCGCTTTGCCTTCGGCTAATACATAGTCTTTGAGTTCCAGCCGGCGGCTGCGGTAGAATTCAAGAAGGTCCCCTTTGATTTTATCAAAGTCCAGCTCTTTAAAGCCGCTCTTCTTTATCGCCGCTCCTACTTCTTTCAGCACCAGCGGCTTACCGCGCCCGCTCCCTTTCACCGCCGATAAAGTACCCTTAAGATGATCGGAACTTGCCTCAACCTTAAACCAGCCGTCCCGGTCTTCGGTGATAGGAACATCTTTCAGCGGCTTTTGACGCTGGATTGAAAGAGAAACAGCCTGGGTGATTTTCTGGGCCGGAGCCAGCTCTTCATCGGTAAACCCCTTCTCCTTTGCGGCGGCAATTATGTTTTCAGCTTTCGGAGGCCGTGCGTCTTTCTTGCCGGGAGAAAACTGCAACAGGCAGGTTGCCTTGTCCTTGGAAACCGTAAGCTCCCACTTGTGATGCTGAAAGGGAATTACTTCTACCCAATTCTCACCCCGTCGAACTAAGCCCGAGTGCTCAGCAATCAAAGCCTCCGCAGTTGCTTTAATCCCTTTCCCCGGATATACCCCAATATGGGTCTTCTCTTTCGCGGCAATAGGCTTGCCGTATACCGAGCGACCCATTTTGCCCTCACCTTTGCCCTCACCTTTGCCCTCACCGCCGGTGCTTATCTCTGCGACAACATCCTGTGCTTCGGCCCATCCGGATTCTACCACCCCAGGATCCACCTTTACCGGTTCTTCCTTTTCGCGGGTTTCCCATTTTTTTACGGTTTCCACCTTAGATTTGCCGAAGGGGAGTTTATTTTTCTTCTTTACTTCTTTTTCTACCTGAACCCGCTCTTGTTTCTTTACGGTGATTCGGGGCTCGGGTGCTTTTTTTAAAATCCAGTCGGCATCCTGCTTTAGTTCCTCCGGTACAGGCTTCAGTTTCCATGAATAGGAGGGCGGTTCGGGAGGGGCTGGAGGAATTCCCTCGGCAACAACCTCTTCTACCGGCTCCTCACCGGCCTGATGGAACTTTTCCACCACCGACTCCAGAACTTCCTCCTGTACCCCTTCTACAATCCCCTTCTCTTCAAGCAGGTTTTTTATTTTCGGTACGGACCACACCTTACCATGGGGATCCGCCGTAAAAACAAGAGTGGCTTTTAGATGGTTTTTATCAACTTCAATTTTGAGTCTGCCCTTCGTTTGCATGACATCTACACTTTATATCCCTGTTCCATCGCCTTCAGCAGTTTGCTTTTAAGGAGTTGATTCTCTTTTTTCAAGGCTCCAATGTCATACTGTTGCGCGCGAATCGTATCGATAAGGTCCCCTCGGGTGAGCGCACCGCTGTGCAACAGATTCTCAAGGTCCTGGACTTTCGAATCAAAGTCTATCTCCGCTTCCATTTCCGCAGTTTCATAGGTCTGTTCAATGTTATCAAAATCCAGCAAACCGGCTTGATCTTCTTCCTGATGCTGGATAATTTTGTCGGCAACTCTAAAGATTCCCTGGCTCAAAACTGAATTGGGTTTATATGCAACCAGGGGAATTCGCGAACCCAGGGCAACTTCCTGGAGATGATCGAAATACACCACCCCCATATGCTCCATATCGATGCCAAGATATTCCCTGCAGGAACGGCGTAACTTTTCCGCCTTTTTTGCATCCTTGGGGTCTTCCAGCATATTCATTACCATCATTGGGCGAAAGACACCCATGGTTTCATGAAAACGCTCGTAACTCTCGGGATCTTCCCGGGAGATTCTCTCCAACAGGCGTGGAATGTACACCCGCTGCAGATGCCCCCCCTCTTTTTTAAGGCTGTTCAGGTATTCGGCAGCTGCTGAGCCCTTTTTAAAGGAATTTCCCATAACTCGAAACACCGTGTTTTTTAGAAAAAGGTACGCATTAAGCGTTGCCGTAAGGGTGGGAGTAGTTACCACCATTCCGCGGGAGGAGGTGAGAAAAAAATCCAACGTATTGAAGTTTGTGCCCGCCCCTAAATCGGCTACCAGATAATCCGCATCTACCCCGTAGAGTCGCCGTATCAGCTTGGATTTTTGTCCGCCTTTGAGGTTCGCCATCCCGGGAATTTCGGCATCCCCCGGAATAAAGCGCAGGTTCTCGTAATCGGTGGGAAGAATGATATCATCGAATTTAACAGAAGAGTCCAGGAGAAATGTCCCGATTCCGGTACGAACCCCGCTCTGCCCAAGGGTAAGATGCAAGTTACTGCCCCCCAGGTCGAGATCGACCAATACAACCCGTTTCCCGTAACGCGCCAATGCAACCGCCAGATTCGTAGCCACCAGGGTCTTGCCGACCCCGCCCTTACCGCTGGCGATTGGGATTATTTGCATCTACTTCTCCTCGTCACTGATATCAACCGTATCAACATCAGTAATATCGACCTCTACCTGTTCCGGTTGAGGGGCACCTTTGTGGTGTTTGGCAGTCTGCTCCTGCTGCGGCACCTGCCGTTCCGGTGTTGCGGCCTGCCGTTCCTTCCTTGAAACCTGCCGTTCCGGTGTAAATTTTATCAAAAAAACAGCTGCAATCAAATCAATACCGGTAATCAACAGCAATAACGGCATTATTCCCCCAAAAATAGTAGCCGGAATGACCATATGTGCCGAGGAATTCAAATAGGACAGCAGTACCGGAATGACACCCAGCTCATACAACAAAAACAGAAGGCCCGCAAGTCCTTGAAGAATTTTTGTCGCACCGACCAGCCGGGCAACACCGGCAAACCTGACCGGTCGAACCGCCGGAAGCGCCGTACCAAGCAGTGTCGCAGATGCATATGAGAGCAGCCAAAAGAAGAAAAACTGATATTCCTGGGACTGCAATGGATTTAAATACGTATGCAGAATGTTCACCAGCAGAATATATCGGCCGATTTCCCACACACAGGCTATACAGGGAACAATACGTTGTCTCATCTACAGCAAAGTGTACGCACAGTATAGGGCGAGGTCAATAGTAATAGGGTAACTGATAGGATAAGATATTATCTTGACAAACGAGTGGAAACCTAGAGAATGAAGATATAGAGAGGTTTACATGAAAAACGGCGACAAACTCACCTGGATCGGAGCAGCATGTGCGGCATTTATTTTCACGATGGTGGTTACCTTTACCCCGCGTGTTGAAGCCGAACAGTCCGCCCAGGCGACACAACAGTATATTGACCGCATTCAATACGCTTTCAATTTTATAATGCAAAACTATGTTGAAGAGATACCACCGGAACAGCTATACGAGGGGGCGATGCAGGGGCTCTTTGAAAGTCTTGACGACCCCTACTCATATTACCTGACGGCAAGTGATATGGAAGACTTAACAGATACAACCACCGGAAAGTTCGGTGGAGTCGGTCTTTACATCAGCAAACCCGCTGAATCTGAAGGGGATTCTCAAGGGAATAACGGTAGGGACGCCTACATCAAGGTGGTAGCACCCATCGAAGACACCCCCGCCTATCGTGCGGGAATTCATGCGGGGGACTACATTACAAAAATTGAGGATGAATCTACCAAGAAACTTACGGTCGACGATGTAGTGGACCGCCTGAGGGGAGAACCCGGAAGCACGGTCACAGTAACCATCCTTCGGGGAAAAGACATCACCTTCGACGTAGATATTACCCGAGCAATCATCGAGATACCGACAGTGAAACACGATATGATTAACGGAGATATCGGGTATATCCGAATTATTCAGTTTACCCCTTATACCGACGACAGAGTAAGAGAAGCACTAGATGAGTTTAAGCAAAAAAATTACTCTAAGCTGATAATTGATGTCCGTCAGAATCCGGGCGGCCTTTTAACTTCCGTCACCGACACGGTCGATCTAATTCAGGCGGAAGGAACAATCGTAAGCACCCGGTCCCGAATAGCCCAGGAAAACGAGGTATTTACCGCCGATCCTGCCCGGGAAGTATCCGGCGACATTCCAATAGTAGTACTGATAGATAAGGGATCAGCCTCCGCATCGGAAATATTGGCGGGAGCATTGAAAGACACCGGTCGGGGTATACTAATCGGTGAAACCAGCTTTGGGAAAGGATCCGTGCAAAAAATCATTCCCTTTGGCAACAGCGGGTTTAAGCTAACTATTTCCCGGTATTACACCCCCAGTGGTGTGAACATCGATAAAGTAGGTATCGACCCGGATGTAGAGGTAAAGGAACCCGAGCTTTCGGAAAAAGACAACGAGGACCTCAAGGCGATTTTCGAACAACGGCTCATTTCAAATTTTGTAGATAAAAATCCCGAGGCCTCGGAAGAACGAAGAAACGAGTTTGTTGAACAGCTGCAGAGAGAGTATGATATCAATTTGGAGGACAGGGTCCTTCAAAAACTGATTCGCAATGAGTACCAACGCCGTATGGATTTTCCACCGGTATACGACCTCAAATACGATCAACCCCTGCAAAAGGCCGTAGATATGTTGAAGAACGGCACTATCTCAGAGATGATAGAAGATTCACAAAAAAACGCACCGGCACGCAAAGCCGCTGAAAACGGCGCGATAAACTTCGATCTTTTTGATTTCCCTTCTAGCGGGTCGAGCTCCAGGCCGGGCTCCGGATCGGAACCCAAGGAGAAGGCAAAACCATGAAACACTCCACATTGCAAGTGCGAACGGGGGCACATACCGAGCTCAATGATATTACCTCCCAGGTAGCTAAAGTGGTACATGAAAGCGGTGTCCAGGAAGGCTGCTGTACTGTGTATATCCCCCATACTACCTGCGGGGTCACTATCAACGAAAACGCCGACCCCTCGGTAAAGAAAGATATTCTCAAAGAACTGAACAAAGTAATTCCCCTGAACGATGGATATGCTCATATGGAGGGAAATTCAGCAGCCCATATTAAGTCCTCACTGATGGGATTTAGCGTGACTATTCCGGTCAGCGGGGGCCGTATGATGCTGGGGACCTGGCAGGGGATATATCTCTGCGAATTCGACGGTCCCCGCAGCCGAAAAACGGTTGTTTCCGTGGGAGAGTAGTCCCCCGTGCGCCGCTATCTACTGCCCGATGAGGTAAATACAACCGGCTTCACCGGGGTCCCCGGCCCCTCCGAGGAGTCCGGTCCAGGCCCTTCCGGCCATTCTGGTTATTTTGACCCTTCCGGCCCAGGATCCTTTTCAGAAGTGAAGGTGAGGGGGGAGGAATTTCATTACCTTATTCATGTATTACGTTACGAAAAGGGCTCCCGCTTTGAGGGGATAGACCGGCGGGGGTTTTTGTATAACCTGGAAATCACCGAAGTTACCCCTAACTCTCTGACATTGCATCTGCAGCCGAAAAGCCCCGATGACGGTACTTCGGGGGACGACGGAAATCGCCCCACCTTTTATCTTTACCAGGCCCTGCTGAAGGGTAAAAAGATGGACAGCGTTATTCGTCAGGCTGCGGCAACCGGCATTCACCACATAATCCCCCTAGTCACCGAGCACACGGTAGCTAAAATTGAAACCACCCAGCGGGAAGAAAAAAAACTGGCCCGTTGGAACTCTGTTATAAAAGAGGCCCTCCAGCAAAGCGGCAGTACCGTTATCACCCAATTGCATTCGACGGAACAGCTTCAGAATTTAAAAAAAAGCCGATTTAGTTCAACTTTAGGGCTCTTTTTCCATGAGAAACCCCTTGAAAATGGCTCGCTTCACAGGTATCTTTCCAGTTGCCCTCAAAGGATAGCACTTTTCATTGGTCCGGAGGGGGGATTATCCGCAGCTGAAGTTGAACTACTTCACGGCATCGGGTGCCGGCCGGTGCAACTGCAGACTAATATTTTAAGGTCTGAAACTGCCGCCGTATACGCAATCGGGGCCGTACAATCAATTGCAGGGGAGATAAATCAGTGGAAACACGTACCCCAATTTCAGGAAGCGACGGACACAGCAGAGTATCAATAATCGGTGTACCCATCGATGTGCTTCCGGAAAAAGACATTGAGGAAACAATCGGAAACTATCTCGATGATCAAGGTAAACATCAGATAGTATTCCTCACTCTGTGGGACTTGCTTCGTTCCCGCGGAAACAGCGATTTTGCCCGCACCGTGCGCGAGGCGGGTCTTGTAATCCCCACCTCAAAGAGTATCAAAAAAGCAGCCCGGTTTTTGGGACTCCGGGAGCCGGTCAGATATATGCCCTTCGCCTTCGTAATACGACTCTTAGGAGTACTTGAAAAACACGGGAAGAGCGTGTATTTAGTGGGGCTCCATCCGGAGGCGCTGCATATTGCATCGGCAAACCTGCGGGACAGCTTCCCCGGGCTTCAAATTGTAGGCAGATACGCCGGCTTCTTCTCAAATGAACGCGAAAAGGATGTGGTAACCGCCATTAAAAAGGCCGGCCCTTCCTTAGTTTTAGCCGGTCCCGGTGTAAAAAAGGGCAGGCTCTGGTTTCGCAAGCACCGTAAAGAGCTGCCCCCCGGTTTAGCCCTCTGGTGCGGCGAATGTTTTGAAATTTTCAGTGGGAAACGGAGTAAGCCGGCAGAAAAAAGCTGGAACCGGGGAACCTACTGGCTGAGAGATATAATTCGCCGCCCCTGGACAATCCTGCGTGTGTTCTACTACAGCTATTTCCTGCTGCTCCTATTGATATACCGGATCAAAGATTCCTGAAATACAATGGATGGGGCAAGGCCGGCGGTATAGGCGGGATGGTATTTTCTGCACTCCGCCGGCGAACTTTGCTGGGTTTGTTTCTGGTATTATTTCTGGGATTGACTTTTTCGTGTCTATACTTTGGGGCTTTAAAAGATTGGGTTGATCGGGCTTAAGTGCTTTGCGGGCTTGGACTACACTTTGGCTTAAAGTTCGTAAAGTTTTAAGTACTCGTACAGTTCCTTGAACCGTTCCTCCATAGAGCCGGCCACAAGCCGTCCTATCGCCCGTCGAAGAGCAGGCAGCAGCAGTAAAAGCCCCACTACATCCCCGACAAAGCCGGGGGTAATAAGCAACACCCCTGCTATCAGCAAACCGGCCAGTTCAAAAAACTCGACCCCCGGATAATACCCGTCTTTTATTCGACCATGCATGGTTTCCAACACGCTGCGTATGACCAGAAAAACCAAAAAAAGCCCAAACACCCCCGTTGCAGTTACAACGGCCATAAGAATATGCTTCGGAACAAGCTCTACCAGCTGAAGCAGTACGTACATGTCCGCGATAGGTACAAGGGAGAAGAGAAGTATTAAATAGAGTATCCTGAGGATAAACCCACTGTCTAAAAACCGCATCAACGAACGAATTTCCAACATAGTAGCAAGAGATTACCACAGGCACAATCCATTCACAAGGGGCTTGTAGCGAGTTTATTTTATATAAACTCTCCAATTGTATGTTCCCAGAGAAAGAAGAAACCCGTACTATAAGATCGCAAAAAGTTCCTGTGCTACAATTAAAAAAAAGAGGATTCCCCGGTGACTTCAATTCTTTATATCGACACCCACGGGCCGAGTCACGAACTGTTGCGTACCACCCTCCCCAGCTTTTCAATCAGTTCTGCCTATTCCACTGCTGAAGGATTTTTAAAAATAAAAAATCTCGCTCCGGACATCATCATTACAGAAATTGAATTTCCCGACCTCTGCGGGTTTACATTTTTGGAACAACTAGTCCACCACGCCGCCCATCCACCGGTAATTGTAATCAGCGCCCAAAGTTCTTCCTACAATATCGTACGGGCTTTAAGAATTGGAGCTGAATACTTTTTTCCAAAGCCCTTCAACCCCGAACAGCTCCGGGAAAACATTCATGAACTAGTAACCCTTCTATACGCACTGCAGGAGAAAGCACTCCTTTCGGCGGAGGAAGATCTTCTCGAACAGTTTGCAGGAAAATCAAAAGTCCTCGGTAGTTTAAAGTATTCCATACGCCTTTTCGCGGAAGCCGAAGCCCCAGTACTTATCACCGGAGAAAGCGGCAGCGGGAAAGAGCTGACCGCCCATACCCTTCATAAGCTCTCATCCCGAAAAAACGGACCCTTTAAAACAGTTCATTGCGGTGCCATTCCCATGAGTCTGCTTGAGGCGGAACTGTACGGCAGCGAACCGGGAGCTTTTACCGGGGCCGTACGACGGCCGGGCCATTTTGAACAGGCCCACGGGGGTACTCTTTTTCTTGATGAAATAGGAGAGATGTCCCAAGAGGGACAGATGAAGCTTCTGAGGATCATAGAGGCCCAGCATATTACCAGAATCGGCGGCAGACGGCTTATCCCTATCGATGTAAGAATCATTTGTGCAACTAACAGGGACATCAATGAACTTGTCTCACAAGGAAGGTTTCGGGCTGACCTTTACTTCAGGATCCACACACTTCCTATTACTCTGCCTCCGCTCAGAGAGAGAAAAGAGGACATTCCCGCCCTGGCTCTTCAGTTTCTACAGCAATTTTTGCAGGGGCCGGAAATGCCGGACCCGCCAATTACTTACTCAGCCTTGATAAAACTTTCCCAGTATGAATGGCCGGGAAACGTGCGGGAACTGCGCAATACCCTTGAACTGGCACAGGTACTCTCCCGGGGAAACACTATAAAAGCGGAACATATCCGAGTTTCATATGTAAACAAGGCACATTCAATAAACGACAGCGTGGAGGTGTGATGAAAGAACGGGGATGAAGTAGATGATTTACTTTATTTACCGAGCACTCTAAAATCTACCGCCTGAAGAACCGGGAACCGGTTTCCCTCCTGGTCCTGCCCATACCCTAAATACCGACCTACTATAAGTACATGAGCGTGCAGGGGGATTTCATTTTCAGACTTCTCCCGACTGCGGGGTTTGGGGACCGTCCCGAAAAAATCGGGACCCCTCAGTTGAACATAACAGCGATACACTTCCAGGTCTTCTCCGTCGATCCAATTTCCAGAAGAAAGCTCCAGAATACCCAGATATTCATTCTCGGCTTCACTTACCAACTGGCGGGAAGAAACCATACCGTTGATTGTGAGGTAGCGGTCCTTGGGAATACCCATCACATCACCGGCCTCTACCTGGGCTGCAAGCCGTTCAAGTGTAAGATCAAAGGCAACTACATCCTTAAATTCGGGAAGCACCCTTGTCGTTTGATTGCGTTGCTCTTGTGCAGGTAAAAATGATAGAAAAGAAATCATCATTATACCTATAAAACTGTAAAAATACTTCATTCTACCTTGATTGTATGGCGTAATCTTTGAGTGGTCAAGTTTAGTATAAAAATATCAGCACTTGCATGGTGGAAAATTACAAAAATTTTTCACCATGCGAATGCTCACATTTTGTTTAAGCTAGGAAGTTTATCTTAAAGATGGTGTGGGTATTCTGATTTTGCTAGTCATAAGACTTCCAAAATCAGAATACCTGTAAATATATTTGATTTTTTAAGTATTATTGTCGATAAAAATAAGAGAAATACTATACAAATTTTATGGTAATTGAGTTATATTGTCCTAATAAAGCACATATGAAAAGGGTCTTTTTAAGGATAAAGGTTTGACAAAGATTGATTACCTGAATAAGATTGTAGTGACCGTGAGAAAGTATCGTAAGATTGAGAGGTTCCATGAATAACAACGATATTGTACAAGGCTTTGACGATGAGAAAGATGATAGTCTAAAAATTCGTCTTGAAAAAATCGATAAAGTTGAAGGCTGCCTCGTATTGTATCTGACAGGGTACATCGATACGTATAACTCAAATTTCTTTCAGAAGAGAGTTAGCAAAGCCGTTGAGAATGGCTTTTCCCGTCTTATCTTTAACTGTGCCGGGCTAAACTACGTGTCCAGTACGGGTATAGGTTCATTTACCGCCTTCTTAAAAGCGGTAAAACCACGGGGGGGCGACATCGTTCTGCTGGATATTCAGCCGAAGGTGTATGAAGTATTCCAGCTGCTTGGGTTCTCTCAATTTTTTAACATAAAAGATAACCTGCAAGAAGCGATCGAGTTCTTCAACTCCGCCGGAAAAACCGGCTCTACCGATGTCTTTCCAAAAATATTTAAATGCCCAATCTGCTCAAAAAAACTAAAGGCTACCAAACCTGGACGTTTTCGATGCAGCGAATGTAAAACCATTTTAGCAATCGACAATTCAGGACAGGTTTTTCTAGGTTAGCATTCACGCCCATCTATAAAAGGGGAGAGTGCATTTATGAACAAAATTGAAAGCTATCTCATCAATCTTGGTTTAACCTATGAGGAAATAGGAGAGAATACGTGGATACTCAACGACCCTGAAAATGGTCTGGAACAGGTGGCGGTGGCGGTAAACGAACCTTTGGTAGTAGTCCGGGTCAAGGTCATGGGCGTGCCGGAACACAAGCGGGAGGAGTTCTTCCTCAAACTGCTGCAGATCAACGGGTCCGACCTTATTCACGGGGCATACGCGGTGGTAGAAAATGACGTTATTCTCATCGATACATTAAATTACGAAACAATGGATTTGGAAGACTTCCAGGCTACTATCGACGCTATTAGTCTGGCCCTTACCGAGCACTACTCGCTGCTCTCCAGCTTCCGAAACCCCTAGTACACAGAGGAACACACATGGGATTTTTAGAAAGATTTAAGCGGATGATAAAAAGCAATCTCAACCAGATGATCAGCCGGGCCGAAAATCCCGAAAAAATGCTGAATCAGTTGATTACCGATATGAACCAGCAGCTGGTAGAGTCGAAAAAGAGCGTTGCCTCGGCAATCGCCGATGAAAAAAAGCTTGAGCGGCTGATGAACAATGCCCTCGCCCAGTCCCGTGAATGGGACGAAAAAGCCCGTACCGCCGTAAAGGCCGGCAAGGACGATCTGGCCAAGCAGGCGCTGGTACGCAAACAGGAATTCGACTCCCAGGCCCAGCAGTACCGCGAACAGTGGGAATCTCAGCACGAGTCGGTGGAAAAACTCAAACAGGCCCTGCGGCAGCTACAACAAAAGATAGAAGAGGCCCAGAGAAAGAAAAACCTGCTGATCGCCCGCTCTAAACGGGCCGACGCCCAGCGGCAAATTCAGGAAACAATTGGAAACCTCGACAACAATTCCGCCTTTGAAGCCTTTGACCGCATGACCCGGGACATTGAAGACAAAGAGGCAAGAAACGAAGCCTTAGAGGAGATGGAATCCACCGGGGCCACCGATGAACTTGAAGAGGAGTTTGCCAAGCTGGAAAACTCAAATTCATCGGCCGACCTTATGCTGGAAGACCTTAAACAGCGAATGAAGGATGAAAACGGTTCAAAAAGTAACGGGTAGTGAGGTGAGTCTTCAAGACACCGCCGCCAAAAATCTCATTAATTATGTATACAAAAAGAATGCAAACGAAGCCCCCGAGGATACCTGTGAACACCGGGGGCCTCCAAAGTTACCCAACAGTATTCATTCCGCAATAGAGATATGCCTCTCCACAGAGCCGCTACCCGCCGATCGGACAGATCTTTACATCCTTCCTGTAAGAGGCGCCACGCGGCAATGGGAACATATTGTAACCGGCGCACATCCCGTTATAGCCTACGGGCCGCCGTGTCTTCTGCCCCTGGCCTTTGACTGCGGCTGCTGCGACTATCTTCGCGAACCCTGGGATATATTCGAATTGAAGGCCCGGAGCCTTCGCCTGCTTCCGGCGAAGCGCATTGTCCTAGAGTGGGGTACCATCACCTTTCAAAAAGAACGCCTGCAGGTCCAAAAGCCCCAGCCGAAAACACTCCTCCTCAATCCCCCTGAAGCAGCTATTCTCAGGATGCTCCTTTTGCGGAGGGGCACACCGGTTTCACGGAAATGTCTTCAATGCGCCTTGTGGGATAATCCACAAGCTGCAAGCCGTGCTGTGGATGTACATATCTCTGCTTTAAGGAAAAAATTAAATCAACTGGCGGGTTATTCACTTACCCCGCATCCAATTAGGAGCGTATACGGGTATGGATATACATTTATCCACAAGTAACACACAAATTATTCAAATTGTGGATAACTTGTGAGAGAATTTTGGATAAGTACCCTGTTTTCCGGTTTACTTCACTGTGAGAGTATCACTGTTTCATAGTACACTATTGTCAGAAAAAGGAGTGGTTGTGTTAAAACATTCTATCTATATACATTACAACACATTATGTACAATATTATCTAGTTGTGAGAGTAAATTATGACACAGTTGGGTCTATTATTTGCTCATAAGACTCAAAAAGCTCCAGTGGATAAAATTCCACATCTTGTGGACAAGTTGTGCAGTACTTATAGCACAGAGGATAAACTCTGTTACTGTTTACAGTTGCGAGGCACTTAGCTTCATGCTACTATATGGCACAGACAAAGGATTGGGCCTGTGAAAAAAGCTGTAGTGATTTCTGCGGCATATGTAGGATTTTTTCTTATTAGCCTCACTCTCCTCGGTGCTTTAGTGCTTATTTATACCTGGATAAGCAATTACTCACCCGAATACCAATCTCAGTCTTTTTTTCAACCGTTGATAAAAACACTCTTGTATTCTCTCCCGGCTGCAACAGCCTTATCCCTCATGTCCGTGCTTCTGTTCAGGACTCGCACTCGGGAAAGAGCCCCTCTTCAGAGTATTGCAATAAGTATTCTGGCTATTGCCCTTTACGCCGGTGGAGGGATGTTTCTGCTGCATATGTCAAAAACCACAGCATCCACCGATTCTCATGCCCTGCCGTTTTATCAGCAGCGCCTTGCTCAAATTGGGAGAACTATTTTATATACCGGGCAGATCAATGTGTCCCCCCAAGCCCAGGCAGCACACTCGGGGGAACAAGATTCAGCGTTGATAACCCCTTTGCTGACGGTGGACATGAACACACAACAACCGCCGCGGTTTTCCTTTTATCCGGAGGGCTGGGCTTTTCCGGAACAGCAGGTCATAAGGGATGATCAGGAAAATCGCATTTTTGAATACACCTCCTCTACCAGCCCCTTTTACGCCTTTGCAGAGCCCCCGGAGTTTATTCGTACCCTGGTCCAGGAAGTGGGGGGAATCGTCGAATCTCTGCGTCAGAGTATAGACAAGGGATGGATATACCTACTAATTACAAGCGCCGCTCATGTACTTTTTTTAACAGCCAGCTGGTCTCTCATCCGCAGCAGCCGCTGGCCTTTGCTGAACGCCCTTCTGGCGCTTCTTTTTCTAAGGGGGTTTTTCTTCCTCAATGCAGCCTTTCACAGCGGCATCTTTGCAGAACTACTCCAGGTGCTTTCCCTTGAAAGTTATGTGTTCCTCGCACCCTCTATCGCCTTTATAGTGTTGGCCTTGCTATTTGCCCTGTGGGGCTTAGTGCACAATCCGGCCCCGAAGGGAGCAAAGAATGAATAAGTGGGCTCTCCGCAGTGTACTATTTTTAGCAGGGGTATATGTACTGGCCTACCTTTTTTTCTTTGTACTCCAGCTGCTTCAGTACCCCGAGGAAACCCTGTTGTACTTTTACAAAGTACCCTGGATATTTGAAGAAGCCCTACGCTTGTTCATTACTCATTTTCCGGTACTCACGACAAGCGGAGTTTTATTAGCATTCTCAACATATCCGGCGGAGCAGACGGAACTTTTTGAAGGAACGGGAGTAATTTCCGGTTCTACCAGCCGGACAATAATTTTATTCTTAATTTTAACACTTATCTATTCAGTTCTCAGCATCGGTCTCCTTCCCTCGCTTTATGAACATCGTCATAACCGTATTTATGAAAGCAACCTGGCCCAAAGCTACCTCCAACAAGCTGAAACAGCCGAAGCGGAGGGCAATGTGAATGAAGCATATACCCTCTATAAAGACTATTTGAGTATTGATACTAAGAACCGGGAAATAAAAGACAAGGTGAATTACCTGGAAGGACAGGTCACCCTTCAGGAAGCGCAAAAAAAGAAAAAAAGTACCGAAGGAGAACCGCAGGATCCCCTTCTGCATGACAAATACCGTAATATGAGCGCCGCCCAGCTTGTCGAAGCGGCGGAAAAAGCCTTACACCAGGAAGACCCCTTCACCGCCCACTATATGGCCCTTCTTGCTCAGAGGGTCGCACAGCAGCAGAATGAAAGCCGGGAAGATGCAAAAAGACTTGCCGCCAAGGCGTGGGAGGAAATTGGCTCTTTAGAACCGAATAGGGAAGAACAACGGGCATATCAATTCTATAATAAAAAAGTGAGTGGATATCAGGCCCTTACCCGCCGACAACCCGTGAAAGCGTACTACATTTTTAAAGAACTTCTTGAGGAAAAGCCTGGAGACAGGGATGTAAAGAAATACTATAAAGAAAGTGTAGAACAAGCCCGGAGGGTATCTTATTTTATCGATGAGGCAAAGCGATTCAGGTCAAATCCTGGTACCCGTAAAATTGTGTATACGGATGAAAATAATAACCTCGTTTTTATCGAGAAATTGATCATTGAAAACGGGGAAAGCTGGGTGTACGGAATTGAGATTTTTAATTACAAGGATTCAGACAAGGGCTCCGAGAAAAGCTCCGACAAGGACCTTGAAAAACCTGTACCCACCCATATAAGCGCCCCCTACGGAAAAATTGCCGGAAAAAGCCTGATTATGAGAGGTATTGACCGAAATCTAGAAGGACACAGTATCGAACCGGTGGTCTATAATGGGCATGAAGATGTTTCACTGCCGACTGTTTTTACCATTACCCCTTCATTACCCCAACTTATGCGTCTCAGCCGTGAGCAGGAGTTCCTCAACCGTTTGAACCTTCCGGACCTCTTGTCGCTGCAGCCGGTCATTACCCAGTACGGCTATCCCTCCTACCAGTTTGAAGTACTGACATTGATGCGGATACTCGAGCCTTTCCTGTTTCTTATTTTCTCTGTGTGTGCACTTGCCTTCGGATGGCACACAAGGGTGCATAAATCCGGCTTTCCCTGGTTAGTGGTGTTCCTGGCGCCGCTTCTTCCCTTTATACTGGATAAGCTCATTATACTCTACGAATACCTCCATCAGCTTCTGTTTACCGCTGTGGTACTGCAGTACGGGTTTATTACAGGAGCGGTCGGACTGCTGGTCTTAGAGGGAATACTGTTGTTTCTGGCTATCTTCTCTGTGGCTATGCAAAAAGAACTATGAGTTTCAGCTTATCTCTATTTCGCCCCCATCTAGGAAAAATAGTCGGCGCCGTGGTCGGTATTGCACTAGGCCTCAAACTATTCGGCCTCATATTCGGCATATTGCTCGGGGCCCTGGCAGATATACTACTCCAGGAACTTCGTCTGCGGCGTACTCTGCAGCGAAATTCGACTGATTGGGCAACAGAAGGGAACGTTCCACCGGAACTCGAGTTCATTATAAGTCTTTCAAAAAAGGTCCTGTGCGCGGCCTCTCTGGATGAACCACCTTCTCCAACGGATATTAACTACCTGGAAGAACAAGTTTTACATAATTTTCACTTAACCCCCCGCGGGGAATCGGCGGTCCATCATTTTTTTCAATCAAATACCGAAGGGTGCAATGACTTTTATGAGGCCGAGCGGGGTTTAAGTAGACCGGTTGAACAGGCCCCGAAGGAACAACTGGCCGCCGCCCGCCTGCTGTGCGAAGCAGCGACCCTTTCAAGCCCGGAAAAACATCTACACCATAGGGGTAAACGGTTTATACAGAAAAGCTGTCGTTCCCTGGGCATACGCCCTGAATATATGAAAATTGCCGCCGGTATAGTGATACACCAGGATACCACCGATTATGAAGTCCTCGGCGTCCCGGCGGACACTCCCACCGATGAAATAAAACGGGTGTACCGTACCCTGGCGGGGCAGTTTCATCCGGACAGCCTTCACGGCCTTAATCCGGAACAGAAAAAAGCAGCAACAGAGGCGTTTATACGAATTAGGACCGCCTATGAAAATATTATAAAGGCCCAAATAGATACCGAATAATTGGGCCTCTGAGAAAAGTGGTTAAGGGGAATGGTATGGAGTTTTGTTAAGGGGGGGTAAGGGGCGTGAGTAAGGGGCAGCCGCTTACTCAGGTAAGGCCGGAAGAGGTGTCCACCAGCGAACCTGTAAATTGCGGACATCTCCCTTAGGAGAAGCAATCCACATTCGCTCCTCCCGCAAATATTCGGCAACCCAGCAATTATTTTCATTGTCGCACACCAGTACGGGAACTCCGTCCTCGGGCAGATTTTCTCTTGTGCTTAGCCAATTAGCTTCCATTTTCGGTTTCTCCTTCACAGGTATCTTTCGCGTACTCTATACGGGCCCCTAATGACTGCAGGCGCCCTATCAGATTTTCATACCCACGCTCTATCTGATACACATTTTGTATTACACTGCGACCTTCGGCGCACAGGGCTGCAATAACCATAGCCATACCGGCCCTTACATCGGGAGAAACCAGTTCGCCGCCACGCAGGCGCGACGGTCCGCTGACAACCGCCCGATGAGGATCGCACAATATAATACGGGCGCCCATGCCGATCAATTTGTCGACAAAGAACATCCGCGATTCAAACATTTTTTCGTGAACAAGCACGGTTCCTTCCACCTGGGTGGCCACCACCGTGGTAATACTTGTAAGGTCGGCGGGAAACCCGGGCCAGGGGGCATCATCAATTTTGGGAATCATACCGCCCATCTCGGGCACTACCCGCAAATCCTGGCCCGAAGGGACAAAAATGGTGGAACCGTCCCGCTCCCAGTGGATCCCCAATTTATTAAAGGCATTACGGGTAGCCCGCAGATGCTCGGGGCCCGCATCTTCAATTTCCAGCTCGCCGCGGGTCACCGCGGTTAAACCAATATAAGAGCCAACCTCCATAAAATCGGCTCCGATTGTAAACTCCGTACCCCCGAGTTTTTTGGCCCCTTCTATAGTCAAAATGTTGGAACCGATACCGGTGATCCCGGCCCCCATCGCGTTTAACATATGACACAGGTCCTGCACATGGGGTTCACTGGCGGCATTCCGAATAATGGTGGTGCCCGAGGCCATCGAAGCGGCCATAATAGCATTCTCGGTGGCGGTTACCGATGCTTCATCAAGAAAAATGTCCTCACCCACAAGCTTATTCGAAGTAAGCTTAAACATCCCGTCAACTTCAACCCTGGCACCCAGGGCGCTGAAGGCGAGAAAATGGGTATCCAGACGGCGGCGTCCGATGACATCACCCCCAGGAGGCGGCAACAGCACTTTACCAGTCCGGGCAAGTAAAGACCCGGCAAAGAGAATCGACGCACGAATATTTTTAGCGAGTCTGGAAGGAATCTCATGAGTAGTAATATCGGATACTTGGATTTTTATCTCATTCGGACCCAACCTTTCGATTGAAGCCCCAAGAGTGGTGAGAATATCCAGCATCACATGTACATCTTCTATATCCGGCAGCCGTTTCAGCACAACCGGTTCGTCAGTTAAAAGGGTGGCGGCAATACAGGGTAATGCCGAGTTTTTATTTCCGCCTGCCCTGATTTTACCTTTAATGGGGAAACTACCATCAACAACGTAGGCGCTCATACAGTCAATCTATCGTACAGATGAGCTCTTGGCAAGTGGGCATGAAGGATCTATCGTAGAGGCTGAAGGAAGTACTGCTGCGGGGCGAAGGGATTTTCATTCATTTTCACACTGCATTCACGTACGCTGCTGCGACCATCCCGTAAAATAAAACGGATTGAGAAACGGGTTTGATAATTCTGAGAAGAAGGTTTCCCCTTGCCGGAAAAGGGATTTTCCAGAACCCGAGGGACAATAACCGAATTAAAAACACGATCCCCGCTATCAATCAAATCCGCAAGCTGATCGTCCTCTATTTCCAGCTCATCATCCCTTCCCGGCTTGGCGGGAAACAATCGCAGAAAAAGTTTCCCCCTAGAAATTTCCTTTCGTTCCATCTCAAGAAACAAATCCTTCGCCATCATAAGTGAAAACCCCTGCTCCCACTTCCCCATGGACAAAAGTGAACTGGTTGAGTGAAGGAATTGATTGAGTTTACGAACAATATTGGTAGTATCGTGTTGGGCAAACTTTGACCCGTCCCATTTATACCAGGTAAGAAAGGTCTCATACCCGGTCCCCTCCTCAAACACTTTACGCCATTCAATTATATCGACAAAGTTATTGTCGTTGATGTCCCGGACCTCGGAGGAAACCGAAATACTATTTTTAAAAGAAAAGAAGGAAAACTCGTTATACTTTGAAAAACAGACCCACTGGCTCTCTTTCCCTTCGTGGGTTTGAAAGGAAATACTCACCGCATAGGGCATTTTCTCTTTTTCATTAAGTTGGAAGCCCTTGAACTCTTCAAAGACAAACCAGCTGCCGAGAGGGATCCGATACATCGAAACAAGCCCGCTTGGGCTCCTCAGAAAAAGTGCCACATAATATTTGCCCGGTCTGATTTCATCAGAGAAAAGTCTTGACATATTGGCCAGATCCGAGGCGGCTATTCTACGGTCCCTTATAAGAGGAAGAGAGCCCCCGGGTGAGGACGATTGATCTTCCTCCGAGAACGAAGGACCCTGCTCACGCCTCTGCTCCTCTGCGTGGGAGGAACCAGTGCCTTCGGATGGATCCAACTGTGCCTGGCCGTTAGTGTGGCCGTTAGTGTGTGTGTACCCAGTGCCCTGGCCTTGTGTTTGTGTTTGTGTTTGTGTTTGGGCCGAAGCTTGGGCATCAGGCTGGACCTGTGATTGAACCTGCGCTTGGGCATCAGAGTCTTCTTTCTGCCGCCCTTTTCCGGATTCTTCCAAAGACTCAACCAACAAGAAGAAAATATCCTCATAGCCGTTTTGGTCCAAATCGTGATAGATACGGAGGGGATCACCGGAATCATCACTTACAAAAATAAAGCGCTCAGGAACATTCGGCCCGACCAGTTCCATCAATTGCCTGACCGGAATCTTTTTACTGGGAGGCATTTCAATGCGCTGCTTCCCCTGGGGGCCGGTATTCTCTATAACTTCGCTTTCCGGTTCGGACTGATCAGCCCCGGCAGCGTCCCCATCAGCCTCCAGTTCTACATTTCCCTCAGCCCTTCTTTGGTCATCCTCCTCAGAAGCCTCTGCTTTTTTTGATTCCGCCCGGCCTCCCTCGGAAGTTCCAACCGGAGCGGCACATCCGACACTTAAAAGCAGCAGAAAAACACAAAACAAAATTAGAAGCGCATCGAAAAGAGAAAAAGCGGCCCCTCTCTCTAGGTGCCGGCCCAAGACTCTACCTAAGTATCTCCACAAGCGCCTACCTAAGTTTCTCGCCAAGCGGGTTTCAAAGAATTCAGGCCGGACACCAGCGCGAATAAAACTCACCCAACCCTCCTATTGTCACTATACTAACAGCAGAGGGTAAAATTATCCATTACTTTTCTATTCTACCAGCAGGCGTAATCGCTTTTTACCATCGGAAGTCCGAAAGGGATTGCGCCGGTTCTTCAAAAAGCTGCGATAGGTTTTACACGCCTGATAATAACCGTCGGGACCACGAAAAGTCGAAGATACATCACAACGATACAATTCGAGGAGTTCAGGAAAAAGAGGCGAAGCCATTACCTCTTCAGTGCGAAAAGTTGGAAGACTCTCCACCGCCGAAGGCATCATATGATGCCGCACTAAATACTCAACCGCTTCTATTACATCATGGGGAAACTGCATCTTATAGAGAAAATCCCCGGCCTTATGGGATCCGATCTGCGCATGCTGGTCAAAACGATTGCCCCCCTGGGGTTGAGCATAGGACTTTCCGCAGTCATGGAGCAGTAAGCCAAGTCCAAGGGCAAGCTCATACACCTTCCGATGGGAAAAAGTCTCGAGAGTATGCTTCCACACATTCCCCTCAGGGTGGAACTCCTTTGAATGGTGAACTGAGTCCATTTCCGCTAATAATGGCCAATGGGCAGCAATAAAGCCGCTGTCCATTAAAAACTGCAAAGCCGAAGCACTATGGGCTCCAGTAATAATCCCCGTAAGTAAAAAGCGCTGCTCCATCGCAGAAAGCCGACCTGCAGCCCCTTGCTTATCAAATGCTGTCCCCGCTGATGTTACGCCTGCAGAACCGACTGAATTTTTGCCTGCTGTTTCGGCTGCAGTTCCGGCTGCAGATCTACCTGCAGTTTCGGCTGCTGTTTCGGCACCCGGGAGTGTATACCCGAATCGGGCCATAAGGAGTGCCGCCTCCATAATGGAAAAAGCCGAAGCATACATATCGGCCCCCTCAGGGACCCTTAACTCCCGGCCCCGAAGATAGGGATAAGCCCCATAAGGATCCTGGAACACCCCCCTGCACAATTCAAAACGAAAAGCCCCCTGTAGAGTGCTCTGACGGGTGCCTTGTATAGAGTTTTGTGCGGTGGTACCAGCCTTACCCGCAGCCCCCAACTCACTCGCCTCGCCGGGTTGTCCAAGCTCTCCTGGCTCTATACAGCGGAACATAACCAGACAACCTTCTTCATCAAGCATCGCATCGAAGAACTCGGCCCCCGGAAAAGAAATACCATCAAAAAGCCTGCTCAAATCCACAAGGGAAGCTTCGGTCTCAACCCAGAGAATATGAACATCCCGGATTGAGATTCCCCTCGCAGTACCCTTTCTCCCTTTGCGCTGTCCAAAATAAATATCAAGGGCCGAAGGCCCTACAATATATGTAGTAAAACCGGCTTCCGCCAGCGGTTGCAACAAATCCATAGGTACAAGATACCTCTTTCAAGCTGCCGGGTTCAAGGGAAAAGTGTTACTCCCAGGACCGCCGGTTCACGCCCCACCATATAGCCATCGAGCTTGCCGGCAAAATTCGGCAGAATTTCCATACTCCCTCAAACCCCAATGCCTTTAAAGTATTCTCCCACCCCGTCCATTATATCGCTCTCTCTTTCCCATAAGTCCTTCCAGTACCAGCCTCACACCTTATCCCTCACACCTCATCAAAGCCGCGGAACAGAGCACATCTGAAAAGAATTTTAGCAAGCAAGCTTCCAGAGTGCTTTGGGCAAAACGTATAATAAAGCAGGAATAGAATCTCTTTTACTTTTACCCAGTTTCTATATACAATGAAGAGAGCATCATGAAAAGAAACTGTAAAAACCAGGGCATTCTTTTTTCACTAGGTATCGCGTGGCTCATCACAAGTGCGGTATTTCTGTACACCGGCTGCATAATGTCCGGCATAAGCATTGCCCGGGAACAAGGCCTATTGGAGGATGAGGAAGAAGATCAGGGAGAAACCCCACCCACCACAAATGGGGAAACCGGCGATTACAGCGCCGCCGACTATTTCAACACACCCCCCGGCTACGGAATACAGTACCATATCACCGATACCTACGATGATCTTGATGCAACCGTATGGGCGGTACACCAGAGCTTAGCCGATTCTCCCTCCGGAAGAAACTACGACTTCTTTACCACCCTCGTCGCCGACACAGAAAACAGCGGCACCTTTGCAAGCTCCGCACTAGCCGGTTACAAAGAACATACAAGCTCGGAAGGCACATTTCATTGGTACAACAGCGGAATGCGGGTCCGCAACCAATCCAACTTTTTCAGGATGGCAATGCTTCCCACCAACTTTTCAATTCCCGAAAGCTGGAGCTACGACAGAGAAGAAGACGGACTCTTTTTATATTCTGTAAAGGAAGAGGGGGATTATGAAGTAGGGGGGACCCTCTACCCGGACTGTATTAAAATCGAAATCCAAAACGATACATCCGAAAACGAGTACCTGAAAGGGCGGGGGTATTACATCATCAGCCCCGGAGTAGGTATCGTAGAACTCCTTTTTAACCGTTCAGACTTCACTCGTGTGACCTTTCAAATTATCGACAGGCGCACCTTTTCTGAAGCATACACCGTAGATGGAACTGTAGAAGACAATGCCGGCACCCCGGTACAGGGCGTAAAAGTCCAGCTCGCCTGGCGGGATTTCGGACTGGGCTCTACCACCGGCAGCAGCGGCACATTCACCGCCAAGGCCTTCGGCCCCAACATGCAGCTCTATGTAGGATACGACAATAACGACGACTACGACCTTGACGACAATACGCCGGATGCAAATTATCCCTACGAGCCGGTGATCTCCAACCTCACCGGCAATCGCACCGGCGATGTCATTACATTGCCGTAGTGCCGGCCCGCCGGGGAAGCTTTAACTTAACTCAATCAGTTCTACAGGTGCACCGTCCGATTCAATATACACAAACCTGATCCCGTCACCACTTTCATGGGGTCCGAAAATCACCCTGCGCCCCTGCACGGCCGCATCCAGGTCTTCCACCTTAAAAGCAACATGGGCCGTTGTCTGCACCAGCTCCGGCATCGGCGTCCCGGGCTCAAAGCGCAGCCATTCGATGCCAAACTCGTTGGCATCAAAACCGGTCACATGCACCTTCACGTCATCCATATATTTCTCACCCGGCTTGGGCTCTACGGTGGGAATCCCGACATGGTGAAAAGGATACTCTATTTTCGACATAACGACCTCCCGTATTCTCTTTTATCCTTACTCATTTTAGCATCCCCCATGTACTCCCACCATTGCCTTTGCACATAAATCTCATTACACTTTAATTAAGCCTATTCAAGCAGCCCCTTCGGGCAGCCAAAAATAGCGGGCGATGCCGAATAAAAGAACGTGTACTTCCGGGAGGTTGAAAATGATTCTATCGGGAAAGGAAATCGAGAAACGCCTCGGTAAGGACATTGTCATTGACCCCTTTACCAAGGACCAACTCAACCCAAACAGTTACAACCTGCGTCTGCACAACAAGCTGCTCTCCTACACCGGGGCCGAACTCGACATGAAGCTGAACAACCCTACCCGGGAAATCACCATCCCCGAAAAAGGACTCATGCTGTACCCCGGCAGGCTCTATCTCGGCCGCACCGTTGAATACACCGAAACCCACAACGCCGTGCCCATGCTTGAAGGACGCTCATCGGTGGGACGGCTTGGCCTGTTTATCCACGTCACCGCCGGATTCGGCGATGTAGGCTTCAAAGGCTACTGGACCTTGGAAATCTTCTGTGTACAGCCCATCGTAATCTACCCCGACGTTGAAATTTGCCAAGTCTACTACCACGAAATCTCCCCGGACCACCAAGAGTACACCGGCGGAAAGTACCAGGCCAACAAGGACATTCAGCCCAGCATGCTGTACAAGGATTTTACAAACTAAGTGATAGGAGCCGGGCTTACCCGATCGACTCGGCGATCATCTCTTCCATATGATAATACCCGGGATTCTTACCCGCCACAAAAGCAGCAGCCTTAATCGCACCAGTTGCAAATAGGGCCTTCGAATACGCCGCATGGCTGAGGGTTAGCCGTTCATCCTGCCCGGCAAAAATCACATCATGCTCGCCGACAATGTTTCCACCCCGCACCGCATGGATCCCGATCTCTTCCTTTCCACGCAGCTTATTCTTCTCCTCCCGGCCATGCACATACTCCATCGGCCGGCCCGATGCCTCTCTCAGCGTATCAGCCAGCGCCAGAGCCGTACCGCTGGGGGAGTCTCTCTTTGTATTGTGGTGCTTCTCGATAATCTCCATATCAAAGGCCGTTCCCAACAGCGCCGCAGCCTGCCTGATGAGCTCCTTCAGCAGGTTTACCC